>JAABUP010003096.1_pt1 | contig 30156 bp, 32 predicted proteins | sample 5559201 | NCBI WGS metagenome assembly JAABUP01 (sample SAMN10711887, study PRJNA513373) | rock metagenome | isolation source: Antarctica rocks | place: Antarctica | reverse complement strand
TGAGCAGCTATTGGGACGGACCCGAATTCAAGGGAAGGATGGGTGTGGTACGCCATGTGGTGCGGAGTGCTTCTCATAATCCGGTCATTCGATTTAAGTCTTACCAGGGCGATGAAAATCAATAAGACACCGACTCCACAATGGCTGTGGCTATGAAGCTAATCCACGACCCGTCGGTCGAAGAGGGAACGGTAGGTCACCCCCAAATGTTCAGTTTCCTTTGCTAAAATCAAATCGAAAGAGCACAAACGCTCCCTCATCTTCATCCAATGACCAGGAAGCCAAATCACAATCAGCAACCAAGTCTGCTAAACCAGCGTCCACTGAAGCGGCCAGGTTAACCGCCAACCATGATGATGCGGGAAGCACGGCCCGTGACCGTGCTGAAGAGCGTATTCATGCGGATACGCATAGCGAGGATGTGGAGGACGGGGATTGGCTGCTTCTTTGGGAGTAGAGAAGTTTCATAGAACGGGATAGATGGGAGTTTCAGGGAACCCATGGTCTATCGAGAAGGGTTACTATTGTGATAGAGAGGATTGATTGGTGTGCACAATTTGTTGCAAGTCGATACTAAACAATAGGAATACCCGTGAGTTCGGCTACCTTGGCTTGTGAATCCCTTTCTCATCACCACATCTTGTACCCTTCGAGCCCTTGTAGTCGTTGTTTGCCGTAGAGCCCGTCGTCGTCGCTGTTACTGTTCGATGTCATTCGGTCTCTAGCACCATATTCCCAGCCCAACGAGGAATCACTACAGTAGGAAATAAAATAGCGAGCGACAGCAAAGGAGACAAAGATCTCGAATTCACGGAAGCTTGTGGTGTTCTCCTCTAGATGGCAGTCACACGACTTACTCTTCCTACTCGCTATCATCAACACAGCATGCCCTCCCTACTTCCAATATCGACGTAGTATACCATGAAATTTCTTTCCACCAAGCCAACACCTCCGCCTACAAATTCAAATATCTCATCGCCCCAGCACTAGCTCAAAGAAGCACCCCAACCAACACCCAACCATACAAACTTGCTCCATGCGAAAGTCCAAATCAAACCCATCATCTTCTACGCAGATCCCACACCCGCGTCCCAAATCCCAACTTCCAATGTAAAAACGGGCAGTCGAGAAAGGCGAAGGACTCCCAGCTATGCTTCTCACGAAACAAAACCCATCCCCTTGATGAAACGCCTCGATACACTCGCCTAGCAGTCCAAAAACACACACACATGAACGACCATCATCGTCACCATTGAATACCACTTCGAATATCAAAGAACAAATCACTCAGATATAGCTCCACCACCCAAGCACGACATCTCCCCCTCATGGGAAAATCTCCTCGCCCAAATCTCATCATCAGAGCTATCCTCCGAATCTCGCAGCATTGGCAAGCCATCGGGACCACTTACAGAACAATCTTAGAACCAAGATTTCCCAGATCTCATCACGCACACGTAAATACCACATGCGTCCTAGGATTCGTTGAACGAAAAATGAGAAGGAGAAAAGCCGGTGATGATCGTGCTTGTGAGCTTAACTTTTGAGGTCTATTGACGAAATTTCTTTCCTACAATCGGATTCTCCAATTTCACGGACGATGATTCTGCTGAGGCGCAGGGCAAATCACGCGAACAGCAGCATCTCCCCTTGCAGTGGAATTCTCAAGTCACAAACTTTTATGATGCTACCCGTTATACTTGCAAAAAGGCACCACTGGCACTCTGCCTTACCGTCTGGACACAAGCTTTACTCTCACCGTCATCGAGCGCCTTGGTGAGATGGGCAATTGAGTGACTGGAAGCATAGACAGATTAATTACCACGCTGAGTATGCTAGTACATCAGTACGTCTATGTACATTCTCTGCATTTAGATGCAGAGCCCTCCGTACATCAGCAAGGCCACTCCATTGTTCGAACATTTTGGGATATACCACGCGTGCGGCTTTGCATGCTGCTCGTATAGACAACAGTGAATGCACATTCTACTCATCCGTAACGGAAGCAAACTTCTCAGTCATACTCTGAAGCAGCTGGTCATACTATGTCTCGATTAGCACAAAACCACTCAAAGATAAGAGCGCAAACTTACCTTCTTCGAGATTTTCTCTTCGCCATCCGACGGCACTTCAAATTTCATGCTCCTCAATTCACTCTGAATAATACTGGTAGCTTCCCTAACTTTATTCCAGCTATGACCTTGAGCAACGGCCTTCTGACTCTCGTCGTGGAAGCCCATGAATGCTTTCATCATGTATTCCGTCTTCCACATTGGACAGAACTGGTCGTAATCGCTATAGCCATTCTGCTGCAGGAAGTCATCCTTGAGTAGAGCCGCAACGTCGAGTGTGATTTTATCGGGATCGCCCAAGGCGGATTTCCCGACTAATTGCACGACTTGGTCGAGGTCTTCGGAGGTCGATAGAAGCTCTCGGATGCGATCTCTTAGCTTCGGGAACTCGGGGTTATTCTTCTCGTAGTACTTGTCGAGGATATTGGTGTATTTGCTGTAAGACTGGGAAGTGTTGATGGATGGGAAATGTTTTCTCTGTGCTAGTTTCTTGTCCAGACCCCAGAAGACTTGGACAATACCAAGGGTACTGCTAGTTACGGGATCGGAGAAGTCTCCACCAGGTGGACTGACAGCACCGACGATACTTACGCTACCCTTGCGCTCTGGGCTTCCAAGGGCGTACACTTGGCCAGCTCTCTCGTAGAAAGAGGCAAGCTTGGCACCAAGGTAGGCAGGGAAACCCTGATCTGCCGGCATTTCTCCAAGACGGCCCGAAATTTCTCGCAGCGCTTCTGCCCATCGGGAAGTTGAATCTGCCATCATGGCTACATCTTTGCCTTGATCACGGAAGTATTCTGCTACAGTGATGCCGGTGTAGATTGAAGCTTCTCGTGCGGCTACAGGCATGTTAGAGGTATTGGCGATCAGGGAAGTACGCTTCATGATTGGTTCTTGTCGGCCTTTGATGTTGATGGAGAGCTAGATCTAGATTCAGCATGATACCAGCGGCGTTGAATCAGCGAAGCTTACTTCGGGGAAGTCCATCAGCACTTCGGCCATCTCGTTGCCTCGCTCACCGCAGCCAACGTAGATGATGATGTCGCTGTTTGAGAATTTGGATACAGACTGACTGATGACGGTCTTCCCGCATCCGAAAGCACCAGGGATACAGACGGTACCCCCTTGGACACTGGGAAAGAGGGCATCTAATACTCGCTGTCCGACTATGAATGGTGAATCTGAAGGCAGCTTCTCCGTCACAGGTCGGGGTACTCGAACGGGCCATGTGTGCATCATGCTATAATCTGACTTCTTTCCATCAAATTCCACCTCCAGAACCTTCTCGTCAACGGTGTAACTGCCCTTCTCGGCAATGTGGGTGATTGTACCTCTGGCTCGCGGAGGCAGGAGGATCTTGTGGTCATCAAGTAGACTGTTTTCATACACACTGCCGAAGATGTCGCCTCCAGTGATATGATCACCAACCTTCAACTTGCCCGGTGTGAAATCCCATTTGATTTCCCTGCTCAGCGAAGGTACGGAAATGCCGCGGGGTATGTAAATTGAATCGGAGACTGACGAGATAGACTTCAATGGCCGTTGGATTCCGTCATAGATGGTCTCCATGAGACCTGGGCCGAGCTCTACTGATAGTGGCTTCCCCGTTCGTGCGACGGGATCTCCCACAGTCACACCAGCTGATACGCGCTACCGTCAGCATAGTCTTCTTCCATGCTGGGGTACTGGCCGTCTACCTGTCTCCTCATACACTTGTACTGTAGCTCTGTCTGCATCGATTCGAATAACCTCGCCTACGAGACTGTCATGACCGACACGAACCTGTAGCCATTGATAAGATTCTGGACATGCTTCAAGTGCTACCCTCTACATACCAATTCGTACATAGCACATCCAATCATATTCTCGGCAATAATGACAGGTCTGCAGTTGTTAGGACGGTCTTCAGCCGGCGATCCTCGAAGAGACATACCCTGAGACGGAGAAGATGGAGCCTGAGCAAAATCCGGTCAGCCAGCTCCAAGCTTCTGAGAAGGGGAATTTTGGGCCACTGCAGACGCACCATACTGCTCCTCTCCAGCTTCTTGCCTCGACCTCTTTGTATCTTTCTTCTGCAACGGTCATCAGCTGGGTTGCTTGTCATTTCGGAGACAGCTTGACGAGCTAGCTTACAGGAGCCATGTTGGTAGGGATGGCCTCTTCGCGCAGAGGATCGGAATCAAGCTTGACGCTGGGGATAGCTACGGAGTGGGGAGAAGGGGGCGAGATGGGCAAAGGTGGCAGGCCGTCGGCTCCTTCCTCGACCGGCTGCGTCCGATGCGGTGGGTGTTGAGAAGGTGAAAGGGAGGAGGCAGGGTGCTTGTTGACGAGGTCCCAGAGAGAATTACGAGCTTTCAAGCGACGACCGAGACCAAGCATACACACACCAAATGATTGGCGTCACTAATACAGAGCTTGCAGCCCTAGAGGAGTTTCGTTGGTGTGGGGTTCAAGCACAAGCACATGGGCATCATCGATAAGGCAGCCCAGGCCCAAAGCAACGCCCGCCAAGGCCCTGCCACAGCGGTCTTGTGGGCACCCGTAGTCTATCTTGGCACCTTGGGCTTGGCCATGTCTCCGAGGCAATACCCCCTCCCCTACCGGCTTCCACTTACTTTGCTTGCTCTCCAACATCCCTACGTTAAAGTCCGAGAGATGGTACTCTGTACCTGGACATTCGACGACACATCTTGACCGTTTGGTCAGCCAGTGTTTCGACAAATCTGTTCTACTGTATGCAAATGTCTGGCAAGCGACGTGTCATGGTGCCTTGCAGCGGCTATTGCCAGAGACCCGGTCACCGCTGGCCAGGTCCATACCCATTCTGTGGCTAGAGGGGAATACGTACCATGCGGCACTTCTCACCTGAGCCACCACTATCCAGCTGCATGTGAAAGCCTATGGTCATCACTTTGTGACTGTTGCCTCGTTTAACTCTTGAAATGGTCTTGTACGTAGACACAAGCATGGAATTAATACGTCAATATTTTCGCTTGTTGATGGAGACTGGCAAATCGATATTCCGACACGGTCAATAGACCACATACAGTAGAGACACGAACGAGAACGAGAACGAGCGTATTAATAGGATTGATTGGTACATAGATGGGCGACCGGGTAGTATGGACAGTGGTACCACGTTCTGCTATCTGCGTGAATAAGCGGCCTAGTTCTAGGCTTCATTCAAGTCCCCCAATCCCAATGACATCCTTCAACTTCTTCAAGCCCCTCCTCAGTCCTCCGCACTTTCCACAAAACCACCATTTGGACTCTGCCAATCTTGCAGAGCTGCAGCTACTACCGTTGTATTCTTCACATCTGTTGACAAGTCCCGATCTCCCCGCACTGACTTGTATGTCCGTATCTTGCAACGGTTCGTTCCGCTACATCTGCTCCGGAGCTCCAGCAAAGCACTGGGTCGGTGACACTGGGCCTGATACCCCAGTCTCTCTCGGCACACAGCTTCGAAAAGCTATCGGCCGCAGAGTTCTGGTGCTAAAGTGCTTTCAGGAACTCATAGCGTCGGCGAATTACACAGATCTTTAGACCTCTTCCGCACAACCTCCGCGTTATCGACCGCTGGGAGCTCTGGACCTGAGCCTCAGCCAACGACAGCGGTGCTTCCGCGATATTCGTCCTGGCCGACGAAGCCCCCCTAAACCACCAAGCCCCAATCGCACCCGACCACCCAGCCGCCTCGACCACCTCGCCAACTTACCTCATTCCAACAAGCTCAGCCCAACGATATATAATTGACCAAACGTCTCGAGAAAGACAGCCTGTGCAAGGCGTAACACCATCACCTACAAGCGAGATCCGGGCAGGAGCGGCTGGCTCAAGCGAGACTCTAGGTATCGGAGCTGGAGCTACTCGGAACCCCCGCCGTCGGCGAAGGAGTCCTTCTACCGAGGGAGAGGAGACTGAAAATTCATCACAGCCGGCCCAATTGACAGCAGAAGAGACGCAAAACTCGAGGGCATTCATAGGCAACCGTAGCCTCCTGCCACCGGGTGGAGCACCCAAGGCCCCATCCCCGAAGCGCCGACGTCTTATGAATCAAGCTGCTATGCGTCTTGATCCTGGCTCGTCAAGTTCGAATGGTCAACAACATCACACGAACGGCTCTTCTCCTCCTTCACAGAAAAATAGAACCTCCGTATCTACAAATGGACATTCTTCTCCTACGAACGGCACGGGATCTCCGACTCGAAACGGATTTTCCAAACCCGGCGCCAGGGAACCTGGTACATATTTTGGTCATGACAGAGAAGAGGTGACACGGTTGTTGATACAAGGATTGGACGATTTAGGGTACCAAAGTGCGGCAAACCGGCTCAGTCAAGAAAGTGGCTATGAGGTGGAAAGTCCCACAGTGGCAGCGTTCCGCAATGCTATCATACAGGGGCAATGGTCGGAAGCAGAATCGTTACTTTTCGGAGTTGACTCGGAGGCAGATGGTGGGGGTGTAAGCATAAGTAATGGAGACTGGCAGCACCTCGGAGGTCTAGAGCTGGCGGAAAGGGCAGATCCAGACGCGATGCGCTTCAGTATACGAGAGCAGAAGTATCTGGAACTTCTGGAGAATCAGGACACGGGCAAAGCTATGATGGTACTACGACATGAGTTGCAACCTCTACATCATGATAGAGGACGATTAGATGCCCTATCAAGGTCAGTAACCTTTTCCCCATTTTGTGGGCCGTGTGTTCGTCATGCAAAGACACGCTGACGCCAACGCGATTAGTCACCTTGTATGTACGTCCGTCGAGAACTTGAGAGAAGACGCTCGGTGGGATGGTGCACTTGGTCATTCGCGCCAAAATCTCCTCCAATATCTATCTAGTATGGCAAGAACGCGTGTAAGGAGCGCCTGCTAAAACTTTTACAGGGTCCATATCCCCATCCGTGATGATTCCAGAGCATCGACTTGCCGTGTTATTAGACCAACTGAAGCAGAGCCAAGTATCGAAATGCCTCTATCATAATCCGTCGAGGGCACCGTCATTGTTCACAGATCACATCTGTGATAGGAGCCAGTTTCCCCTTCAGACTCTAGTTGAGCTAAGCCAAAATGATGGGGAAGTCTGGTGCTTAGAGTTCTCCCACAACGGGAAACAACTTGCAGCGGCGGGCAGCGATACGGCTGTAGTAATTTACGATACGACCAATTTTCAGATGCAACGTTTGCTCAGAAATCATGACATGGGCATTGCGCATCTCTCGTGGAGCCCAGATGATTCTCGCCTCATAACATGCTCTCAAGACAAAACGGCCAAAGTATGGGATGTAGCGGTAGGGTCTTTGTCCTTGAGCTTCCCTTACATATCACTAATTCTACCCATAGGCCGGGATCTGTGTTGCGAACATCAATCATCACAACCACGCTGTGACTGCGGCTGCTTGGGCACCTGATGGAAAGTCATTTGTCACTGGATCTCACGATAAACAATCTCAACTTTGTTCGTGGACTCTTGATGGCCAGCCTATCTACAGCTGGGAGGATATCGATCACCGGATTCAAGGCTGCGTAATCTCCCCGGATGGACAGCGCATGGTGACGATATCCTCTGAGAAAGAGATCACCATCTACAATTACGTCACCCGAATCTTTGAATACCAGATCAAAGTCGGGTCAAAAATGACCTGTATCAACATCAGCCGTGACTCCAGATATGTTCTTGTCAACATGGCCGATAACGAGGTCCAGCTGTTTGACTTGGAGACAGCAGATATTGTCCGAAGGTTCATGGGTCAAAAGCAAGGCGTATTTGTCCTTCGAAGTGCATTCGGTGGGGCAGATCAAAACTTGGTGATCAGCGGCAGTGAAGGTAATCGATGCAACCATCTTTGTCTCTTTTGCCCTTTTCTTGCTCACACCATCTCAGACTCCAAGATCTACATATGGCATAAAGAGAATGGTACTCTTATTGAAACCTTGGAAGGTCACACCAGAGGCTGCGTCAACGCCGTGTCCTGGAATCCAGCGGATCCATGCATGTTCGCCTCTGGTGGTGATGACACAAAAGTCAGAATGTAAGTGATACTCATCCATATGGCTCTCTCTCCCTTTCTATCTAACAGATCCTGTAGATGGTCTAAAGAATCTGAACCGAGCACTTCGAGAAGAAGATTCAGCTCACGTTCGTCGTCTCAGCGCGCCCACTTTGGTTGACACAGCACTCTGTAAATAGCATGGCGTTACGTCTATCTGATGACCTGATTCGCAGCATAGCATAGCATCGGATGGCATTTACCTGGCGAAGGATGGCCGTCTGATTTGGGGGCATGACAGTGTCCGGAGTATCGTATTGGCATGGGACAAGTGAGTGAAAATGACGGGATTGGACATCATAGGTAGCATCAATTTACACGGATAGAGTCATCAAGCACAGTGTGAGGACAAAGGTGGTGAAAGTTCCCTGCGCAGTGTGACACTCTCCGAAAGAAGTGTATGTGGAGATTCGGTTGCTGCCTCCTTTAAAGGCAACCGTTTTGGGACAAGCGCGAGTGTGATAGGGCGAACAAGGGTCTTGTCCGTATCAACATTGCTAAGCTGATGCTGTTTCGAAGAGCATCACAAAAGCACCTCGCAACCTCCAGTCATATCCTACTTCCAACTATAGCTTGCGAAAGCTCTCAACAAGAGGGAGAAAAAGCGTAATTACCTGGAAGCTCCATTCACCATGGCCGCGCCAGCTGGCCACTCGTGAGGTTCCATAACCCAAACATTGCGGCCTAAGCTTACAGATGAACCAGAATCAGCGTGAATGACCCCCAGCTCATCACCTTGGTCAACAAGCTACAAGATGTCTTCACAACAGTCGGTGTATGTCTATGCCCCTGAAATAAAGTAGCTCTGCAGTTGCCCCAATGGATGCTCATGTTTGCAGGTCCAAAACCCCATAGATCTACCGCAGATAGCGGTGGTGGGATCGCAATCAAGCGGCAAGAGCTCCGTATTGGAAAATATCGTGGGCAGAGATTTGTACGACCCTGTGGATCGAGGTCAAGGGCTGGGCTGACATTTTCGCTGCAGTCTACCACGAGGGACGGGCATTGTTACAAGACGACCGCTGATCCTGCAACTGATCAATCGCGCACCTCCGGCACAGCTCCAGCCAAATGGCGTCAACGGTCTGGAGGGCATTGCGGACAAAGAAGCTAATGTTGATGAGTGGGGCGAATTCCTACACATACCTGGTCAAAAGTTCTTCGATTTCAATAAGATCCGGGAAGAGATTGTCAAAGAGACGGATATGAAGACGGGCAAAAACGCGGGCATATCGCCAGCTCCGATCAATCTTCGAATTTACTCCCCAAACGTCCTCACCCTCACCCTTGTAGATCTGCCCGGTCTTACAAAGGTGCCTGTGGGAGACCAACCGAGGGACATTGAGAAGCAGATTAAAGACATGGTATTAAAACAGATACAGAAACCCAACGCTATCATGTTGGCCGTTACAGCTGCGAACACAGATTTGGCGAACTCCGACGGCCTCAAGCTGGCAAGAGAGGTCGATCCAGAGGGACAACGAACGATTGGCGTGCTAACGAAGGTTGACTTAATGGACGATGGCACCGACGTTGTGGATATCCTGGCAGGAAGAATCATACCCCTGCGGCTTGGCTACGTGCCCGTGGTCAATCGAGGGCAGAGAGATATTGAAAATAAAAGGTCAATATCTTTTGCTCTCGAAAATGAGAAGAACTTCTTCGAAAACCACAAAGCGTATCGGAATAAGGCTTCCTACTGCGGAACTCCATACCTTGCACGCAAACTCAACCTTGTATGCTTTGCGCCTGAAGATTATTCATTGGAGCTGATACTGACATTCCTAGATTTTGATGATGCACATCAAAAACACCTTACCCGACATCAAAGCCCGGATATCCTCATCGTTACAAAAATACTCAGTAGAGCTAGGCCAACTCGGTGACTCTATACTGGGCAACAGCGCAAACATCGTCCTTCAAATCATCACAGAGTTCTGCAATGAATATCGGACTGTATTAGATGGCAATAATCAAGAGCTATCTAGCATCGAGCTTTCTGGTGGCGCCAGAATCAGCTTCGTGTTTCACGAATTATATTCCAACGGTGTCAAGGCCGTAGATCCTTTCGACCAAATCAAAGATATCGATATTCGAACAATCCTTTACAATTCCTCTGGATCCTCTCCAGCACTTTTCGTTGGTACCACCGCATTTGAGGTCATTGTTAAGCAACAGATAAAGCGATTAGAAGATCCCAGCCTGAAATGCGTTTCTCTAGTATATGATGAATTGGTCCGCATTCTCACTGGTCTTTTGCAGAAACAGCTTTTCCGGAGATACCCGTCACTGAAGGAGAAATTTCATGCGGTAGTGATCAGCTTCTTCAAGAAGGCGATGGAGCCAACAAACAAGCTGGTCAGGGACTTGGTAGCAATGGAAGCATGCTATGTCAACACCGGTCATCCAGATTTCCTCAACGGACACAAGGTGGGTAAAGCATCTCCTTGCGAGTCTATTGCTCCGAAGGCTCTTCCTTCTACCAGCAGGGTCAAAAGACAAGAACCTAATCATTCCGAATCGCCTGCTAAATTCAGGTCTCCCCCATACGATTCTATCTCTTTGCTATTTAAAAATGTATATGAATCTAACGCAATATGTAAACCAAAGGCAATGGCAATAGTCCATGAACGCAACACCAAACCTACCCAAGTCGACCCGAAGACCGGCAGGCCTCTTCCTCCCGCTGTCCCACCACGCGCAGCAAGCCCCTCGCTTGATTTGCCGTCTGATGGTAGCTCTGGCTTTTTTGGTAGCTTCTTCGCTCCGAAAAATAAGAAAAAGATGGCCGCGATGGACTCTCCACCACCGCAACTCAAGGCTTCGGGGACGCTTTCGGAGAAAGAAGCGAACGAAGTCGAAGTAATTAGTACGTAGAGTCTCTCCTCTCCACTGTAATTCGCTAACGTCGTGGTCAGAACTTCTCATCAACTCTTATTTTAACATCACACGCCGAACGATGATCGACATGGTCCCCAAAGCTATCATGCTCACTCTTGTACAGTACGTTTCGCATACTATATGTCATCATTTCTCCTGGATTTTACGATACTGACAACAGCTCAGATTCACGAAAGAGGAAATGCAACGCGAGCTACTCGAAAACATGTATCGGGCCGCTGAATACGACGACTTGCTCAAAGAAAGCGATTATACCTTACGGCGGCGGAAGGAGTGCCAACAGATGGTGGAGAGCTTGGGTAAGGCCAACGAGATTGTCAGCCAAGTGCAATGAACCGTCACGCGTGGAACCTGCGTTTTAATATCCATAGATCGCGGAAGTCTCTTGAGGGTTTCGTTCATCATCTTCTTTGTCAAGGCACATTGGCATGATACCTCTGCTGGCGTTTCATTGACTTAATTGAGCGAGAGAGTGGGGATTGTTTGGCCGGTAATGTTTGCGATTACTAGCGTCCGCGGGAAGCCTTCTGTGCGGTGCAGGAGATCACTTTCAGCAGAATGCAAGCATGAAGGTACATCTATGAAGGAGGACATGTTGTGCACTATCCACATGTAAGCTTGCTCTTTTACTTGCGTAGTTCTCCTGTGCTCAGGGTCGATGACATCTTGATGAGTTGGCTATATACCCAAGCCGCTCGGCTCGCCTCACGTGACATAACTTAGGCCGGAGTACAATCTTCCGTCAACTACCTTATGATTGAACGTCGATTTGGCACTTCTCAAAGAAAGACACATAGCCACTTCGAACGTGCTATTCTCAGGACCATCAAATGGCTTCAGGTGCTCCTACTATTGTGGGAACACGCTTTGTTATCTCTTGAGAAACAATCATAGGCCTTGTCCACCATGATACCTGTGCTCACTCATTATGACCCATTGATGGATCCCAGAGTGGAAGTCGTGCATTGTGTCAGAAGATGGGATTCAAAGAGCCAGCATTGGTGGAGGTTGTGAACCAGACTTGACGCTCAGGTCTTGAAGTCGAGTGCCTACTCACCTTCGGGCAATTCGGCTTGCCCATGGTCATATCAAGCACTAGCTCGTTATGGAATGCTACTGCGCGCTCTGTCCGCCTAGATGTCGGCTTTGCGTGTGCGGCCCTCGGTTTGTTGTGCTTAGTCGTCATTGCCTCGAGGCGGATCTTGGGCTTGAAAGTGTTGCTCCTTTCGATCTCTAATCTCTCAATTCTCACAACACCATCATCGAACAGCATAATTTGATGCTATATCTATGAGTATAAGCTACAGAGACTGGCCGTCACACGATATCCTTCACACTATGGAACCGCCCACATATCCTGGGTTAGAGCTCCTGGATTTCCGATATGTTACATGGGCCAGGAGGACCGTATTACAGCACTGGTACCGCATCAAAACCATTGACAAGTACCTATTTCTTGAAGACATAAGCGGTGAAGACGCAAGCAAGGACCACATCGACCTGGACGTCTTTGTTATTGGCACCGTACTGAATTCTTTCGAGGACGAGACCAAACATACTACAGCAGATGTCACATCATGTCCGTGTCGCGAAAGTGTCAATCTCTTCATGACATATGGGCCCCCAGAATTCAAGAGCGATCATTGGCCGTGGCCCTTAGCTGAGAAACATTGGGTGGAGGCGTATAGGGTATATGTCTTGACGATGTCTCTGGCTAGCCGTTTTGCTTACGAGGACCCAGTCGAGGTGGGAGTATTCTGGCCCAGACGTGCAATTATTGGACTTGATGGCGACGGTATTCCAAATGGTACGTCTTTTGCTATGTTCCGTCTGGAAAGAGTGGCTTTCCAATTGCTGACGAAATACAGATAAAGACAGAATTCCGAAGTTACGATGACATGCGTGCAAAAATCAAGTCCGCTCCACCCATGTGGTATCTGAAATCCTTCTGTGGCGATCTCGCCAAATACCCTGCCCACGGAGATGGGAAGCGTCGGCAAGAGGTGAATGAGATGTTGTTGGGTGTTGATCTGGCGCCGATGAAGCCATGTTTCTATTGCGAGGACTTGTTGGCTTGGGAGAAAGGGCTTTGGGGCGAACATGATTTACATCCATTGGTGTAGTCCATTGGTAGGTTGCATTGGATTTGCTTGCGAACTGTCTAAATGTGATAGTGACGTCGGAAATGTCTTCTTGTATTGATTGCCGAATATGTCTACTGACTTGTCACCAATCCATGCATCAGCTATCTCATCCACGGTGTCTAGGTCAAGTCGGCCCAACCTAGAAAACGTTTTCATTGTCGTGAGCTGATAGACCACTTCCAAACGGCTTGCGTGTGGTCATCTTCTCTACGCAAAGGATAGGGGCAAATATCTTCTCTTTCAGAGGCTTCTTATGAGCTCAGAACATCGTCAGAACAACCAATGCCTCCCTTTCTCAGCATTGATTATCAGAAAGCATACGGAGACAGATCAGCTTATGTGCTTGAGAAAACCATTTCAAGCGACATCTCAGTGGGGGAATGTGATGGTCGAGGCTACGTAGCCGCGGGTGAGTTCTGCTCCTGAACATCTGGAATGGGGTAGTTACAGTTCAGGGGACATGGGCGTGGTTGATTGGGTTTGAGATGGGCTTCAATACGAAGGTGAGAACCCAATACATCGGGAGAGGTGGGGACGTGACCCAAGAGGGCGGCTAGTCAGGATGGGCCACTTGGCTTGCGTTTGAGTTGTCACCCAAGACATTCTCACATCGCCCTTCAGCTTTCTCAAAACTAAACCATCATTTTAGAATTGCTCTTCAATCTAGAACATCCTTTAACAGCACCTTGTGCACTGACATCCGACCAATCTCCCCTACATATCCACTGTATCTCCGAAGACTACTCTCACCGCTCTCACCTGATTATGTCGGCTATCAAAGCAGCGGATCCTTCCTGGTACACAGCAAAATACAAGGAATGGGCAAGGCAGTGGCCCGATCTCAAAACACTGGACGCCGATAGGAAAACCGGGGGAGGCCACTTTTATGACTGCTGTCTCGACACCATGGCCCTCGGCCATCACATTCAGTCTGCAGCCGTTCAGTGTCACTGCAGAAGCTGGAAGCCACCAATAAAGGAATTGATCGCTGACTACAGGGTATGAGAGTCTTTTCATCATAGTGATGGTAGACTCAGCTGATGATATCGAGGCCAACTACGAATACGAAGGGTCTGATCTGGAATTAGAGGCCGAGATCAAACGCCTTCTCCATTTCGTTGGTACCGGTCCAATCTTGGAGAGTAAAATCAGCTTACACAATACAGATCGAGTCGGAACTCCGGTTGAACTAGCACTACTAGCACTGTTCTGTGAAAGTCGGATAAGCACGGCTTCAGGGCCTTTCTCAACGCCGATGACAGTCCAAATCCGATGTTGGCGATGATGGCGCTTTTTGCCAAAGAGTGATGTTCGGTGGATTAAAGAATGATACTTTGTCAGGTTTGGATAGGCATGCGATTGTTTGCGCTGCTTTCATTGTGTGAATTGACAATGTGGGATCGGAAGGAGCTTTGAATTTTACAACCACATCGGCACGAGATCGACTCCTGTGACTGTTGGTGCTATTGTTGCAGGTATTGGGCCAAGTATCTTCTTTGCTCAATCCCGCTGCTTTACATCGCAGTGATGTATTGTGCTACATATTGTTCTGTGAACGCCCATTTCATAAATACGCACATACGACATTCCCAATCGTTTCGCAACACGCCCGGAAGTGCTTGCAGCGTTTGCATGTGCAAGCTCTTCACACTAATAGCCTTGTATGTCTCTTTAGTCCTCCCATTTCGAGGCTAGCCGTCCAAGAGCATCAAACTCATTCTGTATCAAAGCCAAAGATTAGGTCACAATCATAGCCAACCTTCTGCTCTGCTCTATCATAGAGCCCGAGCGTTTCGGACCTCCGCGTGTTTGAGATGCGCCAGTTGCTCAGCTGTTGCGTTCGTTGAGTGGCCTCCCGGGCCCTTGGGTCGCCATGGCGTGGTCCCCGGCGGTTCCTGTGTTACTAATTTAGAAAATGCCCGCGCTTCTCAGGGTTTGCTACAAGAAGGGCGAAGGAGCCTCCACTTCTTTTCTTACATACCCAATTTCCTCCGGTCGAACTACAAGAGACAGAAGTTCGTCCACTTCTACGATTCTGCATCAGAACTGCACTTTCCTCGATCTCATCATTCGGCATATACTATCTGTGGTCATTATCCCGCCGGACTGGACACTATCCTCATCATGCCGAGTCCTCGTCCAGAGCTCAATCCGCGCTTCAAACCCCTAATAGAAAATACCTACAAAGACAACTGGCCTTCCTACAGATTGACTTTGTGGAGAAAGGGGTCCCTGGACTTTATCCACTCAATTCTCGTGGCTGCAGGCTTCGAACTGTACAAGGTTAGCAACTATACCAATTTCTGTACCATTAGCATGGCGGGCTAATACTTTGTAGGGTTACGGATGGTTATACAAGGGAACCAATGCAGAACTGAAGCAGGCGTTAATAGATTTTTACGAAGGGGTAGGTACTCAATATCACTGTCCGTAAGAATTTCCATTGACAATGACAGCTCGAGGCGCGGCTTACTACTGAGGACAAGGCTAATGGCTGCACACATAAATTGGTGGCGGAGATTCATGAGAATGTGCAGGCAGGCAAGACGAAGCCGCTTGCTGCGAAGGACGAGGCTACTGGCTACACACATGATATGGTGGCGGAGGTTCTTGAAAATGTGTTGGTGGAACAGGGAAAGCGACGAGCAGAATCTCGAGTGAAGTCGGTTGCGGTGTGAAGTGGTGGACGGGATCTCGTGCGTTAGAGGGGTGAGGTGCATTCACTCTTTTTGATTTCACTCTTCTATTTTGTGGATTTACTAGCGACTGCGACATGCAAATCAATACTATTCCTTTCTTCCTTTTCAATTCTTTCATGCTTCGGAAAGTGATTGCTTATGGACTTGCTCTCTCGCACTTCAACATCACTTAAATCATCGAATTCCAACCACATCAAGGCCAAGGCGGAAGGAAGAACTCAGCGACAAGATGTCCAACATAGAATGTTGCTACGACACGGATGAGATCCGCTCAGGCGTCATCTCCAACGGCGACAAAGCCACCATCTACAATTTCCTCCCCGAAAAGGATCAAACAACATTCTACGGATCCCTCCTCCGAGCCCAACTCGAACCCGACACTGAACACGTCTGGGCAGAGAACTCCAACACAAACAACATGACCTCCTACGACTCTCTCCTATCAGCTCAATACAGCTCCCCAAACAACCATCCCATCAGGAAAAGATCAGCAACCAACGAGGAGCTGCCAGCTCTATCCAAAATCTACCTCGCTCACCTCCACAACTCAACCCTATCATCCTGGCCCTCCATCCGCAAAGGCCCCGAATCCGAACGTCAACACTATCAGAACCTCACCGCGGCGGAATTCCCCGAACAAAGCACACTTAGGAGTTCCGCGTTTGCGCAGTTGAGCCAGATTTATGGACCGCTGCCGAGTACTGGAGAGAGTGGGGAGGTGGCGAGTATTGTTAATGAGATGACTTGGGTGGGGGCGTATAGGGTATCTCTTTTCCTCCGGGATTTGTGAGGTGGTTGGCTGATTGGAAATTCGATAGGCCGGTTGTGGGTATGGGGGGTTTGAGGGGACGGATGATGAGTTGTTGAGTTTGATGGCGGATGCTTATGAGATGGTACGTTTTTGTTGGGTGGGAGGTGAGATGGGATGGGGCTGATGCGTTGGTGACTTTAGACAAAGGAGTATATTGCGAAGGCGGATGTCACGCAAGATGATCTCAGGGACGCTGTTCCTACAGTTCCCAAAGGCGAGCCGATTCAGAAGACAGAAGACGTGGAGGAAAAGGGAGGCGAGATTCCAGAAGAGCAGCCTGTCATGATTGGAAAATGTGTGCACGACAAGGGGGATGAGGTTGATGACTACGATGATGAAGGGGATGGCTATAACGATGATGTTGAAGATGGATGTGAGGATGATGGCATCTTTGATGATCATGTCATCGAACAGTATGGTCGTCAGGGGTATGGAGGATGGGATTGAAGATGCGCTGAGGGTGGGGAATGAGCTGGTGCATTTGATGTGGAGGGGATGGAGGTGGTTGTGATTTCAGGAGCGAAGCAACACGGGGTTGAGGTTCAGATAGTCGATTTCTAGGATATCAGTGGGATGTTGAATGGAATCTTTGATCCAGAAATTATCTAGGGGGATGAGACCTGACCTGACTATCTATATACAGAGGGACCAGGGACGTGCCAGCCCCACTCATGCTTCTGAATAAGGTGGCTGGTCCAATGAGGTGGTTGTATTGCTTTTGACATGGGAAGCCCTCGTTGAAATCAACTGAACACCAAATCATAACAATTCAAAGTACATATACCAAAATAGAGCCCCTCGTGCCATCGATAGACGGATCCAATAGCCCAGTGGTAACCTTGCGAATCAATCGTAATTGACCAAGACACTAACCTTGCTGCATCGATCTCCCAGATTGACCTAAGGCTAGCAATCTTGCTGCATCAATGGTGATTGGTCGACGTTCATACCACTGGCTTTGTGCCTATATCCTGGGGTTCCGGGTTCGATACTGGGTTGAGAATTCTATGATTTTCAAGTTGAGACCTGGGGATGAGTAGGGCTGATGAATTTCAGTGCCGAACATCTTTTATCTTTTTATATTTGCTTTTTACTTTTTCTGAATTTATCAAAATGTTCTACAGCCTCTGGCTCTATTTATCTGGATAAAGAATCTAATCTGGCTTACAAGCATGTAGCGCACAGAGGGCACGTGAATACATTCCGTCAAAACTGATGCTTCTGGCGTGGATTTTAGTGACAGTAAGTAAGTATGTATGCGGAGGGATGAAGCTTACTGAGCCACATTACGACTTACGAGGATCGGAGGTGTCGGCTATTCCTCCCAGAGCCTCCAGGGAGTTCCTTTCGAGAAAATAAGAATTGCCATCAGGCTAGTAGAATATAGTAAAAGGCTTATCAATAGCGCCGTATAAACATGTATATCACGTTCGTAAAGTCAAGCACAAAAGGACTAAATCGAATCACATACTACTATTACACATCAGACATACAGATGAGAGATAGTCCAACAACACACAGGAGGCATGCTTCTCAAGCAAAACATCACGACTCTACAAAGCAACATCATCAACTCACCTCTCTTACGCCCAACTCCAACCTCAAACCTACAATCACCATCGTCATCCCTCACTCAAGGCTCAACCCCTCCATCAACCCCATAACCTCATCCTCAAAACTCCCAGACACCAGCAACCCCTCCGTATCCCGAAGAAAACCTTCGACAAGCAGCCCCTGGAAGGCGCTTCTAAATTTCAAGAAAAGCAAATCCCAGCCAAGGCAGTAGCGATTAGAACGATCGCACCCGGTCTCAGCAACGATGGCATTGACTGGGGAGGCTTCGTCCGTAGTTTCTGAGACTGGTGGGGATACCGAGGACGCAGTCAGCAGGCTTGCCGTTGAATCAGTATCAGCAATTTCTCCGGTTTGGAATCCTTCATAAGCCAAAGGTATGTCGAAATGCAGATCATGCCCTCGACTATTCGTCTGCATTGCCGGCGAAGGTAAGGTCGTGACGACAACGTCTTCTGGTGGCGGGCTGATGATTATGCGGGGAACGGTCAAAGGTGTAGTGATGATGGGATAGCGAGAGCCATCTCCCTGCCTTGTTCGAGCGCGAGGGGAATCTTCCGCGAAGAAGGTATATGTCTCTATCTCTGACCCCGAAACTTCTGACTCCGCCCTCTGATAACCTTCACCTTGGCCTTCGCCTCCAACGACCATTCCCCTCGGAGCTCTGGTAGTAACGACCTGATACGGAGAACCAGGACCATGCGTCGTAGGATGGTCTTGGAATTCTTGATCCGTTAGGAAGCCCGCAATTTGATCTGCACCATGCTGATGAGAACGACAAGCCCTCGGAGTGAAATAAGTCTGTTGTTCTCGGTATTGCACATCGCCACTGGGTCCTAGCTGTGCAGCTCTCCCAGAAAATGGCGAATCCCCCACATCACGATCGCGTTCATGTCTCAGGTCGCTGATGCCACGCTGTCGACGCAGACGCGGCGCTGCGGGTCTTTCCGCGTTGCTTGAGGAGATCTGTGGCCTGTAGTGACGAGTAGATGGATGATGCTGTGGGTTGTGACCTTGTGCAGAATGCGAAGCCAATAGGCGACTTTCATAATCTACTGCACCGTCGCTGAGTGAAGGACTATCGTTGTTAATTTCAGATCCGGCTAGGACAAGAGCACCGCGGGTACTTGCATGGTATGGACAGGGATAGCATGAGCTTGCGGGAGACTGCATCTGAGACGTTGAAAGAACCTTTTGAAACATCTTCTGAAATGGCAAGCTTTATTCTTGCACAGCGCTTTCGATCGGTCTTGAAGTTAGGTTTGCAGTTGACTTTGGACTTTTTGGAACAGGAGATATGGGACTGGAAGAGATTGTAAGGATGCTGAGGAGGATGAGTCTCAGTTGGAGTAAGATCCGATTATGTACTAAAGTCTCCGAGGAGAGATGGATCTTCACATTGAGAATCGAAGGCATCCTGATTGTTAGACTTGACCACTAAGCTTTGAAACTGCTCCCTTGTGATGGGATAATGAAACGAAATGATATCGCAAAATCAATGTTTGGAAAAATGTAAACAATGGCCAACAGCGTTCATATAGCCTCGACAAAACCATGTATTACCCACAAAGAGCATCGGATGTGGATAATGGCATCCTCTAGTCATCATGAGCCAAGATTTTGACTTGTTGCACGGCAGGGTGCTGTGAGCGGGTGTCAGCCAAATCCCAAGTCTTTTGTTCATATCACTTACACCTGAACGACCATAAAATCGCTTCAAAATTTCTGAGGCGTATTTCCTATAATGATTCCCCAAAAGCAAACGTCGAGACTGGGAGAACATAGGTTTGGGGGGATCAATCTAGCTCTGCGCTAAGGAAAATCCATCGTGATCAGCGCACTAATGAATGCAGAGCACCAGAATGAAGCACGACAGTTGAATTGTACAATCAGAATACAGAATTTGACAGGCTATGCAAGCAGACTAGATGCACATGTTACAAAGTCGTACAATCGAGTTTTGAAGCTAGCTGCGGTCGGATGATGAAAAATCCAATTGGAAGAACAAAGACAGATGCGCTATACAGTGTTGACTCCATGAGAATTTTCAAGAGACACCGTTGAGCGTGCCTGGGAGAGGGGAGCCTGCAGGCGTGGGTTTCTTAGGTGATCTCAGGGTAAGTGGGAATGGGTAGTCGTCCGGATCTTCTTCTTCTCTGCTTAGATAGTCAGCATTCTTTTCCAATCACTTTGAGCATTATAGAACATAGCTACTTACGGTAGCTTCCAAGCTATGTAATCCTCCGTGCTCAGGCCCTCCCGCCCTTCTTGTAGCGATGCAAAATCCCCTGGTGTCATCATGCCAGATCGGTTCTTGGGTGACCCTGATACTGACAGAGGTCTTGCTAGTTTCGGTTCAACTGCATCGAAGATACCTGCTTCATCGTAGTCATCGTCGAATGAAGCCGGGTACGCTTCAAGAAAGGTCAGCGCCATCACTTTTTCTTCTTCACGAACAACGTCTTACCTCTTCTCAAAGCTAATTGTCTAGCCTTTACGTACTCCATACCCATCCTCTTCCAATCTAGTAAGTCGCTGAGGCGTTCCGTCCGATTTCGTTGGTTGATTCGTTGGCGCTTGCTCTTCGTTGCGAATTCGAACATGAATTTCGTGAGTTGATTGACAGAATCGTCCACACCTTTCATCCGACGGTCTACAATGTATATGCCATAATCTGAGGCGTTCTCGATCAATTCCTCCATGTAGCACCCGAAGCCAGAGAGATTTGTGGTGATGCTCGGAACGCCCATGACGGTACACTCAGCCGGTGTATAGCCCCAAGGCTCATAGTAGGATGGAAACACGCCCATATGACAGCCACGAACAAAATCGTCATAGTCAAGGGGTAGCACAGGATTTGCAGAGTTGAGAAATTCAGGGTGGAAGATGACTTTGACACGATCTGATGGGTGGTTGAACAACTGCACTCGGCGTATCTGATTCAGGATTGGATCATCGGCATCATTGGCCATGTTGTGGGTGACAACAGGCGGTAGTGTATTTCGCTTCATCGCGAACAATCGCCGTCGAAGCATTACCCGATCCGAGGCGCTCAATAGATCCTTATGCTCAGGCATATCATCTCCATCGTGCCATTGTAATGACCGGTCGAACAGTCGCTTGCCCACCTCTCTTTCAATGATGTCCACCGTATCTCGTAACGACTTGATGACTGCCTGACCCTTCAGTGCCTCCACGGTGAGTGAGGTCGTTTGTGCTGGCATGATGATGAATGCGACTACTGTCATCTTGGAGCCAGAGCTCTTCAGGCTGTGATTCAGTCTTGCTAGCGACTCGATGAACATGTCCACACCTTTATTCCTGTACTCGTAACGTCCAGCTGTGAAGAAGTAGAGGGTGTTGTCAGGCTCGAAATCATTGTGACCATAGAAGTGTCCTCGGACGAAGTCATGGATCTTCTCTTTTGACTGTTGATGCAAGTTCTGGAATTCATGCATAGCGGAGAACTTCACATTCAAGCCATTAGGTAAAACGCCGTCCGGCTTTCGTTTCAGCAGATGCTCGCTTTCATAAGCGGTGATGTGGGAGACAGTGGTGAAGACGTCGGCAGCATGTGCTGCAGCTTGTTCGACACAGTATCTGTGGTAAATTCCTCGCTTCCCGGCCTCCGCGTCAACATCGAAATACTGTAAATTGTTGTAGAAATCGACAGATCCGGCGCAGAGATATCTTCCTAGAAGTGTAGCGTGGGTAGTGAATATCGTCGTCACGTCTATCCTCCTCCTCTTGGTCAAGGGTAGAGCTACTCCAGCAAGCCACTCATGGAAATGCGCGATGATTGCTCGTCTCCTCTCGTGCGACACAAACTAGAACAAAGTCAGCACGAGATTGAATCACCACCTGGCAGAGTCCTACCTCGCCAAGGAACCAAGCAACGAGATAGCCAAACACCACTGCTTCGTTAGTTTCCTCATCACCTGGCGGCGAGGGTATGCCAGCGGTATTCCACAAATCTGCCTTCCACTCGTCCAGCCATGGGTAGCCCGTCTTGGTATCGATGAGTATGATTCTTGGGGCACCTTCAATGAGCCATCTTCCGTAAATCACTCCAATCCCTCTTGATTGCATTGATGCAATCGTCTCCGCAATCTCTGGATTCGTGGGGGTAAGAGGTTCGACTTCAACCGCAGCCTGTCGAGTAAGTCAGTCAGTGCTGAAATACTGGTAGGGCAGGCTGCTACGTACCGACGCCCGATTGAGGGGCCCGATGAGCGTGTATCTGTCGCCATATTCCGCTGTGGTGACCGGGGCTTTCGACTTGATCACGGAGTAGATGCCTCCAACTTGAAAGAACGGTCAATGAATGAATAGAGGAAAGCGACGAATCCCTCGTACCTCGATTCGCAGCCTCTGTAGAAATCTCGAAGAGCATATGGTTCCGAATGTCTCGACCGCTCGATGCTGCGTTCTCCAACACCCGCTCCGAAACGTCTCCAAAGGTCCCGTTGGTGGCCATCGTGATGGTGGTGGCCAATCGTCAGAACGAAAGCGAAGGAGAAGGGTTGTCAGCCGATGAGACGCGTCAAACAATGGCTCTGCCCCTGATAGAGTTGATGTCAGCGCATTGCTCTCTATGAGTTCGTTGTGCTTGAGATTCGTCGCCCTACGGAGCTTCCCCGCATTGTTTTGGTGCAGCTGCACGGTGACGTACCTAATGCAATTGAGCAGCTCCAGCGCGGCTGAAAAGAAGCCTTGTGAGAGCAGAGCTTCCAGGAAATGTGCGTCCCAGGCGAAGACTATCCAATTGGGGAAGAATTGACAATACTCAAGTTGGAGTGGTGAAAGAAGAGGTTGAGTTATGTAAGGATGCCGCCGAAAGTGGCGCCGGGGGCGGCGATGAGGGGGCCAGCACTTCTTACTTCTTCCCTCTAACAATGCCCTCTGTGTCTCTCACAGCTCAAATGAATCTATAAGCCCTTCTGATCCACCGTGCCCAATTCTGCGAATGGAATTGATTTGATTCTAAGTCTAGTGAGTGAGATCTGGGGAAGAAGCTTCCGCCCCGCCACGCACCTAATCCTCGCAGTGCCGCCTGCTCTGCATGAGCTCCCTCGCCTGGAGCCTCATCGCCCCTTTTACTTTCACCGTTCGTCGTCATAGAAATATCAAACCACGGTTGCCAGGACGTTGGTACGGCCAAAGTATCTTGGCAAGAGCGGAGGCTAGAATGCTTCCTAATGAAAGCGTTGTGCCGTCGCCCTTGGGGCGTCGTTGGTGAACAAAGTGTCACTATGGCGCAATGAGCGCTGCACGAAATGTGTCTTTATAACTAAAGTCATTCATAGAGGAATTACTTGAAAATTTGAATCGAGGGTTGCCTCTCTTCCTTCCAGTTAAACGATCTACACAGCAAGGCAACGTCCTTGCAGCCGAACAAGGTACTCTTGATATTCCTCACTGACTGATATGAGTATACGACTCTCAGTTGAAGGTTGCATGTTTAGAAATCATCTATCTTGTACTGTCTGATTAAATCGTTGGCTTAATTGCGTGATAATACCCTTTTGATTTTGCTTCATCAGATTATTGTACTTGATTGCCATCCTTACTGTGGGCAAAGTACCTTTCTATACCACGCATGCACTGCCAGAACTGTTATCTACTTCAACGAACACTCGGTCGCAAACCATAATTCCATCCCCCTTATCTACCATTCTCTCACACCTCCGGCGTACGCATCTAGTCCGCAATCCTCGATAGGAACAGATCAGTGCCATGCTGCCTTGGTATCCCAGATGTCCCAAATGTCGCAACAGGAGTCAATCGATTGACAGAAATTCCAATGCCGTTAACGATCTCGTAATTCCTTCGTTGTCATCCATCCCGATGCTGGTTCGGGGTTTTGCATTGCGCTGTTTAGTTGTCCCATCCTTTGAGCGTATCTTTTCCAAATGAGCCTCCATTTTGTGCTTCTTCCGAGGGACAGCTCCCTTTATTTCCACGATGGCCGCCTTCCGTAATTCCTCTTCCGTTCTCCGCAGAGTTTCGCTTTGCGCTGTCCATCTCCCCCTACCGATTGGCTCGAGGCGTTGCTTATCCTGCATACCGTTTCTAAATTCAAAATAGTCGACGAGCACCTCATCAAAGCCTTTTGCCATATATTCTGCCTTTCCGTCCTTTGAGATTGCTACAGCTGCTTTCTTGAGTTCTTTGATTGCCTTTCCCAATGCTCGCAAACTCTTTGATGTCGGTTCCTTTGTATTGACTATCTCATCCGAGTCGATCTTATGCATTTTCTTGAAGACACTTCTCAAGGCCTTCTGAAATGCTATTTCGCGATCGTATTCAGCCCATATCAGATGCCCCTTATCGGCTGGTACGACAGGGATCGGCATCTTAGTTCAAGTGTGTTCAGATTTATTGATCAAAAGGAAAGAAATGATAAAATTAAGGAGGTGATTTCTTGGCTAAGGACTCGCTACTGAAACGTGATGAGTCATAAGAGGCACTCAGTTCGTCGGCTGAAAGTGGGGCTCAGGTTCACACCGTAAGCTAATCGCTGAATTGTTGAAGTATTTGCTGTCATGTAGAGATAGGAGGTGGACCTAGCGTCGAGGTTATAGGTATTCCGATATTAACTTTCAAGGTCAAGCACACTTAGCCAAAACATGCTATACGGTATTGCCATAGTCTTCTCGCTTGGGTACCTACATAGATATATATGATGGTGTGAAGAGCCAAAGTGTTTTATTATGGGGCAGGCGAGGATAACACGTTCCCAACACCGCTCCTGCCTCCTCATATCTCATTTGAAATGGTCCCCTAAGGCCAGCTTGCTGCTCCATGATCATTTCATACAGATCTTCTTGACTTGACATCAACCGACATCAACCTGAATCCATGAGTGGTACTATCACAACTTAATCCGTCAACTATAATACAGATCAATGTCTAAGCTCCATTAACGACACAATGGACCAAGATACTTACGCTTCACCAGAGGTGATGTCCAGCAAGAGCGGCAAGAAACAGGGGGACAATTTGCCTCGATTCAGAAAGGTCTTGAAACAGCTCAAATTCAATGGCATCCGTTCTGTGGCTACCTCGGTGCGTCGAGCGAAGTATCTTAATGATAACACACCAACCCAAGCACACTCTCCCACTTCGACAACACCGTCAATCGACTGCAAGGTTGAGGAAGAGCCGCGTTGGGGTTCATACAATCTGGTATATCACATTAGATTCGACGACGGGATTCAATGGATGCTGAAGGTCCCAGCGAATGGCCACCAAGGCGCCTGGGACACTTTGGCTTCTGAAAACCTCACGTCTGAAGCACTCACTGTACGTTTGATCGGCCAGAATCCCGCAATACCTGTACCTGCCATTCCCCATTTCGACGCAACCATGGACAATGAAATCGGCTGCCCATACATTCTCATGGACTTCATCGAGGGCAAGCCTCTACATCAGGTCTGGTTTTGCAACGGCGTCTCTGTTTCGAGACGAGAGCACGTCCGACTGAGATCTCTTCATACAATTGCAGTGGCTATGTCAGCACTCTCAGAACTTCAATTTGAGAGAAGTGGCTCCTTGCGGTTTGATTCGGACGGGAACTTTGTTGATACAGGAAATGCCAAGGCATGCGATTATCATACCATGTTGGATCGGTACGGCAGCATTGGTGATGATAGTGAGGATGACATTTACCGCGCTAAAGCTTCGACCGAGCATATGCTCTCCTCCTTGTTGTCCGTGCTGAACGATCGTCGCACCAAGAGCAGCGATAAAGCGCTTGATCGTGGTGTACGTGAATGTATCCGCATGTTCACCGGATGGGCTCTAGACTACACCAAGCTCGAAGAACAGAAGTTCACCCTAGCTCATCCAGATTTTGATTTTCAGAACCTGCTAGTGAAAGACGATGGCACGCTGTGCGGCATCATCGACTGGGACGGGGTAGCAGCGGTACCTCATTCGGTCGGATCTCTGAAGTATCCACTCTGGTTGATGCGCGATTGGGATCCAGCCTATTACGATGGCAATCCAAAGACCAGAGGGCCGAAGTGGAGTAACGGTCGCCGAGTAAATTGTCCAGATGAAATGGACAAATATCGTGGCATTTATTCGCAGTTCATTGAAGCCGCGCTTCTGGCTCCAATAAAAGAGAGTCTAAGGAGCAAGCGAGCAGCCGACATCACGCGTTCGTCTTTGCTCCTGGGGAGTTTAGAAATCGCGATCAAGAACCCCGGATCAAGTGACAAGATCATCAAGAACATTTTTCAAGTGATGGAGTGGGCAGATCATGCTTCCAGAGCGGAGTCTTCTGATCCGAAAGCAGGCGACGAAGATGAAGACGGAGACGAGAGGGAAGATTGTGTCGATGATGGAAGCTCAGACGACGATTCGAGCTCAGACAGCGACGACTATGATGGTGACATCGAGAAAAGTTTCTTTTCCGATGACAGCTCGGTTGAGAGCATTGCCGATGCTGCCCACGAGAGTGAAAAGACGATCAATTGCCCACGATGCCGTGCCGAGAATGAGAAAGAATCCGCAGGCCAAAAACCAATACCTGCCAAGGTAGCATCACATCTTGGGGGCAGTCATGAGCCACCGAGTTAGTCATCAAAGGTATCAGCGCAATCTATGCCGCTTCACAACGAAGAGACATCCGAGCCGGTTATCCTCCAGTCAACGATAGATTCATCCAGGATGAGGACTTCCATCAAGACAGCTGAGTCCAAGAAAGCTCGACTCTGCAGATTCATTTGCACGGTAGGTGAAAAGGGGTGCAGAGGACTAGCTCGGAAATTGCACCGGAAAGGTGTGCCAGGAGAGCCTACCGAAGAGCTTCCCATAACCGAACCACTGCGGAGTGATTGCAAACGTGCGGGCAGCGACTCGGAGGCGAGAAAGGTGGACGGTAAGCCTTCTGGGGGAATCCACCAGGGTTTCAGCCAAGATTAAGACCCGGTACGCAGCAAGGGAACGGCCGAGCAGAATTGGGTGAAGGCCTTTTTCACGCGGGTACTGGCAGTACTCAAGAAGGCAGCACACTTGGCCTTTGCAGGAAACAGTGAAGTTTCTGCCGTGGAAAATGACCTTGAAGCACAGGAGACCAGCGCTCAGTCAAAACCAGTTTCAGAGTCTGGAGTCCTAACTGAGCCAAAAGTTGAGACCAAAGAAGTCCTGCCGTCGGAGATTCAGTTGACATCACCAATTTTGTATACGATGGAGCACGCCGAGCATTGTCCAAGGGCTTCAAAGACCGCTGAAGGAACTGCACTCAACTCAAATACTGACCAAGTAGCGAAAACGGAATTTGAAGAGGTTTGGGCACGCCTGGGTCTTGAGTTGCGAAATGCCGGAATTTCTGCTGCAATGCTCAAAACCGACAAGGTGACGATTGCTGACTGGATTATCACCACTCAGAGAGAGAAGCACAAGCGATTAGATGAAGAAGAGGAAATGGAGGAGATGAGAAAGGAAGTGGGAGCGGAGGAAGAAAAGAGAAAGAGGAGGAAAGCTAGGAAAGCGGAGAAAAAAGCCATGAAGGCAGAGAGGAAAGCCATCGAGTTTCTGTCAGAGATTGAACAGACTATGTCCGAAGCGATGATATTCGACGATGCCACTGCAGGGGGGGTTCCAATGACGAAGGGAGAAGACGTCAATGCGGTCGAAAGCATCGGCGGACCAAGCAAAGTTGCGAAGCTCTGTCACCCTACGAGAATGTTAGCGAACACGGAGCATACTGGGCAACCAGTAAAGAATTCTATCGCTGTTGAAGGAGTCGCCGAGCGCAAGTCGATCGAAGCGAGAACCGCTGGGAAACCAGCGGCAAAATCATCATCCGATCGTACTGAGCCACAACCTAAGGGCAAAGCGAGCAATATGGACCAAGTGGAGCATGAAACTACAGGAAGAACCAACTGGATGGCCGCAGGAAAGGACGACACATGGCTACTTGACCAGGGCGGATTTACCATGAAGGAGATCCTTGTTGGATTGGGGAAAGATGAGCTTGGTGAACGGCGACTTTGGCGTCTGCAACGTCGATTTAAGAAATTACTTGATGTGATGTTAGGATTAAAGTAGTAAGGGAATGTAGCAAAAGGACTGAATGAAGAGAAACCCTGGATTCTTCCAAGTCCCACAAGGCTGACACTGTGGGACTTCGAGATTTTCGGAAATTTGTTTGTTTTCCACCAAGGGACTTAGAATTTTGAACATTTTTGCCCGCCAAATTTCACCCCTATTCATTTCTTTTGTTAAACATTCTCTTACCCAAGTCATGACAGAATATACGACGAATGAGTACGAGTTTGTTTCAAAAGTTGTGGCCGATTTCCACACTTTGGTTCTTTGATAGCACGAGTTTTTGACCACCATAAGAAGGTCCAAAAGTAGTGAGGAGCGCTTTACACCGCCTCCAACATCTGAGAGGTAAATCTAAGATATCTAAAGCTTTCAGGTATTTTGTTTACTTCGAGTACCGTTAATCATTGGAGGAAGAGATGGGAGGTGACGTTTGTTGCCTCAGTACCTCAGACGTGCATGCCAAGCCCGCTAATATTTAGCGCCCGCCGCCAAACCTATTTCGGTTAGCTTTTCCGAGGATAAATCTGTATCTAGCTTATAGTACGTCTAAGCGTAAAACCCTATATTTTTACTAGATAATCGTTATTTTAGTGCGCGCCTATATAAATTTTTAACTTAACGCTAAAAAATATTAATATTACTCTTTAAGACGCGACTATTAACGCTCTATATATATTTACGATACTTTTAGTATTACGGCTAGGACTTTTATATATTCTCTATCTATCGGTCTAATCTATAATTACGTTATAAGATAGGAACCTTATAGTTAACCGCCCCGAGGGCGCTAATACGGTTTTACCTCGAAATTTTAGGGTCGATAGCACGCGTTAGGAGATATCCTTACTTAAGATTCTTTTAGTCGGCGTTTTAGACGGCTATTACGATATACCGAGTTATATTTCCCCGGTAATTACGGTACGTATATATAGCGATTCTTTAAATATATCGTTTTTATAGAGAGATATAAAGCGTTCTAGGCTAATAGGTTTAAACCGTAGAAAGGCGGGATAGGAGAGCTAGTTAAGTATATTATATTAGAATTCGTTCTAGAAACGATCTAAAGCCGATTCGGTTTCGTTCTAAAGAATAAGTAAATAAGCGCGATTCGCGTCCTCCTAGAGGATTAGATAAACTTAATCTTAATTACTAAGACCGGTTTTAGGAAGAGTACTATCTTCTAGGTAGCGCCGCTTATATTTAGCCCGGTTAAGACTACGTTAATTATTATACTATTAAAGGCGTTAGAAGAAGAGTAGTATAGGAAACTAAGTAAGGTCGAGTACTATAGGCCGTTCGTCTTAAATAGCGATACGAATAATCTATTTAACCTATTACGTATCTATTAGAATATATTTACTTATAGTAAGGGCCCTCTATATATCTAAAGTTTAAGGAAGGAATATACTTATAGCCCTAGTCTTTATAAGTCCTAAAATTACGACGTTAAAGACGTTTAATAATAACGTTATAAGGTATCCGAGCTTCTCGTAAAATTTATACCTTTTAGCCCTTAATAAGCTTTATTTAGTATCTAAGTAGCGTAACTTTAGGCTAGAGTATTATAACCTTAGCGTACTTCGTTCCCGGTTACTAGATAGTATCCCCTTTCTAGGGGCGTCGGCGATATTAGATCCTAAGACGCTAGCCGTAGTTAAGGATTATTATAGCTTTAACGATAAGACTATAATAGCTATAAAAACGGTATTAGATCGTTTAGAGATATACCTTTAATATAGTAGTCTACGGTACCTAATAAACGGTATACTCGACCTCTAGTATATCCTTCCCGAATAGGCTACTAGCGCGTTCGATATTCCGAAGATAATAATCTTTATAGAGTC
>JAABUP010003095.1_pt1 | contig 30157 bp, 23 predicted proteins | sample 5559201 | NCBI WGS metagenome assembly JAABUP01 (sample SAMN10711887, study PRJNA513373) | rock metagenome | isolation source: Antarctica rocks | place: Antarctica | reverse complement strand
TTGTCGCTGAGCTTGGACTCTTGTCGCGCCCGCAAGCCCGCCGACGGCAGGAACAGGCTCGGCAAAGCCAAGGCCGCAGGTAGCGGCCAGTCAGGTGAGCACAACCCAGGCAGAACTTCACCGGCAAGGCAGAGCCGGGCGTGGTTCGGCCATCGCAACACCGCAAACCGTCGAGCTGTTCTTAACGAAAGCTCGGCGGTCGTCCCCGCCGCCTCCAGCGGCCGGCCTGGTCCGCCGAATTCGCCGACGGCTCGCCGAAGCCGCCTCAAGGTGACCCGGCAAGTAGGCGAAACCCTGAAGCACCGACGCGCTCCACCCGTGCATAGGGTGGCCGGTGGGGACCGTGCTTCATCCGCTGGATCGTCTTGAACACGTTCGCCTCGACGTAACCCGTTCCGGCTGCCACCATCTCTTGGAAGATCTCCCGGCGCGTGAACGCGTCCGCCCCCGTTCGCGCCGCCAGGGCGCCAAGCGCCCTCACTACCTCGTCACGGCAGGTAGACACCGAGGGCCTGTGGTCCACTGCAGCAACTGACCGGCCACCGAAGCTCAGGACCCGGTTCGTATACGGAGGCACCACTTCCACCGCGAATCATTTGCTGACCAGCCAGAGGTAGCGGTCGGTCGCTGCACATAGCGGCTCAGTTGTCGTCGCCGTAGTCGTGGTCGGGATGGTTCTGCGCGCCGGCCCGCCAGTACCCGCGGGTGACCACCTGGTCGCGGTCGAGTCCAGCCAAGAGACCGGCACGGATGTGCCGGATGACAGCTGCTTCCCCGGCGACCCACACCTGGCCGCGGCCGGCAGGCTGGATGAACGAGCAGACGGCCTGCTCGAGCGGCGTCGGGGCATCGCTGTTGCCAGTCGGATCGGCGGCTGTCAGCCACTGCACCGGGTGGCCCAGGTCGAGCTGTTCAGCCGGACCGCCGACCTCGAGCAGGATCGTCAGGGGCTTGGTGACGGTGGGTGGGATCGTGGCGATCGCCGGCAAAGCGGAGGCGTCTCCGGCGAGCAGGACCCAGTCCGCGGTGGGGTCTTCGGTGAATCCGGCGCTGCGCGGCACAGTGACGGCGAGCCTGCCACCCGGTCGCGCCTGGAGTGCCCAGGCCGCCGCAGGCCCATCGCCGTGCAGGACGACATCGATGTCGAGCTCATACGTATCAGCGCGGAAGTGGCTCGCGGTGTACGTCCGCATGGTGGGCATAGCGGTTCCGGTGAAGACGACGGTGCCGCTTGAGTCTGCCTCGGGGAGGTTCACGTCGGCCGCGCCAGGTTCCGGAAGCATCAGCTTGAAGTGTCCGGCCGGCCCGGGCCAACGAAACCGGTCGAAGTCCTCGCCGGTGACCGTGACTCGCGTGAGGCGGGGGGTCAGCTGGGCGGTCCGAACGACAACGGCACGAAGCGGTGCCGGTCGCCGTCGACCTTGTGGCCCCCTGGGCGGGCTCACGGTCATGAGGTCTCCTCGCTGGTCGTCGTTCCGTCCCCTGGTTGTGCGTCCTCGGCCAGCAACAGGTACAGGGCACGCCGGGCCTGGTCGAGGATCTGATGGGCGGCACCGACCTGCGCGTCACTACCGCTGTGGCCGACCGCCCGGGCGGCGTCGTGGACCTTCTCGACGCCCCTGCGCAGGTCATGGCGACCGCCGGGCTGCTCCATGAGCGCCGCAAAAGGGTTGGCCATCGTCGCGGCGTTCGCCGCCAGGTGCTCGCGTCCAGCTTCGGTGAGGGCGACCAGCTTGCGGCCGGACTCAGGGGTGATCGTGACCAGTCCCTCGTCCTCGAGCTGGGCAATAGTGGGGTAGATGGCGCCGGGACTGGGGCGCCAGGCCCCGCCGGTGCGGGCGGCAACCGCCTGCATCAGCTGGTAGCCGTGCATCGGCTCGTCCGCGAGCAGCAGCAGGCTGGCGGCACGAATGTCGCCCCGCTGCGCCCTGCCGCGGCCTCGTCCCTCGCCGGAGCGGAAAGGGTCGGCGCCGCCGTGACGACTCCCACCAGACGGCCCTGGCCCCGCAGGGTGATGCTGGCCAGCGCTGTGGTCGAGCGATGCGGGCTCGGCCCGACCGTCGCAATGAGGATGCATGACTGCTCCCGTCCCCAGCTCGGCTATCCTAAGATATATCACGAACGCTCGTGATATGGGGCGGGCCGATCGTCAGCCGAACATGCCCGACGGCAAGTAAGGAGTGGGGAGGGCGCTCATGCCGCGGCTGCAGACGGTGTCGCCGAGCGTGAGCGACAACCGGGCGCTGAGGGCAATCTCGATCGCCCACTGCTGGCTGTTGGTGAGGTAGCCGAGCGAGACCTCGCCCTCGGCCTCAGCGATCATTGCCCACAGGACGCGCACGGCTGCCTCGTCCGATGCGCCAGCCAGCGCCACCACGCGCCCGGGGCGGGCGAGGCCGACGGCTCGATCAGTCGACTGGGCCCCATGGCGGACCAGCAGGCGCGTGCCCTGCTCGCGGAGCCAGACGAGGTCCGGGCCGTAGGGCTCACCGCGCCGCTCGGTGACCAGCTGTTCAACCAGATCGGTGTCCCGGTCCCAGTCACCCTCCCGAACGCTGAGGCCCGACGGCAGCTCGGACCGGTCCGGCACTCCGTGCGCCTCGTAGCCGGCGTTCAAGGCGAAGCCCGCCCGGCCATAGCGGCGCAACGCCTTGGGATCCGGAGAGGCACAGATCAGACCGGTCGGGCAGTCCCTGCCGTGCTCGAGCGCTGCGTCCAGCAGCCGGCGACCGATGCCGGCGGCCTGCAGGTCAGTGTTCACCGCCAGCAGCGACAGGAACCACAGCGAGCCGCGCCGCAGCCCCAATGCGACGCCGACCAGCCGCCCGTCCAGCCCGGCCACGACGCTGCCACCCGGGTCGGTTGCGGCCAAGTGCTGGACGCGGCTCCGAGCGCGGACGGTGCTAGCGGCATCGCGCGGACCCATCGAGAAGCCGAACCGGCGGCTGGCGTCGTCGAGCGAGTGCCAGGCGAGCTCTTGCGCGGCGTCGATGTCCTCCTCCCGCAGGAGGCGGACCACGGCCCGGTCGGAAGCGCGCTCGGTTACACCCATCGCTCGGTCACGCGCCCCATTGTTCGTACCGCGCGCTCGTCCGTCGAACGCTTGCCCACACTCGGCAGCCGCCGACTCGTAAGCACAGCCCGGCGATTGACCAGCCGTGACCGGTGACAAGCGGGCAAGGGGCGTGCCACAGTGCCGCATGTCCGAGATGTGGAACAGCGTTGCGGGGGCGTGGGACCAGCAGGCCGACTTCGTCGACGTCTACCTCGCCGCGCCCACCGATGCGCTGCTCGGTGCTGCCGGCATCGGTCCTGGCAGCGAGGTGATCGAGCTCGCCTGCGGGCCGGGCGGCGCGGGCATCGCGGCTGCCCGCCGGGTCGGCGGCGCGGGACGAGTCGTGCTGGCCGACGTCGCCCCGGGGATGGTCGAGGTCGCTGCCCGGCGCAGCGCCGACCTGCCTCAGGTCAGCACTCTGGTGTGCGACCAGGTACAGATCGACGCGCCTGACGCATCTTTTGAAGCGGTCATCGTCCGGCACGGACTGATGTTCGTTGACGACCCGGCAGTCGCCGTGCGCGAGGCGCGTCGGGTGCTTCGTCCAGGCGGGCGCTACGCCGCGATGACGTGGGACACCCGTCGGTCGAACCCGTGGCTCGGCCTCGTTCTCGACGCCGTGGGCGAGCAGTTCGGCACCACCTTCCCGCCGCCTGGGGTCCCTGGGCCGTTCTCGCTCGATTCCCCAAACGTGCTGGCGGAGGTGCTGCGCGATGGCGGCTTGACGGACGTGCGCTCGGACCGCGTCCCCGCTGCGATGCCCGCGCGCACGCTCGAGGAGTGGTGGCAGCGGGTCCCGCAACTCACCGGCCCGCTTGCGCTCGTTCTGGCTACTCTGGCCCCCGACGTGCGCGACGCCATCCGGCAGCGTGCACTGGATTACGGCCGCGTGGCGGCTCGACAAGCGAGCGGTGGCCTCGAGTTCGCGGGGTCGGTCCTGGTGGGCGCCGGCAGGGCTTGACGAACGCACGTCGGCCGCGTCACGGCCGCTGCGCAGGCCCGATCGCGACGGGAAGCCGGCCCATGGCCGGCGTGCGGCCGGAGAGCACGTCGGCGAGAGCCTGCAGGGACGCCGGCGACGTGTCGTACGCCGCGACGAGCGTCCGGCCGGCCGGTGCGCGCCCAAGGGCGTAGGGCGTCCCGAACTCGACCTGCACGCGTGCCTCGACGGCCGGATCGTCCACGCTGATCGTGGTGGCGTCGCCGTCTTGCACCCCGTCAGCGGCAAGGGCGACGCGGAGTCGAGTTGCCAGCGCCGACGTGCCGACCACGTGCGCGCCGTGCAGCGGCAGGAGACGCCGAGGGTCAGCAGCCACCGTGATGCCATGTCGAGCGATCGTCAGGGCCAGCTGGGCGTGCTGCTGCAGGTTCCAGCGTCCCGCCGGCGCGCTCATGAGGGACCGCTTCAGGACGAGGAGATGCCGCACCGCATCGTCCAGACGGCGCTTCGGTAAACGGCCACTGCGGACGGCTGCCACCACCGCGGGGATCGCGGTCGAGATGGTGGCCGGTTGCACGAGCAGGTCGACGCCGGCTCGCAGGGCGCGGACGGCGATCTCGTCGTCGGGATACCGCTGGCGGAGCGCCGCCATGAACAGCCCATCGGTGGCGACGACCCCGCCGAAGTGCAGGTCGTCGCGCAGCAACGAGACGATGGGCCCGGACAGCGACGTGGGAGTCGTCGGGTCGAGCGCCGGAACCAACAGGTGACCGAGCATGACGACCGGCACTGACGCCGCGACGGCGGTCCGGAACGGGGCCAGGTCCCGACGCTCCAGGGTCGCCCGGTCGGCCGACACGGTCGGCAAGCCGTAGTGGCTGTCGGCGCTGGTCGAACCGTGGCCCGGGAAGTGCTTCGCCGTAGCCGCGATGCCGCCCGCTGTCAGGCCTCGAACCTCGGCGGCCGCCAAGCCGGCAACGGCATCCGGCCGGTCACCGAAGGAGCGCGTGCCGATCACCGGGTTGACCGGGTTGCTGTTGACGTCGGCGACCGGGGCGAAGTCGAGGGTCACGCCCATCGCTCGCAGCTCCTGCCCGATCGCCAGTCCCTCATCGCGAGCCAACGACGTGCCATCGGGCGCGGCGCCCACGGTCATCTGCGCGGGGAAGGCGGTCAGGGGCGGCCCGAGGCGCTGCACGATGCCGCCCTCCTGGTCGACGCCGATCAGCAAGGGGGGATCACCGCCGTCCGCGCTCGCCGCCTGCATGCCGCTGATGAAGCCGGCCGCCGAGCGGCTCGACGCCAGGTTGTTCGTCGACAGCGTGGGCTGACGAACGTCGAGTGGATTGTGGTCCAGCAGGAGCAGGCCGCCGACATGCCACCGGCTGACGAGCTGCGCGGCGGTGTCGACCCCGGACAGCAGCTGGTTGGCGTGGACCATGTCGGGTTGAGCGTCGGTAGCGGTGCGCCCGTACGCGTATGACATGAACACCTGCCCGACCTCGCGCTCGAGCGGCATCGCGGAAATCTGGCGGTCGACGCTCGACGGAACCGCGTGGCTGGGGTTGCCGGGCGCAGCGGCAGACGAAGTACCGCTGCTGTCGGGCACCAGACTCGGGGTCGCGAGCGGGTGCCCCGCGCCACCGCACGCGGCGGCCAGAAAGCCGACCGAGGCCGCCGAGAGTGCTGCCCCGGCTCTGGGGCGACCTGCCCCCCGGCTGAACCCGGGCCGGGCTAGCACGAAGTGTGCGTCGATCCGCCGGAACCGGCCGTGGCATCGATCTGCCACAGACCGCTCGGGCTCTGGACCATCGTGTAGTCCAGGGTCCAGTAGTCACAGGTGTCCCCGCCCGGTCCTTGGGATGACGACTGGATGCTGCGAAACGTCGTCGACGCGATGTAGGTCGCGGCGCTCTGGGGGGTGAGGCGCTGCACCGTCACACCCGTGTCGAAGCTCGTCTGGGTGCCGGTGACGAAGGTCGAGTAGCTGATCGAGGCTTGCTGCCGAGGGCTCAGCACGGCGTAGGCCGATGTGTAGTTGCCAGTGTTGATGCCCGAGAAGTACCTGCCGAGCGCGTCGCTGATCCCGGCTGCTGCGGCCCCACCCGAGCCGCTGGGCGGCGCGATCTGTGGGTTGGCCTCCTGCCGGGGGCCGACCGGGTTCGCGCAGCCTGCTCCCGGCTGCCCTTGCGGGTTGGCTCGCCACTGGCTGAAGTACGCACTCGCCTTGGCGGCGGGCACGGCGTAGGCGATCCCGTTGGCTTCGGTGTTGAGCGCGTCGACCAGGCCGACCACGGCTCCCTTGGTGTCGAGCAGCGGACCCCCGCTGTTGCCCGGGTTGATCGGGGTGTCGGTCTCGATCAACCCGGTGCGGGGAGCGCCCTCGATGGTGATGTTCCGGTTCAGCCCGCTGATGCCGCCCTGCGTCAGCGTGATCGGGTCTCCGACCGGGAAGCCGATGGCGGCCACGCGTGACCCGACGTCGGGCTGCTCGGTCGCGAGGCTGAACTGGTGGCCGCTGAATGCCCGGTCCGACTGGACGAGCGCGAGGTCGCTCTCGGTGTCGATACCGATGACCGTGCCGGTCATGCGCTCGGTCCCACTGATCAGGCTGACGACCGCGGACTGGTCGACGACGTGCGCCACCGTAGCGACGAGCGTGGGGGAGAGCAGGAAGCCGGTACCGACTCCCTGGCCGTCGCAGCTGACTGTCTCGATGCGAACGACGCCGCTGCTGTCAGCCTTGTACAGCTCGGCGAAGGACGAGTCGCCGCCCGCTGCGGTGGACGAGGCCGTCGGGGGCGGCGTCGCCGAGGGTGCAGCGGACGAGCTGGCGAGGGACGGCGGGCTCGCCGGCAGGGTGCTGGCAGTTGAGGACGTGCTGGCGCCTCGCACGGCAAAGGCGATCCCGGCAGCGGCCAGCAGAGCGATGAGCACACCCGCTGCGATGAGGACGTTCCGTCTGGACGACGAGCGCGGGTGCGGTGCCGGTGCTGGACCCTGCGTGCCGGCGAACGGACCGACGGGCCCCCACGGCGGAGGAATCTCGTCAGCGGGATGAGGGGCCGGCATCCGCTGGGCGGGAGGCGGTGTGACGACCGTGGGAGCGTCGGAAACCGGCGTTGCCGCCGGGCTTGCGGCCTGGTTGCCCCTGCTCTGCACCGCCTGGCCGCATTCGGTGCAGAAGGCAGCGCCCTCCCAGAGCGAAGCCCCGCAATGCACGCAGTACACGTGTTCTCCCCTCGGGCCGGACTCTCAGGGTGCCACCTCGGCGGGCCGCTCGGTTCACACTGCCGCACGAGAGGCTCACCCGCGGGCAATGGAGCATTAGCCGCGTCCGCACCCTCGAGGAGTCCTAGGCTGCTAAGGAGCGAGGACACCTGTGCCGATATTCAGGCAACCCCTCGACCGTTATGAGCGACAAGGGGAAAAGAGCACAGCAACAGCCCCGGTACCTGTAACCGCCTGCCGATCGGAACTGAACGTCCATGAGCATTCCGACGGCCGCAGGACCGCGACGGGTCTCCTTCTGCATGCACTGCGGGAACGGCCTCGAGCCCCACGTGCGCTTCTGTCCAGCCTGCGGCGCGCCCGTCAGGGTCACGGCGCCTCCGGCTCTCGGGAATGCTCCGCCGCCCGTGCCCAGCCAGCTGCCAACCGATCGACCGCCGCTCCCACCGGTGAGCGGCACGAGTCCACCCCAAGCGAGCAGAGAGGCACCGCGGGGGGCGTCGCACACGCTGTCGGCGGGGTCTCTGTCGCCTGAGCAGACCGGGTCGGCGTTGCGGGCCGGCCTGCTCGCGCTGGCCGCGGTCAGCGCGATCTTCGTCGTTGTCGCCTGCGTTCTGGCGTTGACGTTCGCCGACTCGGGCCACCATGGCTCGCCCATCGACTGGTTTCGCAGCGGTGTCGTCATGGTCGGCCTCGCTGTGCACTCCGCGGCGCAGCTGCATCTGTCAGGTGATTCCAGCACCGACGGAGGCGAGAAGGCAATCGCCGGTCAGGCGATTCTTTCCGCCACCGTAACGCCGCTGCTGCTGACGGTCGCCGTCGCCCTCGTTGCCGCCCTCCTGTCCGGTCGCCGGGAACGAGCCGTGCCAAGTACCGACCTTCGTGCGCTCGCACTCGTGTCCGCGGTCAGCGGCGGCGCCTTCGCTGTAGCGGCGGCGCTGCTTGCTGCCGCGTCCACCGGCGGCATCGGGTTCGGCGGCGACGAGGCGTTCGGCAGCACGCTCGTAGCACGGGTCGGCGTCGACCCCTGGCGCCTGCTGCCGGGGGCATTCCTCGTCGTCACCGCCGGTGCCCTGCTCGGCCGAGCCCGGGTGTTCGGGATGGCCCGAGGTGCCCGCACCGGACGCGATTGGCTGGCAACCCAGGTCGGGCCGTGGCGCAGCGACATCCGTCACGTCCGCGCCCTGTTCCTCGCGGCAGCTGCGGTCACGGTCCTCGCCGCCGCGGTGGCAGGCATCGCCGCGGCCGTCCACACCCCGCTGAGCCCGGGTGGGGCGACGAGCGACGCCGGCAGCGGGTCGGGCCTCGACGCGAGGCAGGTCGCGGCGCTCATCGTGGCCGCCGTGCTCGCGCTGCCGAACATCCTCGTCGCGGCAGTCGGCGCCACCCTCGGCGGGACGCTCGGTTCCAGCGCGAGCGCTGGCGGCCTGTTCGCCGACTCCAATCTGCTCGGGGGCCAACGGGGCGGTGGTGTCGGACTGCTCGCCGGCGGCCTTCCGGTCACGGTCTACCTGGTGACGATCCCGATGCTCGTGGCAATGCTGGCCGTCGGTGCGCGGATTGCCTACGCGCGGTCGCCGTCGACCATGCTCGGGCCGCACATCTGGCGCACCGCGAGCCTGTTCGCCCTGATCTGGGCCGCCCTCGGCCTGCTCCTGCGCGGCTCGATCTCGCTCTCCGGGTCGGCGTTGGCCATCAACGAGCTCGGGGACGGGCGCGGAGCCGTCAGCGCGGGCCTCGGCCTGCCCAGTCTGATCGGTGCCACCCTTGCCTGGGCCGTCGTCAGCACGGCGGGTGGCAGCGTCGTCGCTCGCTTCCTCGCGGCGGCAGCGCCGCGTCTCGCTTTCGGTCTCGGCGGCAAGCAGACCGACCCCGACTGGCGGTTGCTGATCGCGAGCTCCGTTTTGCTGCACGGCAGCCCGGTGCCTCTCGCGCTGGCCCCGTCGGTTGCCGCGCTGCGCGAGGGAGCTCAGCCGCAGAGTCCACCCCTGACCATCCGTCCGCTTCGCGACCGCTCCATCATCGCCGCTGCAGCCGTTCTGGTTGTCGCACTGATCGGGGGCTTCGCCGCCTACCCGATGATTACGGACGCCGTGTACGGACCGACCGCCGTCGTCAACAAGTACTTCGCCGACCTCCGCGCGCACGACGTGGACGGCGCGCTGGGCCTGGTCTCGTCCAGCACCCTGCGCGACCTCGACCTGACCCTGCTGACCGAGCCGGCTCTGACAGACCTGCCGGCGCCGGTATCGGTGCGCTCATCGGACGAGAGCCGGCAGACCGCGACGGTCACGGTTGACGAGGGACCGGATACGGCCGACTTCTCGCTGGTCCGGCAGGGCACGGCCGCCGGCGTGTTTCCGGTGTGGCGGCTGCAAAACCCCTTTACCCATCTCGAGCTGTCCGGGATCGGCGCCTCGTCGTCGGTGACGGTCGGCTCAATTCCGGTGTCCAGTTCCGGCTCGCTGCCGGTCTTCCCCGGAACCTACACGGTGACGCAGAGCGCATCGGGGCCATACCAGTCGACAGGAGTCACCGTGCACGCGACCGGTGACGGCGTGCGGCCGGTCACGCTGACCCCGAGCATCGACCCCTCGGCAGTGACTGCGGCCACCGACGCCGTCAGGTCCTACCTGGACACGTGCGCCACGTCGTCCAGCGCGGCGCCGCCGGGCTGCCCGTTCTCCTACTACGACAGCAATGTCGTTAATGGGCGATGGACCATCACCGAGTACCCGGGGGTGAGCGTCTCGGCCCGCGGCGACGGGACGATCGAGGTCTCGACCGACTCCGCCGGGTCGGCGCACCATTCGGGACTCACTCCCGACGGCGACGGCTACTACTCCACCGTCTCCGACGACGAGTCCGTGTCCCCGTCAGGGACCTTGGACTGGAGTGGCGGCGACCCCACAACGGCAACATTGACCCCGAGTTGATGGCCGTGGCCTACTGCGGAATGTGCGGGACCCCTCGCCCTCACGGCGACCGCTTCTGCGGCTCGTGCGGTTCAGTCTTGTCGGCTGCGGTGGGGACCGGCGGCGCCGGTGCGCCGCTGCCGGCCGGACCGCCCCCGCCACAGCCATCCAGCCAGCAGACCTGGTTCCCGCCGCCGGCGGCTTCCACGGCCGCTCCCCGGCTGCCGTTCGACGCTCGGGTCGTGAGCGGCGCGGTGAACAGCTTGATGAGCGAGTTCCAGCGGCTGCCCCTGCGCACGCTGGTGCCTCTGCGCGCATCGGTCGACCAGCGGATCTGGCAGCAGACGTGGGTGGCACTGTTCCTGGTCGCAGCACTCGCGCCCTTCCTGCTGCTGCACCTCGGAACCAGCCTGGAGAACTTCCACCAGGTGGCCTGGGGGTTCTCCGTCTACTTCGCCTTCCTGTGGTTCATCGCCCTCTACACCCTCATCCGCCCGGGGCCACTGCCATGGGCGTTGCTGGGCAAGGTCGCTCTGTTCACCGTCATCGCAGGCGTGTCGATCGCCGTGGGCCTCGAAAAGCGGCTTGCGACCGGCGACACGAATGTGATCAAGTACGTGCTCGGGGTGGGCTTGCCCGAGGAGTTCGCAAAAGCGCTCGCGATCTACGTCTTCATGTTCTGGTCGCGGACGACATTCTCCCTACGCAGCTTCTTGTTCGTCGGCGCGGTGAGCGGGTTGGCGTTCGGTGCCGCGGAGGCTGTCTCGTACTCCACGGCCTACGCGCAACAGCTGCCGTACCTGGACAACCCGAACGATGCGATTGTCACGGAGATCTGGCGGTTCCTCACGGACTCCCTGTTCCACGCGTGCATGGCCGGCGTCACCGCGTTCTTCATCGGCCTCGCTCGTCACTACCGGCAGTACCGCGTCGGCCTGATCGGCTTCGGCTTGGCGTTCGCGGCCGTCCTGCACGGCCTCTACGACAACTTCGCGTCGGGCTGGCTGGGCACCGCGCTGGCGGTCCTCATCGTGTTCGTCTTCGTCGGCTACGTCGCGACGGGCGACCAGATCGGCGAGCAGTTCGGGGAGCACCTCGACGCGACGATCGGCGCGCGCCCCGCACCTGACTGGCCACCCCCTGCCGATCCGCCCGCCCCACGTGACCAGCTTCCCGGCGCGACGCGGCGGCCCCCGACCTGACGGGCTTCGTCGACGACCAGCGGCTCGACGGTCAGTCGAAGCCGGAGTGCACGGTGCTGTCGACGCACCGTGCGTCACGGGCACGCAGCAGGCGCGGGAGTCGGCGGAGGCGTCAGCCCGAGCCGCGCCGACAGCCACGGCAGCGAGTCCTGAAACGACTGCGCCCACACGTCGAAGTCGTGGCCGCCGGAGATGACGTCAGAACAGGTCGCGATGCCGGCGTTCCTCGCCAGGGGCACGAGCTGGCGCTGGGCGGCCAGCGGGGCGGAGTCCGAGCTGCCGACCCGCCGAGCGTGGGGTACCTGCTCGCTGCCAGCAGCGCGACCGGGTTGTGCGCGTCGTAGGCCGCGCTCGATCCGCCGAACAGCTGCTGCGTCGTCAGCGCCGGAGCCGGACCTTCCGCCACGGTGGGGCTCGCCAGGCCGGAGTAGTTGGCGAAGGTCGGAAACACATCCGGATGCCGCAGGGCCAGCATGGTCGCGCAGAAGCCGCCCGCGGACAGCCCGCCTACGGCCATCGACCCCGGCGCCCTCGATGCGGCGTACGTCTGCCGCACGAAAGTCGGCACGTCGATCGTCAAGTAGGTCTCCGCCTGTCCCAGAGGGCTGTTGACGCATTCGGTGTCAGTCGACGACGAGCCGTAAGCATCGGGCATGACGATGATCGGGGCCAACCCCTCATGGGCGAGCGCGAACTCGCGCGCGGTCCGGTCGGCGAAGGCGGCCCGCGTCCAGTCCGACGGCTCGCTCGGCACGCCGGCCAGCAGCATGATGACCGGGAGGGCTCTGGTACCGGCCAACCAGGCCGGCGGCAGCCAGACGAAGGCGTCGCGGGGCTGGAAGCCCGACACCGTCCCGGGGATCCTTACCTGCACCGTGAAGCCGTGAGTGGGCATGGCGCCGCCGTTGGCCTTCTTCAGCGCCTCGAGGTCGCGCTGACTGACCTCGTGCTGGGCGTCGACGCCCACCAGCGAGCCGACCGTCGGGTAGTACTGGTAGTGCTGGTTGATCAGTGTCGCGGCCATGGCGGTGGTCAGCACGACAGCCAGCACCGTCACGATCCGACGCCAGCGCGACCGCCGCCAGCCGATGGCGCAGACCACGACCGACAGCACGACCAGGCCGACCCAGAGGTAGTAGGAGTTCGGGAACTGGTAGGGGATCAGGGCCAGCCCGTCGACGAGCAGCGCGGCTATGCCGACCAGCACCCCGGTCACGGGGACGCCGATCAGCAGCTGCCGAACCCAGACCGCATCGCGCCACCGAAATGACAGCAGCACCGCGCCCAGCCCGAGCCCGACGATCGCCGGAGGGACGGCGCCGTTGATCAGCGAGGTGGAGTCGACGTCCAAGTCACGGCCTCCGCCCGTGGACTCCGGCGTTCGAGCCAGTTCAGGTGGCGCTGGCTCAGGTGGCTCTGCCTCAGGCGGCGAGCTCCGACGATGCGCCCCCCACCGCGCGGGGGACGAACAGCTCGCCGACGCCCGGGATGGCGAGGAAGCCCTCGGCGCCCGCGTACAGCAGGCCGACCCGCGGCAGGTCGGTGGGCTCCTGGAAGACAAGCACTCGCGAGACCCAGTGCGGTGAGAACTTGGCGTTGAAGTCATACAGCGACTTGATCTGGAAGAACGGGTTGAGGATCTCCACCGCGCGCTTGGCCAGCCGCTGCGGTGCCGAGAAGTGCACGTCCTCGTCGAAAAGCTTGCCCCACATCGCAAAGTTCATCGACAGCCGTGAGATGCCCTCCCTGCCCAAGGCCAGCGCGGTCTGGGCGATGAGGTACTCCGTCATCCCGTTGGGGGCGTCGGGCAGGTGGCGCATCAGGTCGAGGGTGTATCCGAAGTCTTCGCCGTACGCCGGGACGATGCGCAGGAAGCCGCCGGGCGCCCCCTTCTCGTCGAGCGCCACGCAGAGCAGGAACTCCGGGTTGCGACCGCCGCCCTCAATGTCCTGGCTCAGCGACATCGTGAACCCGCGCTCGGGGGCCTTGCCGCGCCACTGCTCGCTGATCGCGTTGAGCTGGCGGACGAGCGCGGCCGGTGCCTGCGACTCGCGCATCACCTCGAAGCGGTACGTCCGCGCCACCCGGCGGACCGCCGCCCGGACGCTTTTCATCGCCGAACCCTCCATGGTGAACGTGTCGCACTCGATGATCGCCTCGTCGCCGAGGTAGAAGCTTCGCAGGCCGCGGGCGGCGTAGCGCGGCATCTCCGAGCTCCGGGCGGCGAGAAACGCGACGCGCCACGAGCGCTGCTGGCAGAAGTCCATGAACTCGTCGAGCGCGAGGTCGATCGAGGCGTCGGCGCCGATCGGGTCGCCGGAGACGAGCGCGAACCCTCCGAGGTAGGTGTAGGCGATCAGCACCTCGCCGTCGGAGCTGAAGAAGAAGCTCTTGTCGTCGCGCAGGGCGAAGTACGCGAGGGTGTCGGCGCCGTACTGGTTGACCAGGCGACGCGCGTGCGTCCAGTCGGACTCGGTGTGCGGGTGCCGCGCCCGCAGCGGCCGGAACAGCAGGAAGGCGATCCCGACCACCCCCACCACCCCGAGCATCAGCAGGGCGTTCGGGAAGAAGTCGCGAAAGAAGTCTCGCTGGTAGGTGTATGGGCCGCTTACCCCGACCACCCCCTTGGCAATGGTGTCGAGAGCGCCGGCAAGCGTCAGCTGGCCGCCGAGGTGCTTGCGCTCGACGCCCAGGCTGGCCAGGCCGAACAGCACCACGGAGCCGGCGTACAGGGGCACCAGCTTCAGGAGCTGCAGCAACGAGGGCGGGTCGGCGCGGCCGCGGAACAGCCGGCGGTAGGCGACCAGCGCGGCGACCATCGCGGCGCAGTACCCCGCCGAGATCGGGTGCGGTCCCTTCAGCAAGTTGATCACTGCGCCGAGCCCGAACAGCACGAGGTTGACCTGCCAGGCCCGCCGCTTGCCGCGGGCGATCTGACCGGCCAGGAACAGCAGCGCGAGGCCGACGAGGACGGTCAGCAGGTGCCCGGTGACGCGGAACCAGACCGGGCCGATGGGGTGGCCGAACGGCCGCAGCCGGGAGTGCACAAACGGGATGAGAGCGAGCAGCTGGATCAGGCCGCCGAGCGCGGCGAGGCTGCCAAGGACGCGCAGCGGCCGTCGCGACGCCGGGGGCCCGACCCGGACCGCCGCCACTGCGCGCCGCGGCTCCAGTTGCGTCACGGCGGCAGCGCCGGAGGTGCGAGCAGGAGGAGTGGCCTCAGTTGGGGTGCCAGTACTGGCTGGACTGGCGGGCCGGGTAGCGGCGGGCGATGGAGCCGCATTCAGCCGACCGAGCCGGGAGCCGCCCGGGCGTGCCGGCCCGCCCGGTCCGGGTGTGCCCGCCGCCGGCCGCATGGTGGGGAAAAGGATGACCTCGCGGATGTTCTCGGCTCCCGAGAGCAGCATCACGAGCCGGTCGATGCCGATGCCGAGGCCGCCGGCGCAGGGCATGCCGTACTCGAGCGCGCGGACGTAGTCCAGGTCGATGTCGCCTGCCTCAGGATCGCCCTCCGCCTTGGCCCGCGCCTCGTCCTCGAAGGCGGCGAGCTGCGCGTCAGGGTCGTTCTGCTCGCTGTAGGCGTTGCACAGCTCGAAGCCCGCGACCATCAACTCGAAGCGCTCGACGCAGCCCGGCTTGCTGCGATGCGCCCGCGCGAGCGGCGAGACCTCCTGCGGGTAGTCGGTGCAGAACAGCGGCTCCACGACGTTGTGCTGCACCTTCTCGTCGACGAGCTCCTTCATCAGCTTGCCGGCGCCCCAGTCGGCCTGCCACGCGACGTGCTGGCCATCGAGGATGCGCCGCGCCTCGTCCCGCGGCATCGTCGGGTCCATCCGGACACTGAGCCGCTGCTCGATGAGGTCGGCCATCGTCACCCGCGGCCACGGCGGGGACAGGTCGACGTCTCGCCCGGCCACTTTGACGACGAGGTTGCCGCCCAGCGCGGCGCGGGCTGCAGCGACGACCATCCCCTCGACGAGGTCCATCATCTCGGTGTAGTCGGCGAAGGCCTGATAGGCCTCGAGCATCGTGAACTCGGGGTTGTGCCGGACGTCGATGCCTTCATTCCGGAATACCCGCCCGAGCTCGAACACCCGCTCCATGCCACCGACGACGAGCCGCTTGAGGTGCAGCTCCAGCGCGATGCGCAGGTACATGTCAATGTCGAGCGCGTTGTGATGGGTGATGAACGGCCGGGCGGTGGCGCCGCCCTGGATGCTCTGCAGCATCGGGCCCTCCACCTCCCAGAACCCGTGGTCCTCGAGGTGGCGGCGGATGGTCTGGATCACCACGCGGCGGATCTCGAAGATCTGCCGGGTGCGCTCGTTGGTCATCAGGTCGACGTAGCGCTGCCGGTAGCGGACCTCGACGTCGATCAGCCCCTTGTCCTTGTCCGGCGGGGGCCGAAGCGCCTTGCCCAGCAGGGTCAGCTGCTCGACCGCGATGGACAGCTCGCCGCGGTCGGTGCGCATCACGGTGCCGGCGACGCCGATCCAGTCGCCGCGGTCCAGGCCCAGGAAGGCGCCGAACGCGTCGGCGCCGATGGCGGTGCGGTCGACGAACAGCTGGATGGTGCCCGAGCGGTCCCGCAGCACGCCGAAGACCAGCCCGCCGTGCTTGCGCACCAGCGAGAGCCTGCCGGCGCAGCGCACGCGCTCGTCCGTGCGCTCGCCGGCTGGCAACCCGGACCACAGCGAGACGATCTCCGAGGCGTGGTGGTCGACCTCGAACTCGTACGCGATGGGCTCGTGAACGCTCTCGCGCAGCTGCTGTAGCTTCTCCCGGCGGCGCCGGGTCTGGTCAGGTGGCTTGGGTGACGGAGCGGACGCCGCATCAGTGACAAACGCTCCGGACGGCTGCGAAGACACCGAGGGCTCGGAGGTGTCCGGCGGCGTACCCGACCTGAGCATTGATCGATGCTAACGGCCGGTCGTCGTCACCGTACTGCGCCCGGCCGGGCGGGCTGACGAGCGCGGCTTGCTTGCCTCACAGCTGCTGGACGAACGTGTAGATGACCATCGCGCCCACCAGCAGGGTGAAGATCCGTAGCGCCCACAGGGCGGCTCGGACCCTGGGCGACAGCCGGGCCCGCGGGACCGGCCGGCGTGTGTCGGCGGACAGCTGGTCGGGTTCGAGGAACTCGATCAGCTCGTCGTCGCCGGTCATCCGAGGGTCGCCCCGATGACCGGGCGGCGGGTCAGCGGGAGCCATATCGACAGCCTTCACGCTCGCGGGTCTCGGGCGCAACTGCACGCCGCTTCCTCGTCGGCTGGTGCGCCGCCCTGCTTGTTCCGGACGATTCGGGCAGCCGTGGCGGGAGCGTAGTGCAATTGCGCCGGCCTCACGACGATCCCGGGAGCAGGTGCACCGCCAGCAGGAACGAGTCGATGCCGTAGGTGGCACCGCAGATGGCAACGAAAGCGATCACGGTGACCCCGAGGACGTTGGTCGAGCGCTTGTTCGCCCAGTCACCCATCAGCTCGCGGTCGTTGGCGAGCATCACCATGAAGATCAGTGCCACCGGTAGCAGCACGGTCGCCAGCACGTTGGCGTTGAGCGCGATGGCCAGCAGGGGCGCGCCAGGGATGAGGATGACACCCGCAGCCAGCAGGGCTGTCGCGACGTTGGCGGCGTGAAACAGCACGGCCTGTCGCGGGGAGGTGTTGAAGCTGTGGGCCACGCCGACGCACTCCGCGGCCGCGTAGGCCGTGCTGGCGGAGATCGTCAGGACCGCGACGGCGCCCGCCTCGACCAGTCCCAGGGCGAACAGGGTCGCGACGGCTTTCCCTGACACCACCTCCAGCGCGCCGGGGAAACCGGCGCCCGCAAGCCCCTGGATGGTCGAGCCGCTGTGGGTGAACAGTGCCGCTCCGACGATCAGCGCTCCGCATCCGAAGGCAGCGCCGAGCGCCGCGCCGAGGGCGGTGTCGATGCGGCCGTGCTTGATGTCCCGGGGGGTCAATCCCTTGTCCGCCGAGGCGCTCTGCTGGAAGAAAATCATCCATGGGGTAACGGTGGCACCGATCGTTGAGGTCAGCAGCAGCAGCAGCGCGTTCAGGCCGCCCTGGGGGAGCGGCGAGAACGTCACCAGCGCCCGGCCGAGCTCGCCGGGGTCCGGCTTGACCAGCACCGCTGCCACCAGGAAAAGCCCGTTGAAGGCCGCCAGACTTAACACGAGCCGCTCCCACCGCCAGTAGCGCCCGCCGATGAGCGTCGAGGTGACGAGCAGGAGGCCGAGGGCTACCGCCACTGGCGCCCCGAGACCGAAGTAGGCCAAGCCCACCCGGATGGCGACGAACTCCGCCACGAGCGTGACGAGATTCGTGAAGACCAGGTCGACCGCGCCGAACCAGCCCCAGGCGCGGCCGTAGCGCTCCAGGACCAACTGCCCGTACCCGCGGTGGGTGACCGCGCCGACGCGCATGCACATCTCCTGGCACACGAACGCCATCGCGAACAGGACCACGATGAAGGGCAGGAAGAAGCCGATGCCGTACCGCGCCCCTGCGGTCGCGTACGAGATCATGCTCGGTCCGTCGTTCTCGCCGAGCATGGCCAACACGCCAGGGCCGATCAGCAGCCAGACCAGGCGCCAGCGCCGTCCGCTACGGCGAGCACCGATCACCCGTGAGCGATCCCGGGACCGGGCGACGTCCTCGCCGGTCAGCTCCGGGGCGGGGGCGGCCGCTGCCAGATCGGGTGCGGCCATCGGCTCACCATGCCTCGGTCTGTCAGCGCGAGCAAGCCGGCTCGGCCGCGCTTGGCCAGGATTGCTACCCCGAGTCAGCGAGCGAACTCGACGACCGCCAGGACCAGCAGCGCCACCGACAGCAGGGCGAGACCCACCACGGTGGGTCGCCAGCACCACAGGGCCATCCGGGCCCGGTCGACCCCGCTGCGCTGCAGACGTTGGATGCCCCACGGTCCCCACAGCAGCACCATGGGCCCGCGAGCAGCCGATGCGCACCGCACCCGCTGCTCGACCCGGCGCATCGTCTCGTCGCGACCTCTGGTCAGCCACACCACCCACAGGCCGGCAGCCAGCAGCGCCTCGACCAGGTACGCCGCCCCCCTCGTCATCGTCACCTGCCCGTAGGTCTACGCGCCGCCGGAGTCGGCGGCGGGCTCCTGCTGCGCAGCCGGGTGGACGGACGCCTGCGCATCCTGCGGCTCGACGATCTCCAGCAGCGGCAGCGCGTCCAGCTGCTTCGACGACATCGACTGCAAGGCCTTGAAGATCACCTTCTGCTGGTCGGCGATGCGGCTGTCGACGAGGCGGCTCAGCTCGTAGGCGAGCGCCCCCGTCTGGCGCACCGTCACGTCGTCCAGGCGCGGCCGAGGCGTTGACGTCACCGCGATCCCCGTCGCCGCCCCCGCAGGGTCACGCGTGGCGCCGACCGAGAACGACTCCCGCGGGTTGACCGCCGGGTCGGCGTAGTGACCGCGCAGCTGCTCGAGGACCTTGTGCCAGCCGAGGACGTCGCCGGGCAGACCGGTCGCGGTGACGTCGTCGGCGGTCAGGCCGACCCCCCTGGCGCCGGTCGCGAAGCACCGGCCGTATGCGAGCACCGCGGTGGTCCAGTAGGCCTCCAGGGCCAGGTCGTCGGGCTCACCTCGGGGAGAGGCCAGCTCGGCCATCAGTCGCTCGCAGCAGCGCAGGACGGTCTGCAGGTCGTCGAACACTCCGGCCAGGTCGGCCAGTGCGAGTGCGGCCGGCGTGGCGAGGTGGCGGACCTCCGCCGGCCGGTCAGCGACAGCGTGAGCCGCGCCGCTACCCGGTCCTGCTCCGTTGGTCACCGAGCCGTTACTGGTCACCGAGCCGTTACTGGTCACCGGATCAGCCGACCGACGGACCGAGGCCGAGCGACTGAGGCGTGCTGGAGTCCGGCGACGGCTGGTGCAGGCCGCCGTCGAGCTCCCCGAACTCGGTCATCAGCGCACGGCTGCCACCCCAGGGTGTCTGCTCCTCGGCGATCAGCGTGTTGGTGGTGAGCAGCAGGCCGGCTACCGAGGCGCCGTTCTGCAGGGCGGACCGGCAGACCCGCAGCGGGTCGATGATGCCCATCTCGATCATGTTGCCGAAGCGGCCCTCCAGGGCGTCGAAGCCCTCGTCGACGCCCATCTCCGCCACCTGGTCGACGACGTGCTGGCCGGAGTAGCCGGCGTTGGCGGCGATGAGGAACGTGGGCTCGGGCAGCGCGCGGCGCACGATCTCGACCCCGATGGCGTAGTCGTCCTTCACCTCGAGGTCCTCGAGCGCGACCGCCGCATGCATGAGGGCGGCACCGCCGCCCGCGACGATTCCCTCGGCCATGGCCGCCCGGGTGGCCGACAGCGCATCCTCGACGCGGTGCTGCAGCTCGGCCAGCTCGGCGTTGGTCGGCGCCCCGACCCGGATCACCGCTACCTTGCCCGACAGCGACCCGATCCGCTCGGTGAGAACGTCCTCGTCGACGCCGAAGGTCGCGCGCTCCAGCTCGGCCCGCAGCTGAGCGACGCGGAAGTCGATCTCCTCGGGCGTGCCCGCCCCGCCGATGATTGCGGTCCGCTCGGCGTTCACGCGCACCTGCCGCGCCCGGCCCAGTTGCGCGAGCGTGATCGTCTCGAGGGTGAAACCGGAGTGCTTGCTCAGCACGTCACCGCCGGTGATGGTGGCGATGTCCTCGAGCTTGCGCAGCCGGCGGTCACCGAACCCGGGCGCCCGGGTGGCCACGCACTGGAAGATCCCGTTGACGTGGTTCTGCACCAGCATGCTGAGGGCGGAGCCCTCGATGTTCTCCGCGATGATGACCAATGGCCGCGGCTCCCGCATGACCTTGTCGAGCAGCGGCATCAGCTGCTGCACCTTGGAGATCTTCTCGGAGCACAGCAGGATGTAGGGGTCGTCGATGATGGCTTCCAGGCTCGCCGGGTGCGTGACCATGTACGGCGAGATGTAGCCGTTGTCGTACTCGAACCCCTCGAGGAACTGCACGCTCATGCCGTTGACCGGCGCCTCCTCGACCGTGACGATGCCGCCGTCGCCCACCTGGTGCAGGGCATGGGCGAGCACCGAGCCGACAGCGTCGTCGTCGTTGGCCGAGATGGCCGCCACGCGGGCATAGTCCTGCTCGGACTCGACCTCGTGCGCCACGCTGCGCAGGTGCTCGACCAGGCGCCCCACGGCCAGGTCGATGCCCCGCTTGACCAGCACCGGGTTGCCGCCCTGGCCAATGGCCTTCATCCCCTCGCGGATGATGGCGTGCGCGATCACGGTTGCCGTGGTGGTGCCGTCGCCGACGATGTCGTTGGTCTTGATCGCTGCTTCCTTGACCAGCTGCGCGCCCATGTTCTCGAACTGGTCGGGCAGGTGGATCTCGCGGGCGATCGTGACGCCGTCGTTGGTGACCACCGGGGAGCCGGTGATCTTCTCCAGGATCACGTTGCGGCCCTTGGGCCCGAGCGTCGACTTCACAGCCTCGGCCAGCTTGTCGACGCCGGCCAGCAGCTGGGCCCGGGCATCCGCGCCAAAACGTAGTTCCTTGGCCATCGTGCTCCTTGTGGATATGGGGTGGTTCGCGAAGTCGTGACTGCTGCCGAAAGCGGCTTGGGCGGCTACGGGACGAGGATTGCGCGCCCCCGGACCCGGCCGGCGTCGAGGTCCTGGATCGCCTCCACGGCAGCGTCGAGCGGGTAGGTGCTGGTGTGCAGCGTGACCCTGCCGGTCTGCGCCAGGACCATCAGCTCGGCCAGCTCGTTGTAGGTGCCGACGATGTTGCCGACGATGTTGCGCTCGGTCGAGATGATGTCGAGCGTGGGCAGGTTCAGGGTGCCGCCGTAGCCGATGACGTAGTACGAGCCGCCGGGGCGGGTCATCGCGAAGCCGTCGTTCTCGGCGCCCTGCTCGGCGACGAAGTCGAGCACGACATCGGCGCCCGCGCCGTCCGTCAGCTCCTGCACCCCTGCGATCTGGCCGCCGTCGGACACCACGGTGTGGTGAGCGCCGAGCTGCTCGGCAAGCTTGAGAGCATCGGGGTTGCGGTCGACCACGACGATCGTCGTGGCCGTCAGGGCCGCCAGGCACTGGACGCCGATGTGGCCGAGGCCGCCGGCACCGATCACTACGCAGGTGGTGCCGGGGTAGAGCAGAGGGATCGCCTTGCGCACGGCGTGGTAGGCGGTGATGCCGGCGTCGGCGAGGGCGGCCACGTCCTTGGGCTGGGTGCTCGGGTCGAGCTTGACGCAGGCGCGCGCCGAGGTGAGCAGGTACTCGGCCATCCCGCCGTCGCTGTCGAGGCCCGGGAACGAGCTGGTCGTGCAATGCATGTCCTGGCCGGCGCGGCAGGCGCGGCACAGCCCGCAGGTGGGGGTGGGATGCAGGATCACCGTGTCACCGACCTGCAGGTTGGTCACCCCCGAGCCGATCTCGTGCACCCAGCCGGCGTTCTCGTGCCCGATCGTGTAGGGCAGGGTGGGGCCCATCGCCTGCTCCCACTGCCCCTCGATGATGTGCAGGTCGGTGCGGCACACCCCGGCGCCGCCGATCTTGACCACGACGTCGAGCGGCGAGGAGACCGTGGGCTCCGGGACCTCCTCGACGACGGGCTGCTGGTGATAGCCGTGCAGGCGTACTGCCCTCACTGGTCCTCCTTCTGACCGGGTCCGACTGTTGCGTACCTCTGGCGCAGCATCCCTCTGCAGACGCCGCTGTTGGCCTCGATGCTGACTCCGGTCAGCCGGGCGCGCCGCAGGTGCAGCGGTAGCGCCTGCACGCCGACGGCCTCGCCGCTGACGGGGTCGATCAGCAGCGGTGCGTCGTCATCGGCCGGCAGGCCGAGGGCGACGCGCCGCGAGCGGAGGCGCTCCCGCTCTTGCGAGGGCGGGACATCGCCGAGCCGGAGCTCGGCGAGCTGCTCGGGCGTCTTGCCCTCGGCGACCAGCGGCCGGCAGACCAGGTCTGTCGCGGCCATGGTGGCCTTGCGCAGGAAGTCGGCCCGCAGCTCGTCGAGCTCTCCGGCGGCCAGGCCGTCGAAGGACTGGGCGAAGCCCGAGCGCGCCGCCACCCCGCCGTTGATGGCGTCGGAGGCGAAGTGGTCCTCCAGCACGATGTCCGCCCGCGAGATCCCGGGCAGGACGCTGACCGCGTCGTAGGCGTCGGCCACCATTAGGTAGGCGAAGTTGGGCGCGCAGAAGTAGGTGGGCAGCCGGAGCCGGACTTCGGCGACACCGTCCGGGGACACGGTGCACGACCCGACGAAGCCGAGCGAGGTAACAGGCTCGTCCAGCTCCGGGTCGCGCACCGTGTCCAACGCGGCGAGCACCGTCGCCGCGTCTGTCACACCCCGGCTCCCACGTTTGCCGGCCGGCCGGCGTCGTCGACCAGCACCGCGTCGTCCTTCGCCGCCGGTGTGCCGGCGTCGGCCGGCAGCTGGAACTCGGCCGGGACCTCGATGTCGTACAGCTTCGCGGCGTTGAGCCCGAGGATCTTCTTCTTGGTCGCCGTGTTGACGCGCGGGTAGTCGGAGAACTCGTCGCTGGGGTAGTCCCAGTCGACGAAGCCCTCGACCTGCCACTTGGGCTCCCAAATGCCGTAGTCGCTGCCGAAGGTCATCTTGTCCTCGCCGACCCAGAACAGCAGCTCCCCCATCACCTTGGCGAAGAACTTCGGGCGGGCATACATGAGGCCGCCGAGGACGACCGATAGGCCGGCGTAGACGTTGGGCTCCTGCGTCGCCATGAAGCAGAAGTCCTCGATGCGCGGCAGGCCCACGTGCTCGACAATGAAGTTGAGCTCGGGGAAGTCCGTCGCGGCGTGGTCGACATCGGAGACGTCGAAGGCGTCCTTGTCCAGCGGCCAGATCGTCGGGCCCTTGTGCACGTGGACGTTCTTGATGCCCAGGCTCTGGGCCTTCTCGAGGTACCGGTAGGCCGCCGGATCCTTGAGCGTCCAGCCGCGCGAGCCGTCACGCCACTCGGCGGTGTACATCTTCACGCCCTTGGAGCCCCAGCGCTCGATGTTGCGCTCGAGCTCGGCGAAGCCGGTGGACTCGTCCTCGCGGGGGTCGAACCGGGTGTTGACGATGAACTTGCCCGGGTGCTTCTCGGCCAGGGCACCATTCTTCTCGGTGGTGTTGAAGCCCTCCGCGTACCACTCCGTCAGGTAGGTCGGCTGGAAGATGCCGATGTCGACGTGGCCGTCCTCGAAGACGTCCTTCATCAGGTCCTGCTCGGAGTACTTCTGGAAGTGCTCGATCGTCCAGTGGGTCTCGGGCGGGCCGAGGCTCTGGTAGGCGTGGAAGCACTCGATCCAGCCCTTGGCATAGTTCTCGTGGCCGGCCACCCAGTTCTGGGGGCTCGCGTCCCAGAAGTGCATGTGGCTGTCGACCACGAAGTACTTCTCGCCGTCCTTCTCGTACATGTCGGTCTCCTTGTCCTCAGGTCACGTGGTCGCGGCGCTGCTGCCGGCGCCTGCCGTTGCTGTGTGGTGGCGCTACTCGCTACTTGGTGCCGGGCAGCAGGTCGAAGCCGATGTACTCGGCGGCGTCCTCGGGGTTGGCGAACATGATCGTCCGGTCGTCCTCGTGGATCATCCGGCCGTAGTGGGTTGACATGTTCTCCTCGAACTCGGCAGCGTCGAAGTAGCCCTCCTCCTCGCCGAGCGCCTCAGAGATCTCGTCGTAGTCGAAGACCATTGTCCCGACGGCGTCGAGGCGGATCATCGAGGGCAGCGGTGTCATCGTCACGTTGGGCTTGTTCTTCATGACGTTGGCCACCACGGCGCCGACCTGGTTGTTCATCAGCGTGACGCCGCACCTGTTTGAGGCGGTGTTGTCGGACTTGAACGGGCTCTCGCTCAACGTCCTGGGGTGGGTCGCGGTGGGGCTGGTCACTGGGAGAGCTCCTTCGGTGCGGTGAGGCCGAGTTCGGAAAGGATTCCGTTGAAGCGGTTCTTGGCGCGGTCCAGGCCGTCCTCGAAGCGCGGCGGCTTGGCGTCCGGCTGCGACCACAGCGGCTGGAGCAGGCGAGCGGCGGTGATGGAGCGCTCCGTCCAGGTCGAGAGCCACTGCTGCATGATCGCCTTGTTGTGGTCGGCGAACTCCCGGTCGTTGGTGAGCAGCTCGAACATCGCCTTCGTGTACCGCAGGTCGCGGGCGGCGTAGTCGTGCTCGCCGGCGCCGACGACGGTCGGCGTGACGAAGTCGCCGTTGCCCGGGGCCGCCTGCTGCACGAGGTGGCTGCGGAACAGCTCACCGACCAGCGGCTCGAACACGATGTTGGCCGCGAAGATGGCCTCGCACCAGTCGTCGACGGCGGTCAGCTGCTCGGCGGTCCGGCGCACGCCCTGCCAGGCCGGGTCGCTGTTCCACGTCTCGACGTGGGCGGCGCCGTCGAAGCCCTCGATCTCCTCGCTGAGGGTGAGGTTGTAGAGCGCGAGGTCCTGGGCGAAGCGGATCCGGTGCATGCTGTTGACCGAGATGGCGTTGTTGTGCATGTTCGTCGGCGCCCTGCGCTGGGCGTTGGCGAACAGGTAGAGCCCGAGGCCGTGCTCGACGTGCATCCAGGCGCCGACGTTGCGCTCGACGAAGCGGACCCAGTTCGGGTTCCACTGCTCGAACGCCTTCGTCTCGCGGGCGGAGTCGACGTTCGCGGTGATCTGGCGGACCACGTTGGAGTTGTAGCGGTAGAGCGTGAGCTCCCACTCCTCGTTCGGGTCGCGGAACTCGTGCCAGCCGTGCGCCGGCCAGTCATAGCCCTTGCCGCCGGACCCTGGGTAGCGCTCGGGCTCGGGCCGGTCGCTGCCCCAGGCCTTGAGCACCGTCCAGTCGAGCGGGTAGCCGCCGCGGCCGTCGGAGAAGCCGTACAGCCAGCCCTGGCTGAGGTAGTGCCGCGGGTCGGGCTGGACCTCGACGGTCACGTCCTCGTAGTGCGACTGCTTGCGCTTCTGCGGCTGGTAGTAGTTGAACAGGCGCGCAGTTGAGTCGGGAAACTCCTTGGCTCCAGCCTCCGCGTCGGTGAATTGCGGCCTCGGTAGGTCTCGTTCCGTCGTCGTGGTCATGCGGGTGCCTTCCCGTTCATCAGGTGGAGGTGGATTCAGGGTCGCCGGTCGTCGTGAACTTGTCGTAGTAGATGTGCTTCTCGTGCGCCCCGAGCGTGGTCAGCGTGGCCATGGCCGCCTCCACCATGGGTGGCGGCCCGCACACATAAGCGTCAGTGCCTTTGAGGTCGCTCTCGTGCCGCTTGACCACATCGGTGATCAGGCCGACCTCGCCGTCCCACTCCTCCGTCTCGACCGGCTCCGACAGCGCCGGCACGTAGCGGAAGCCCGGTAAGGACTCCTCGAGCGCCCGCAGCTCCTTGTCGAAGCACAGGTCACGGCGGCCGCGAGCTCCGTAGTAGTAGGTCACCTTGCGCTGCAGGCCGCGCTCGGAGATCGAGCGCAGGACCGACAGGATGGGTGCCATCCCCGCGCCGCCGCCGACGAACACGATGTCGGCGTCGTGGCCCTCGCGCAAGGTGAAGACACCGAACGGGCCGGTGATGTCGAGCTGGTCCCCGATCTTCAGCTCGTTCGCGAGGTACGTCGAGAACAGCCCGTCGGGATACACCCGGATGATGAACTCCAGCTGCCCGCTGTCGCGGCTGGAGGTGTTCGCCATCGAGAACGAGCGGGTCTCCTTGGAGCCGGGCAGGGCGATGTCGACGTACTGGCCGGGGAAGAACTTGATGTCGGTGGGCTCGACGAGCCGCAGCACGAGGTGGCGCATGTCGTGGGTGACCGGCTCGTTCGAGACGACCTCGGTCACCGCCTCCTGGATGGGCAGCCCGGAGCGGATCATCTCCTCGTCGTAGTTGAGGAGCTCGATCCGCAGATCCTCGTACGGGTGGGCCCGGCACAGCAGCGTGTAGCCCTCCTCCAGCTCGTTGTCGGGCAACGCGAAGGTGGAGTACTTGTCGAGCTCGATGTCCTCGCCGTCGAGGACGAAGGACTTGCAGGCCGCGCACTGGCCTTCCTTGCAGCCATGCATGAGCATGATTCCCTGCTCCGACGCGGCACGCAGGATGTTCTGGTCCTCACGGACCTCGATGTCGATCCCGACGGGCTCGAAGTGGACGACGTGGCTGTCGGTCATGGGCTGCCTCGCACGTTGTCTGACGGGCCTTCCTGGTCTGACGGGCGTTCACGGTTTGGCGAAGACGGTCTGGCGGGGAGACCGTCTGGCGGGTGACGGGTCGGATCAGTTGTCGAGCAGGAGAAGGGCCCGGTGGCCGGGCCCTTCTCCCCGCTCGATCAGAGCGCCGGCGCTCAGGCGTCGGCAGGCGCCGGCCGGCCCGCGGGGCCACCGCGGACGTAGTTGGCGTGGAACGCCTTCTGCTCGTCCTTCGACATCTCGTTGAGCAGCACGTTGGGGCTCTGCAGTGGTGGGCAACGCCGCAGGTGGTCCAGCGTCCACATCTTCTTGGGGTCCAGGTTGAGGTGTGGCTGGGCGACGAGGGTCTTGCCGTCGTCCCGCACGTGCCCCATGTCGGCCACGACGTCGGCCCAGTTCCAGCCGTGGTAGAGGGTCTCCCACTCCCGCTTGCCGATCAGCTGACCCATGTTCGGGGTGTCGCGGCCCTGGTAGGTGGGTCGGAACGCCTCGACGTCGGTCCAGCGGCAGGCCTCGTGGCAGTACGTGCGCGTCTGCCCGTCGACCTCGGCCATGACCATGTCCTCGCGGACGAGGCACGGCACCATGCAGGTCCAGCAGCGGTTCGGGTACTGGTAGTCGACGTCCTCGAACACGATCGGGTGATGGCCGTTGGGCATCGAGAGGCGGTTGTAGTTCTCCCACCAGGCGCCGTACTTGTCATACCAGCCTGGGTACTTGTACTCGAACCACTCGAAGTCCTTGTCCGTCATCGGGTCCATCCGCCAGTAGTTGGCGAGCCACCCGGTGCAGAAGAACTGCGCGACCTCGTGGACGTAGCCCTTGTTCCAGATCTGGTTCCAGGACTCCTCGATCAGGTCGTGCGGGATGACGAGTCCGTACTTCTCGAGCGGGACGAGGTAGCTGCGGTAGTAGTCGTCGTAGATCCACCGGCGCCACATCTCGGCGTAGCTCTCGCGGTCCTTGCGGCGGTCCTTCGTGCCGTACTCGATGAACGTGCCGATGGCCGCGTCGACGACCCGGTGGTTGTTCCACCAGGCGTAGCGCAGGTCCCGCTCTAGCAGCTGGTGGTTGCCCTCGTCGGCCAGCGCCATCAGCAGGGTGGCGTAGCCGTTGCTGATGTGCCGCGACTCGTCGGACTGCACCGAGTGGAACACCGTGGGGAGCAGGTAGTCGCCGTTGGCGGCGGCCTCGGCGGGCATCGCGACGAACAGCGTGTTGGTGAACGCGGTCTCGGCGACGATGGTCAGGTAGATGCTGGCCGCCGTGATCGCGTCGCCGGTGATGAAGCCCTCGGCGAACTGCCGGCCGATGGTGCCGCAGTAGTCGCCCTGGAAGCTGTGCAGGCTGTTGTTGAACCCGGCGGGGTCGATGTAATTGTTCATGTAGAGGCGCTTGAGGTTCTGCTGAATCGTCGAGTGCCGGACCTCGTCGATCATCTGAATGGCCTGGCCGTTGTGCAGCTCGGGGTTGGGCACGTTGCGGAACAGCAGCGGCATGGCCCGGGCAGCCGAGATCTCCGGCAAGGGGATGATCGACAGGAACAACTTCTGCCACTCCAGCCAACGCTCCTGGACCTGGCGGAACATGTTCCCGCGAATGGCGCCGTCACTGGCGCCGTAGACGCGGTGGTCCTTCTCCTCCTCCATCGGGAAGTAGGAGCGCAGGACCTGCTTGAGCGGGTCCTTCTTGTTGGCCTTCGAGAACTTGTAGTCCGTGCCGTAGTGGGCGACCGGCTCGTGGTAGAGCGGCTCCCAGGACAGCTCCTGGATCTTCTGGTGGGCTTTTGCCACGCTCTGACGACTCATCTGCGACTCCTGTTGCTCGGCGAGGGCGTCTGTGCGCGATGTAACGCCGAGTTGCGCTGCATTGGGGTCTCATCATGAGACGCAGGACACACGGGTTGACGCGTGTGACTGCGCTTTCAGCGCTCTCCCAGCACGGTCGTGCGCAGTGTGGCCAGGTGGTCGCGGATGTCCCGCACCACCTGCTTGTTGCCTTCGGCGGCCGGTTCGATACCCAGCGCTACCAACAGCGCCGCTGCCGGCACTCCCGGGTCGCCCGAGCTGCCCAGTACCGGGTGCAGGCCCTGCTCGGCGAGATGATTGAACACGAGGTTGACGACGCTCCACGGGTTGAAGGTCTCGACCCAGTTCTCGTCTGATCGCTCAGATTGCTCCACCACACAGCTCCTTAACAGTCCCTCCAGGCAGGCGTGGACCATAGCCCCCGCCCTCGCCCGGCGAAAGGGCGGTTGCCCTTGCTACCCGAAGGCTCCCGGGTGCATGCTTTCGGCCACGGCGCAGTTGGAACCGCTCAGGCGAAAGGCAGGAGCTGGAATGCCGCTGGCACCTTCGTGTCCGCCGGACAGGACCGATGCCGATGGGCTGGCCAAGACGCGGGTGCGCTTCCTCACGGCCGACACTGTCGAGCCTGCGGGGGTGCGCCAGCCAATCTTGGCGTCCTGGCGGCGCTCGCGCAGCCTGCGGGTGGCCGCCGACCGAATCGACCTGCCCTACCTGCATGACCCCGACCTCGACACCCCGCTGGCCCGCAGCGCCAGACCGGTGCTGCGCCGCCTGGCCGAGCAGCTCGACGGCCAGGCGATCAGCATCGTCTTGACCGACGCCGCCGGGCTCGTCCTCAGCCGCCTCACCGGTAGCCGAGACCTCGAGCGGCACCTCGACAAGGTGCGCCTCGCACCCGGGTTCAGCTACGCCGAGCAGTTCGTCGGCACCAACGGCATCGGCACCGCGCTCGAGGGCGGCCGGGCGATGCACGTGTTCGGGCACGAGCACTACGCCGAGAACCTCGAGAACCTGGCCTGCGCCGGGATTCCGATCCATCACCCGGTGTCGGGCAAGACGGTCGGCGCGCTCGACCTCACCTGCTGGCGCAAGGATGCCGGCCCCCTGCTCATCACGCTTGCCAAGGCGACGACCGAGCAGATCCGCCAGGCGCTGCTGACCGACACCGGGGTGCGCGAGGTCGAGCTGCTGCAGGAGTATCTGCGAGCCTGCCGGCGCAGCAGCGGGATCGTCTTCGCGCTCAACAACGAGGTCAGCATGATGAACGAGTACGCCCGCCGGCTGCTCGACCCCGCCGACCAGGCCGCCGTCCTTCGTCAGGCCGCGGAGGGGCTTGCCGGGCAGCGACGGTCCGCGTTCATCGACCTTCCCAGCGGTGCCAGGGGCAGGATGCTCACGCGTCCGGTGGGCGAGGAAGGGGTTCTCGCCGGCGTCGTCATCAACCTCAAGCTGATCGAGGCCGGCCGGGTCGAGACCGACGGCGGCGGCACGGCCTCACGGATGCTGCTGCCCGGCCTGGTCGGCTCGAGCGCGGTCTGGCGGCGCGCGTGCGACGAGGTGGAGGCGGTCTACGGCTCCGGCGAGTGGCTGGCGGTGGAGGGCGAGCCCGGGGTCGGCAAGCTGGCCGTCTTGCGCGCGGTTCACCAGCGCCGCAACCCTGCCGCCAGGTTCACCGTCGTCGACGCCGCCGCAGCCAAGGGGAAGGCGTGGCTGCAGGACGTTCGCCGGGGGCTCTCGAGCGGAGGGGACGCGGTCGTCATCCGCCACGTCGACCAGCTCGACGGCGTGCGTGTCCGAGCGCTGTCCGCGGCCCTGCAGGCGGCGAGGGAGGGTGACGAGCCGCGGGCGTGGGTCGCCGCCACGTTCTCGACCAGCCCC
>JAABUP010003094.1_pt1 | contig 30168 bp, 24 predicted proteins | sample 5559201 | NCBI WGS metagenome assembly JAABUP01 (sample SAMN10711887, study PRJNA513373) | rock metagenome | isolation source: Antarctica rocks | place: Antarctica | reverse complement strand
TGGGATGGCCGAGCAGGTCCACGTCCGCGACGTCGTCATAGCGACCGCGGCGTGCACGAACAACGGCAACAACCGCATCCGGTTCGGCACCGGTGTCGACTTCGCGCCGACCGCGGACTGGGCGCTGTTACGTGCGGCGGCCGACGTCGCAGCCGCCCGGACCGGCGAGGGTGCCGGCTCCGGCCTGCACCTCGGGCCGGTGGTCAGCACCGACGACTTCTACCCCGCCGAGCCGCAGATGCTGACCAATCTTGCGGCGCACGGGGTGCTTGCCGTGGAGATGGAGGCCTCGGCCCTCTACACGCTGGCCGCCATGCACCGGCGCCGGGCACTGACCGTGCTCACGGTGTCCGACCACGTCCTCAGCGGCGAATCGACGCCGGCGGCCGAGCGCGAGACCACCTTCGCCGCCATGGTCGAGATCGCCCTGGACGCCGCATTGGCCGTCCCGGTCCGGTGACCGCCGACCCCGGGCACGGACGGCATTCCGCCGACGGCGTCCTGCGGCTGACCAGCTTCAACCTGCTGCACGGCATGGTGGTGCAGACCGGGGACGCGACCGACCCGCGGCCGCTGCGGGCGGCCGCCGCCGTCCTGGACAGCGATGTGGTCGCACTGCAGGAGGTCGATGCCGGGCAATCCCGATCCGGCGGCACCGACCAGACCACCGAGGTCGCGATGGCGGCTGGCCTTGCCCACCGGCACTTCGAGCCCACAGTCGCCGGGACACCGGGCGAACAGTGGTCGGCCCTGTCGGCCGACTCGCCGGCCGTGGCCGCCGGTTCGCCGGCCGGACCGCGCTACGGGATCGGTCTGGCCAGTCGGTACCCCATCCGTGACCTGGCGGTTCTGCCGCTCGGTCGGGCGCGCGGCAGGTTCCCGCTGCTCCTGCCCAACGGCTCGGTGACCATGCTGGCCGACGAACCCCGCACAGCCCTGGCGGCACGGCTGGACACGCCGATCGGTGCGGTGACGGTCGCGTGCGCGCACCTGTCGTTCGTGCCCGGCTGGAACGTCACCCAGCTGGTGCGGCTGGCCCGGTGGCTGGACAGACTGCCCGGACCGCGGGTGCTGCTCGGCGACCTGAACATGCCGGCGCTGCTGACCCACGCCGCCCGCGGCTGGCATCCCCTGGCCGTCGTACCGACGTACCCGGCCCCCCGGCCGCGAATCCAGTTCGATCATGTCCTCGCGTCCGGTGGGCTCGGCGCGACGGTGACCGAGGTGACGGCGCGGCGGCTGCCGGTGTCGGACCACTGCGCCCTGCAGGTCACGCTGGACCGCCGGTCGGCAGTCGGCTGACCAGGGCCACCAGACCGGCCTCGTCGAGCAGGTCGGCGGGTCGGACGGTCACCCCCTCCCCGACGTGGTGGAACGCACCGCTGATGTGCTCCAGCGGGACACCGGTCGCCCGGTGCCAGGCCAGCCGGTAGGCGGCGAGCTGGACCGCGACGCCGGCGAGCCTCGCCGAGTCCCGCGGCGGGGGCCCGGTCTTCCAGTCGACGACCTCGACCGTGCCGGTGCCCTCATCGGAGAAGACCGCGTCGATCCGGCCGCGGAGCACGACGGTCCCCATCGGCATCGCGAACGGGTACTCCACGTCGGTCGGCACACGGTCGGCCCACGGGCTGGCCGCGAACGCGCCCTGCAGCGCACGCAGTGCGGCGTCGTCGAGCACCACCGCGTCGGTCGCGTCGTCGGCCGACCCGGGCAGGTCGTCGACATCGATCAGCCGGGCTCCGTTCCACCGCTGCTCCAGCCAGGCATGGAACCGCGTCCCGAGTCGGGTCGCCGTCCGCGGCTCCCGCGGGACGGGCCGGCGCACATCGAGGGCGAAACCGTCCGGGTCGCGCGCCAGGGCGACCAGGCCGCTGACGGACAGGACCCCGGGGAGCGGGACGTCCACCAGGACAGTCGCGCCGACAGCGGCCGGCACCGGGGGCCGGCCATCGGCCGGGGAAGCCGCCGCGGTGACCGGCGCGGTGACCGGCGCGGTGACCGGCGCGGCCGGCTGGTCGGTCCGGCCGAGCAGCAGATCGACGTCGCGCGCCCAGGCGGCCGCCTCGCCGTCATCGCCTCCCGTCGGCTCGTCGTCCGCATCTCCCACCGGCTCGTCGTCTGCATCTCCCGCCGGCACGACGCCAGCGGCCAGCTCGGCGGACACCAGCGCAGCGCCCGCCTCGACCCCAGCCGCATGCGCGTCACCGGCCACGGGGGCCGGCCACAGCGCGGTCGCTGCCGCGTCGGCGTCCGGCGGTTCGCCGGGGTCGTCGGCCCACGGGTCGACCTGCCAGGCGTCAGGTGTGCCACCGACCCGCCGCAGGGCCAGGTCGTGCAGCTCGGTGAGGAACGGCCCCACGACCCGCGCCCTCTTCGTGCCCCCCCAGTAGTGGCCGCTGGCGACCAGCACCTCCCTCGCCCGGGTCACGGCGACGTACGCCAGCCGCCGCTCCTCGGCCAGGCGGTGCCGCCGCATGGCCGTTCCGTGCCGGGCGAGCTCGGTCCTCAGTTCCGCGGTGTCCGCGACGGCGCGGTCCCGCAGCGCCGGCAGGCTGGCCCGGTCGGCGCGCAGCGGGTGCGGGAGCTGACCCAGGTCGCTGATCCAGCCCTTCCCGTTGTGCGCCGCGGCCGGGAAGACGCCGTCGACCAGGCCGGGCACCAGCACGACGTCCCACTCCAGGCCTTTCGCCGCATGAACGGTCAACAGCTGGACGCGGCCGCGGGCCACCTCGACGGTCTCCGGTTCCGACTCCGGGTCCGGGTCGTCGTCGGTCGGGTTTCCGCCGCGGTCCAGGCCACGCTCACGCTGCTCGGCAACGTCGAGATAGGCAAGGAACCCGGCCACGCCGGCGGCGCCGTCCCGGCCACCGGTCTGCGCGTAGCGGTCGGCCTCCTCGGTGAACGCGGCCAGGTCGGTCGCACTGCCGGCGGCACGGGAACCGCCGGCGGCCAGCTCGGTTCCGAGGCCGGTGACGGCGACCACGTCGGCGACCATCTCCCCCAGCGGCTGGTCGACCCGCGTGCGGAGCTCACGCAGCTCGCGAGCCAGCCGCACGAGCCGCTGGCGCCCGGCCGCGGAGAACCGACCGGCCTGGGGCCGCTCGACGAGCAGGTCCAGCGCATCGACGATGCCCGCGTCGGGCTCGTCGACGGCCAGCCCGTCCTGGGCCAGCCCGTCCTGGGCTGGACCGGTCGCCTCGATCGGCGACCGTCCTTCCCCGCCGAGCCGGCGCAGCTGTCGGCCCAGGTCGGCCAGACCGTCGAGATCGCGGGGGCCGAGCCGCCACCGGGCGCCGGTCAGCAGTCGCATCAACGCGTCCCCGCGGTCCGGGTCGGCGACCACCCGCAGGACGCTGAGCAGCTCGACGACCACCGGGACGCCGAGCAGCCCACCGAGCCCGACAACCTCGACGGGGACATCGGCCGACCGCATCGCGGCCAGCAGCGGCTCGACCTGCCGCCGGGAGCGGACCAGCACCGCCACCGAACGCTGTGGGCCCAGCTCCGCGTCAGCGGTCTGCGCCAGCGCCGTGGCCTCCTCGGCGGCGGTCCGGTACATCGTCACCGCGACCCGGCCCCCGGTGCGGTCAGGGAGCGGAACGAGCGTGGGCACCCGCACGGACGTGGTCGCCGCCAGCGGCGCGGCGATCACGTTCGCCGCGTCGAGGACCGGGCCGGCGTTGCGGAAACTCGTGGACAGGGTCGCGAACCCGGATGACCCGTGCGTCCCGTCCCCGCGTGTCCCCTCGCCGCCCAGCGACCGGCCGAACGCGCCGAGGGTGTCCGCGCCGGCCCCCCGCCAGCCGTAGATCGACTGGTGGGGGTCGCCGACGGCAGTGACCGCGATGCCCGCGAAGGCGCCGGTGACCAGGCGCAGCTGAGCCGGGCTGGTGTCCTGGAACTCGTCGAGCAACACGAGCCGGTAATCGCCGCGGGATGCCGCCGCGACCTCGGGCACCTGCTCGGCCAGCTGTGCCGCCGCCTCCGCGATTCCGGCGAAGTCCACCGCCCCGACCTCCCCGAGCCGGGACCGGTAGCGGGTCACGAGGCCGAGCAGCTCCCGCCGGGCCTGCTGCCGTCCGACGAAGTCGCGTACCTCTTCACTCGCCCAGGACCTGCCCCGGACGGTGTCCGGCAGCGCGCGGGCGCCGACGACGGTCTCGGCGAGGAACCGGTCCAGCGCCGCGACGTCCCGCCCGTGTGCAGCGAGCTGGTCGTGCAGCGACCGGACCACCTCGACGGCCGTCGACACTGCCGGCTGGTAGTCGCTCAGCTCGCCGTCCCAGGTCCGGACGACCCGATCGGCGAGCTGCCAGGCCTCCGCGGGGCGCAGCAGCCGGGTCGTCGGCTCGAACCCGAGCCGTAGACCGTGATCGACCACGACTCGATGGGCGAAGCCGTCGTAGGTGCTGACCGTGGCCGTCCGGTCGCCGTCGCCGATCTCCGCGGCAAGCACCGGATACATCCGGAAGAGCCGGTCCAGCCGGTCGGCGATCCGTTCGGCCAGCTCGGCGGCAGCCTTGCGGGTGAACGTCAGGCCCAGCACCTCACCCGGCCGGACCTGTCCGGTCGCGACCAGGTACACAACCCGGCTGGCCATCGTCTCGGTCTTGCCGGAACCGGCACCCGCGACGACGAGTCCGCTGCGCAGTGGAGCGCCGATGACCGTGGCCTGTTCCGCGGTGGGTGGCGGTGCTCCGAGAAGCACGGCCACGTCGGCCGGCGTCGCGGCGCCGACCCGGGGTGTGGCCGGGTCGCCGCTCTGGCCCCGCCGGGTCGAGGCGGTCATGCCGTCACCTGCACACCGGTCGGCTGGGCGGGGCAGGACTCGCGGACCGGGCACCGGCCGCACCCTTCGTTGACGAGTGCCGGGAACGCCGGTGCCCGCACGACTGTGCCGGCGCGATCGAGCAGCGGACCGAGCCAGCCTTGTCCGGTCGCGTCCGGGGGCGCCTGGCCCCGCACCGTCGGCAGTCCGGTGCCGCCTGTCCTGGACAGGAACACCAGCGCGGCGCCGCCGGTCCGGTTCCCCGACTCCGCCGCCAGCGCCGCCTGGTAGGTCGCCAGCTGCGGATCCGCAGCAACCTCGTGCGCGGCGCGGACCGTCTTGCCGGTCTTGAAGTCGACCACCCGCAGGCCGCCCCCGGAGGCGGGGCGGTCGACCAGGTCGACACGTCCGCGCAGCAGTAGGGGGCCGTCGGGGTGGTCGACACGGTGCTCGATGGCCGCCTCGACCCGGTCGACCCCCCACCCCTCGTCCTGCTGGGCACGGAACCACGCGGCCAGCGCCTGGACCATGCCGGTCACGCGCGCCCGCTCCCGGCGATCGGCCCAACCCTCGGTGAGGCCGAGCTCGCCGGACCGCTGCTCGAACCGCGCCGCCAGCTGCTGAACCGGGGTGCTGCCGCGGGCGACCTCCTCGGCGAGGGAGTGGATCAGCACCCCGACCAGCTGCGCGGACGTCGCGGCGCGGCGCCCGCCGGCCTGGGTGAGGAACCAGCGCAGGGGGCAGGTGTCGATCTCGCCGAGCCGGCTCGGCGACAGGACCAGCTCGGTCCCGGGCGCGATGCGGGGGCCGCCGTCGGACAGCGGCGCCCGGCCCCACCAGCCATCCGGGTCGGCACCGGGGACACCGCCGGCGGCCAGCCGCGCGAGCTGTCGGGCGGCCGCTCGTCCGCGGGCGGTGTCGGCGGCGTCGGGCGTGCACACGGCCCGACGCAGCCTGGCCACCAGGGCCGACGGGTCGAGCGTCTGGGCATCGAGGTCGGCACCGCGCAGTTCCGTGAATCCGCCGTCCGAATCCCCCGCCGACTGTCCGCCCGCCCGGTCGCCCGTCCCCCCGGCCGGCTCCCCGGCCGGCCCCCCGGTCGGAGGAGAGTCCGCGGAACTGCCCGGCGCACCGCGTCGACCCGGCAGAACTTGCGCGGTCGTGCCGTCACCCGCGGGCAGATCTTCCCGGCCCGCGAACAGGGTCTGTTGAACCGGCACCTCCTCCGGTGCTCCGCCGGCCGGGCCCCGCACCGGCGGGACGGGACCTGCCGCCGGACCTGCTGCTGTCAGTTCGGTGAGGAACCGGGACGGCCGGTCGTCCCGGTCCTCGACCGCGCTGAGCACCAGCTGGTGTGACGCCCGGGTGCACGCCACGTAGAACAGGCGCCGCTCCTCCGCGAGCGCCTCGGCACGTTCGACCGCCGGCCGCACGGCGTCGGGAACGGCCGGCACCGTCCCGTCGAGCAACCGGACGAGTTCGCGCTGCCCCAGCAGCCCGCGGCGGCCGCGCAGGTCCGGCCAGGTGCCTTCCTGCACCCCGGCCACGACAACCACCGGCCACTGCAGGCCCTTCGCGGCGTGCGCGGTCAGCACGGCGACGGCGCCTTCGGCCGGCCTCGACTCGACTGCACCCGGCAGCGCCCGGCCGGCCTCGGCCAGCAGGAACTCGGTGGCCCCGGCCCGCGGGTGCTCGTCGGCGTACCGCTCGACCTCCTCGAACAACCCGACGACCGCGTCCAGGTTCCGGTCGGCGACCGCTGCGGAGGACCCGCCCGCCAGCGCCGCGGCGGACCAGACCGCCGCTCGCCCGGAAGCCGACCACAAGGCCCACAGCAACCGCCCGGCGTCGGGTGGACCATCGGCCGCGACCTGCCCGCCGGCGTCGATCATGCCCAACAGCCGACGGGCACCGGGGGCCAGCTCGCCGACCCGGGCCGCCACCGGGCCGCCGGGGTCGCCGAAGGCCGTGACCAGGGCGGCAGTCGACGACGGTCCGCGACGTTCGCTCCCTGCGGCACCGGCCGGGTTGCTGACCGGAAGCGCATCGGTCGGTGTCGGCCCCAGGGTTGCTCGCAAGGCCCGCACCGCAACGGTGTCCAGCCCACCGAACGGGCCCGCGAGCAAACCGAGGACCAGCTCGGCGTCCGGTCGGTCCGGCGACCCGCCGGCCGAGTCGAGCCCGAGCCGGGCCAGCGCCAGCAGGTCCCGGGCCGCAGGACGCTGGGCGAGCGGAACCGGGTCGGAGGCGGCCGTCGCCGGGATGCCCGCGGCCCGCAGGGCCCGGCGGACGGGGGCCAGTTGTGCACCGGTCCGCACGAGCACCGCCATCGCGGACCAGTCGACCCCGTCGCGCAGGTGGGCCGCACGCAGCCGCCCGGCCAGCCAGCCCCGTTCGGCAGCCGCCGACGGATGGACCGCCACCTGTACGGCGCCGTCGGGCAAACCCGGCCCGGGCACCAGGGCCCGGTGCGCGGTGGGGCCGCCGAGACGGGTGGCCACCTGCCGACTGACGGCAAGCAGCGTCGGCCCCGCCCGCCGCGACACGGTGAGCGCAGCGACCGGCGCCGGTCCGGCCGGGGTGGCGAAGCGGGTGGGGAACGCGTCGACCACCGACCGGTCGGACCCGCGGAAGGCATAGATCGACTGGTCCGGGTCACCGACGGCAATCAGCTCGCCGCCGCCCGCGATCAGTTCCAGCAGGTCCACCTGCGCCGGGTCACAATCCTGGAACTCGTCGACGACAACGAGGCGACGGGTCGCCCGCTCGGCGGCCAACAGGCCCGGGTCGGCGCGGAGCAGCGCGACGGCCGACCGGACGAGGGTTGCCGGTTGCATCCACACCGCGCCGGACAGGCTCGACACCTGGTCGTACTCGGCGGCGAAGTCGGCCGCGGCCGCCCAGTCCCCGCGGCCGGTGGTGGCTGCCAGCTCGGCGAGCGCATCCGGCCCCAGACCCCGCTCGGCGGCGCGGGAGAGCAGGTCGCCCAGCTCCGCGGCGAAGCCGGCGGTGGTCGACGCCAGCCGGAGTCCGGGTGGCCAGTCCCCCCGCGCGCTCGGGCCGGCCCCGCCGCGTTGCGGGTCGTTGCGTTGCGGGTCGCCGCGTTCGGCGGCTGCGCGCTCGGCGTCCGCGCGTCGGCCGGCCAGCAGGTCCCGGATCGCCAGGTCGGCGTCCGCCGCGGTCAACAGGCGGGGCTCCGGCAGGCCGTGGGCGACGGCGTCCCGGCGCAGCAGTCCGAACGCGTAGCCGTGGAAGGTCCGGGCGAGCGGCTCGGTGGTGGTCCGGGCCAGGCGGGTGGACAGCCGGTCGCGCAGCTCGGCGGCTGCACGCCGGGAGAAGGTCAGGACCAGCACCGACTCCGGGTCCAGCCCGTCGGCCACCCGGGCGGCGACGGTCTCCACGACGGTGGCGGTCTTCCCGGTCCCCGGGCCGGCGAGCACCAGCAGCGGGCCGCCGCGGTGGTTTACGACGCGACGTTGGGCCTCGTCCAGCACCAGCGGCCCGTCCGGGCCGCGGTGGGATGGGCGGACCAGGCGGACCCGGCCGACCCCCGCCCGGTGGCTCGACGGCGACCCGCCGGGCGGGAGGTGACCGGGTGCGCTCATGTCCGGCATCAAACCGCCCCCCACCGACAGGACGTCGGGCCCGACCAGCGCCGCCCGGCCAGCTTCGCCCCCGCCCGGTCACCCGCGGGCGTGCGCCAGCCATGCGGTGATGCCGCCACGCAGGTGCACGACGTCGTCGCGGCCGCCGGCGCGCAGCACCGCCAGCACCTGGGCCGACCGGCCACCGGTCTTGCAGTGCAGGACGACCGGCATCCCCGCCGGCAGCTCGCTGTCCGCGTGCCCGGCGAGCAGCAGCTCCCGCGGCACCCGGATCGACCCGGGGATCGCGGCGACCGCCCGCTCGGCCGGCTCGCGGACGTCGACCAGCACGAAGTCCGGGCCGCCGGCCGCGCGCTCCGCCAGTCGTCCCGCCAGCTCGGCCGGCTCGATGGAGAAGGCGCCGACACCCTCGTCGGGTTCGCCCGTGACGGCTGTCACCGGCGCCCGGCCGGGATCGACGGCGACCTCGACGGTGCGCCACGTCATCGCCAGCGCGTCGTGCAGCAGCACCCGCCCGAGCAGTGGCCGGCCGACCCCGGTCAGGACCTTGACCGCCTCGGTGGCCATCAGCGATCCGATGGTCCCGCACACCGATCCGACGACGCCGGCGTCCGCGCACGACGGCACCGAGCCCGGCGGTGGCGGCATCGGGTGCAGGTCGCGGTAGGTCGGGCCGTGGCCGGCCCAGAAGACCGACACCTGCCCGGCGAACCGCAGCACCGACCCCCACACGCAGGGAATTCCGGCGACCTCGCAGGCGTCGGACACCAGGTATCGGGTGGCGAAGTTGTCCGAGCCGTCGACGACGAGGTCGTACGCGGCGACCAGGTCCGTCGCCGTGTCCGCGGTCACCCGGGATCGGTGCCGCCGCACGCGGACCCCGGGATCGAGTTCGGCGATCCGCTCCGCGGCCGAGTCGACCTTCGCCCGGCCCAGGTCGGTGGTGCCGTGCACGACCTGCCGGTGCAGGTTGGTCAGGTCGACGGCGTCGTCGTCGACGATGCCGAGCAGGCCACCGTCGGCGGTCGCGATCCCGGCCGCGGCCAGGTACAGCAGCACCGGGGAGCCGAGACCGCCGGCGCCGACGACGAGCACCCGCGCGCCGGCCAGCCGCTGCTGGGCCTCCGCCCCGAAGCCGGGCAGCCGCACCTGCCGCGACCACCGGTCGGCCGGGTCCGTCCCAGGTGTCTGCACGACCCCATCGTCGCGCAGGGTCCGTGCTCGTCCGTGAAACGCCGGTGGCTCGGCTGACCGGGCGGGTGCGCGCGTAGCCTCCGGACGTGCCGTCCGGCCAACGGGTGCAGGTCGAGGTCGAGGGCCGCGCGCTGTCGCTGTCCAACCTGGCCAAGGTGCTCTTCCCGGACGAGCACCTGAGCAAGGCCGGCGTCCTGGACTACTACCGCCGCGTCGCACCCACTCTGCTGGCGCACCTCGCGGACCGCCCCTGCACCCGGAAGCGATGGCCGGACGGGGTGACCGGGCCCTCGTTCTTCGAGAAGAACGCGCCCCGCGGCACCCCGGACTGGGTCCGGACCGTCGAGCTGGACTCACCCGGCAGCACCCGTGCCACCGAGATCGTCCGCTACGTCGTCGTCGACGACCTGGCGACGCTGCTGTGGTCGACCAACCTGGCCGGGCTGGAGTTGCACGTCCCCCAGTGGCGGCTCACCGATGCCGGAACCCCGGACGCCCCGGACCGCCTGGTCGTCGACCTCGATCCCGGCCCGCCCGCGGACGTCGTGGACTGCGCTCGGGTGGCGCTGGTCGCCCGGGAACTGCTCGAACCGCTCGGGCTGACGGTGGTGCCGTGCACGTCCGGCTCCAAGGGGATGCAGCTCTACGTGCCGGTCCGGACACGGTCGGCGGACCAGACCCGAGCCTTCGCCGCCGACCTCGGCCGCGCGGTCGGTCGTCGGCTGCCGGACCTGATGACCCCGGTGATGACCCGTCGCGAACGACCCGGGCGGGTCTACCTCGACCACGGGCAGAACCACCCCGGCAAGACCACGATCTCGCCGTACAGCCTGCGCGGACGGGAGCCCGCCCGAGCGGCGACGCCGGTCGGGTGGGACGAGGTGGCCGCCGCCCGGACGGCCGCTGACCTGTCCTTCTCCCCCGGTGACGTGCTCGAGCGGCTCGCCGGCGCCGGCGACCTGGCCGCGGCACTGCTGGACCCGGACCGCGCCGTGCGGCTGCCGGATCTGCCGTAGGCGCAATCCGGACCCGCTGCGACCGGATTGCCGTACGGCCGGGTCGGGCGGCGCTAGGTTCGACACCGCCGCCGGGGTCCTCCGGCGTCCAGCGCTCGTCAGGGAGGCTCTCGGTGGAGGTCAAGGTCGGCATCGTCCAGACCGGGCGGGAACTGGTCGTGGAGACCACCGCGTCGCAGGACGAGGTCGCTGCGACGTTGACCTCGGCGGTTCAGACCGGGTCGGTGTTCGAGCTGACCGACGAGAAGGGCCGCAAGATCCTGGTGCCCGTCGCGCACCTGGCCTATGTCGAGATCGGTGAGGTCGGCGAACGACGGGTCGGCTTCGCGCTCTGAGCCGAGGCCGCCTGCAACACGCCCGGCCGGTGCCGCAGCGGGCATGCCGCCCGCGGCACCGGGGCCCGAAGCTACGCTTCACCTGATCACCGCGTCACCCACACCGGGGCGCGGTCCGGGACTGGTGAGTTGCCGCTGGCCGCTCGCGCGCTGACCACCGAGGTCGACGTCCCGGATCCCCCGGACACCCGGGCGTCACCCGGCGCCCGGCGGGTGGCGGGGCGGTGTTCGTGCGGAGCCGGTGACCCGGCCCGGCCCGGCCGCACCGACCGCCACATCGAGGTGCCGCGGGGTCAGTTCCGGCCACCCGCCGGGACCCGCCAGAGGGGCCTGTCCTGACGCACTCCGAGCACCCGTCCGAACCGACAGCCGAACCCGCCGGTTCCCCCACCCAGCCAGCAGCAGAGGCCGACGCCGACCTTCTCGACAGCGACCTCATCGAAACCCCGGACGGTCTCGGCACCGTCGAGGAGGTGGACCCGCTGGACCCGGCGGTGAGCACCGGATCCGGGGCTGTCGCCGTCGACGATGCGACCGGCACGGTGTCGGTGCCGCCGGCCGCTCCCACGTTCACCGAGCTCGGCGTGACGGCGGCGATCGTCGACGCCCTCGCCGACGCCGGGATCCTGACCGCGTTCCCGATCCAGGCGATGGCCATCCCGCTCGCGCTCGGCGGCACCGACCTGATCGGGCAGGCCCGGACCGGCACCGGCAAGACACTCGGGTTCGCGGTGCCGATCCTGCAGCGCATCACCACCCGCGCGGACGAGGGCTGGGCCGACTTCGCCGACGCCGGCAAGCCGCAGGCGCTCGTCGTTGCCCCGACCCGCGAGCTGGCCAACCAGGTCGGCGCCGAGACCCGGCTGACCGGCACCGGCCGCCGCGCCCGCGTGCTCACGATCTACGGCGGCCGCGCCTACGAGCCGCAGATCGAGGAACTGCGCCGCGGCGTCGAGGTCGTCGTCGGCACGCCGGGCCGCCTGCTCGACCTCGCCGGTCAGGGCATCCTCGATCTGTCCCGGGTCCGCACGCTGGTGCTGGACGAGGCCGACGAGATGCTGGACCTCGGCTTCCTGCCGGACGTCGAGCGCCTGATAGCCCTGATCCCGGCCGGTCGGCAGACGATGTTGTTCTCCGCGACGATGCCCGGCGCGGTCGTGTCGCTGGCCCGGCGCCACCTCACCAACCCGGTGAACCTGCGCGCGGAGTCCGCCGAGGACAGCCAGACGGTGCCGCTCACCACGCAGTTCGTCTACCAGACGCACGCGATGGACAAGATCGAGATCCTCGCGCGGTTGCTCCAGTCGCGCGGTCGGGGCCTGGTCATGGTGTTCGCCCGGACCAAGCGGACGACCCAGAAGGTGGCCGACGACCTGGCCGAGCGGGGGTTCGCGGCTGCCGCCATCCACGGGGACCTCGGACAGGGCGCCCGGGAGCAGGCGCTGCGCGCGTTCCGCGGCGGCAAGGTCGACGTCCTGGTGGCCACGGACGTGGCGGCGCGGGGGATCGACGTCGACGGCGTCACCCACGTCGTCAACTACGCCTGCCCGGAGGACGAGCGGACCTACCTGCACCGGATCGGTCGCACCGGCCGCGCCGGGGCGTCCGGCGTCGCGGTGACCTTCGTCGACTGGGAGGACGTCACCCGCTGGAAGACGATCAGCAACGCCCTCGGCCTGGACGTCCTTGAGCCGGCCGAGACGTACTCGACCTCCCCGCACCTGTTCACCGAGTTGGACATCCCGGAGGGCACGCGCGGCCGGCTACCGCGCAGCGAGCGGACCCGTGCTGGTCTGAACGCCGAACAGCTGGAGGATCTCGGCGGCCGTGAGCCGGCCGGTGGGGCCGGCCGCAGCGAGAGCCGGTCGGTCCGGGACCGGGATTCCGCCCGACCCGCGGCATCCCGTCGCCGCGCCGGCGCCGGCGCGCCGTCGTCCCCGGCAGCTGGCGCCGCCCGCCACACCTCGGAAGCAGCCGGCTCCGACGCCGGCTCCACCGCGCCGCGGACAACCGGCTCCACCGCGCCGCGGACAACCGGCTCTCCCGCTCCGGAAACAGCCGGCCCCGCCGCTGCGGACACCGGCGCGGACCGTGCGGACGGTGCGGACGGTGCGGCGCCCCGCCGACGGCGACGCCGTCGGATGCCCGGTGGTGAGGGTCACGAGGCGGGCGCCCCCCGCGGTGACCACGCCGCGGGCGAGCCCGCCAACGGTCCGGAAGGGTCGTCGGCGCCGACCGGGGCCGAGCCGGACGGTCGTTCCGAGGACGCGCCGCCGCGCCGCCGTCGTCGGCGGAGCCGGCCGGCCCGCTCGACGACGGACACGGTGCCCGCCGCGGACTGAGGCAACCCCGCCGCGCCGCCCGGTCGCGGTCCCCGGCCGCGGTCCCCCACCGCTGTCCGCCTACCGCGGTGGCTGCGGCAGCGGTGACTGCTGCTCCGGGACGTCGGCGAGACCGGCCCACGGCGGCAGGTCCGGCGATGCGCGCCGACCGTCCGGACACGACGGCCGGAAGTCACACCACGAGCACCCCGGACCGGGGCTGGTGGGGAAGGCCGCGGCGGCGGCGGCCGGACCCGACTCGGTGACGGCGGGCCAGGACGCGTGCGCCGCGGCCAGCTCGACGCCGATCTCGTCCGCCCGCGCCAGGTGACGGGCGAGGCCGGCGGCGCTGTGCCGCCAGGATGCGACACCTCCGGTCGGCAGGTGGTGCAGCTCGACGAGCATCGCGGGCCGCCGGAGCGTCCGCGCCGCGGCGGCGGCGTAGACCGCCAGCGCCAGCGAACTGCGCGCGTCGTCGGTGCCCGGCACCGACCGGCCGGTCTTGTAGTCGACCACCACCAACTCGGCGGCCCCGTCCTCGGCCGCCCGCTCGTCGATCCGGTCGACCCGCCCGGACAGGGCCAGCCGGTCGGTGCGGACGCTGACGGTGCGCTCGACTCCGCGCGGATCGGTGTCGGGATCGATGCTCGCGACGTACCTGGCCACGGTGTCCGCACTCGCCTCCCGCCAGCGCGCGGACTGCCCGTCGTCGCGGAAGCCGGGCGAGGCCCAGTTCGCTACGACCAGGGCCGCGGCCCGGGCCGGTGTCCGGTTCGCCGGTGGCTCGTGCCACCACCGGGCGAGCGCGGTGTGCACGGCGGCGCCGAGCGAGCTGTGCGCCCAGGGCGCCCCTCGCGGCGGCGGCGGCCGGTCCAGGTAGGCCATCCGGTAGCGCCGGCGGCACCGCAGCCACGTCGTCAGCCGGGTGGGGGTCGCGGCGACCAGCCGGGTCGGCATTCCCGGCAGCGTCAGCTCCTCCACTCCGGCCACGGGTGCAGCCTGGCGCAGGCCACTGACACGACCGCGCAACAGTCCACCGAACGCTCGCGGCGCGGACAGCGACACGCCGAGGGAGTCCAGCAACCGCTGACGAACAGCGTCACCACCGCCTCGGCGAACCGGGCGATGTCGATGCCGGTGTTCCTCCCATCGCCGGCCGGCGGCGGCCGGGCCGGCCGGCCACGGATAACCTCGACGCGTGAGTGGCAACCAGTCGCGCGTCTTCGTCGCACGACTGGTGGACACCACGGTGTTCGACCCCAACGGCGACCCGGTGGGGCGGGTCCGCGACATCCTGGTGATCCTGCGCGGTCCCACCCGTCCGCCCCGGGTCATCGGTCTGGTGGTCGAGCTGCTGCGCCACCGCCGGGTGTTCCTGCCGATCACCCGCGTGCTGTCGATCGACCCCGGCCGGGTGGTCTCGACAGGTCAGCTCAACCTCGCCCGTTTCGAGCGCCGGACCGGCGAGGTGCTGGTCATCGCCGAGCTGCTCGACCGCGGCGTCTCCATCCGATCCAGCGGGGAACCCGTCGTCGTCTACGACGTCGGCATCGAGCCCACCCGGGCGCGGGACTGGGTCGTCGTGAAGGTGGCCGTCCGCGGGGCGCGCACCGGGCTGCGCCGCCGGGCGCAGGCCCAGGTCCTCGACTGGGACCTGGTCACCGGGCTGATGATCGACCCCGCCGGCCAGGGCACGGAGGCGCTACTGGGGACCTTCGACGGGCTGAAGGCCGCCGACCTGGCCCGGGCGCTCAACGAGCTGCCACCCAAGCGGCGCGCCGAGGTCGCCGGCGCGCTCGCCGACGACCGCCTGGCCGACGCCCTGGAGGAACTCCCCGAGGCCGACCAGGTCGAGATCCTCGGCGAGCTGGGCACGAGCCGTGCCGCCGACGTCCTGGGCGCGATGGACCCCGACGACGCCGCGGACCTGATCGCCGAGCTGCACCCGGACGTGGCCGAACACCTGCTGACCCTGATGGAGCCCGACGACGCCGACGACGTCCGCCGGCTGCTCACCTACCCCGACGGCACGGCCGGTGCCCTGATGACCACCGAGCCGATCGTGCTGACCCCGGACGCGACGGTGGCGGACGCCCTCGCCCGGGTCCGACAGGCCGAGGTCTCCCCGGCGCTGGCCGCCACCGCCTACGTCTGCCGGCCACCGGCGGACACCCCGACGGGGCGGTTCCTCGGTTACGCCCATCTGCAGCGCCTGCTGCGCGAACCGCCGTCGACACTGGTCTCGGCGGTCCTGGACCCGGAGCTGGAGACGCTGCGACCGGACGCGTCGCTCGACGAGGTCACCCGCCTGCTGGCGACCTACAACCTGGTTGCCGCCGCCGTCGTCGACCGGGACGGCCGGCTGCTCGGCGCGGTGACCGTCGACGACGTCCTGGACGCGATGCTGCCCGAGGACTGGCGGTCCGCCGACCCCGCGGGGACGCCGATCACGACGGCCCCCGCGGTCCCCCCCGCGGTGTCGGGGGGGGATGCCACCGTCGGGCGGCTCGCGCGGGCGGTGGCCGGACGCGCTTCCAGTGGCGCCGGGGGTTCCGGTGGCGGCTGAGCGGTTGCAGCCCGGCCTGGGCGGGAAGGTCGGCGCCGTCCGTCGGCTGGCGCCACGGCGGCCGCACCGCCGGGGTCCCAGCCGCCTGGACCAGCCGGTGGACCTGCGTCGGCCGCTGCTGCGCGCCAACTACGACCCGGACAGCTTCGGCCGGGCATCGGAGCGGATCGCCCGATTCCTCGGCACCGGCCGGTTCCTCGTCTACATGACGGCCGTGGTGGTGGTTTGGGTGGCCCTGAACGTGCTGGGCCCGCTGCCGGTCCGCTTCGACAGGTACCCGTTCACCTTCCTGACGCTGGTCCTGTCGCTGCAGGCCTCCTACGCGGCCCCGCTGATCCTGCTGGCGCAGAACCGGCAGGACGACCGCGACCGGGTCAACCAGGACACGGATCGGCGCGCGGATGCCCAGACGGGTGCCGACCTCGACTTCGTGGCCCGCGAGGTCGCCTCGCTGCGGGTCGCGGTGGGTGAGGTCGCGACCCGCGACTACGTTCGGTCCGAGATCCGCTCGCTGGTGGAGGGCCTCAGCGAGCTGCTCGAACAGGGCGAGGACGGTGCCGAGCCAGGCCGTCGGCCGAAGAAGGGTGCCGGCGGCGGCAAGGTCAAGGACCGGGGCCGGCTTCGTCGGGCCGGGGACGTTCGGGCCGCCGACGGTGCCGAACCGGCTCGGCCGGACGGCGCCCCGATAACGGCACCGGCGCCGGCATCACGCACGCCAGCAGACGACGAGACGGGTGGGACGGCGACGTGACCGCGACCAGCACGGCGGCTCCGGGCCGCGAGCAGGTCCTCGGCGCGCTCGCGACCGTGAACGACCCGGAGATCCACCGGCCGCTGACCGAGCTGGACATGGTCGGTGAGCTGGAGCTGACGCCGACCGCGGGCGGCGTCCTGGTCGGCGTCGAGGTGCTGCTCACCACGTCCGGCTGTCCGCTGCGCGACACGCTGCTGCGCGACGTCAGCGCCGCGGTACTGCGGGTGCCGGGGGTCGCCGACGTCCGCGTGCGGTTCGGCACGATGGACGCCGACCAGCGCGCGGTCCTGCAGGCGAAACTGCGTGGCGGCCGGCCGGTCAAGGAGATCCCGTTCGGCCGACCGGACTCGCTGACCCGCGTGTTCGCCATCGCGTCCGGCAAGGGCGGTGTGGGCAAGAGCTCGGTCACCGCCGGTCTCGCCGTGCAGCTGGCGTCACGCGGACTGTCGGTCGGCGTCCTGGACGCGGACATCTACGGCCACTCGATCCCCCGGCTGATGGGCCTGGCCGGCCGGCACCCGACGGTCATCGAGAAGATGATCTTGCCGCTGGAGGCACACGGGGTCCGAGTGGTGTCGACCGCGATGTTCAAGCCGGACACCGACGACGTGGTGGCCTGGCGCGGTCCGATGCTGGACCGGGCGCTGACCCAGTTCCTCACCGACGTGCACTGGGGCGACCTGGACGTGCTGCTGCTGGACCTGCCGCCCGGCACCGGCGACGTCGCGATCTCGGTCGCGCAGCGGCTGCCGACCGCTCAGATCGTCGTGGTCACCACGCCACAGCAGGCTGCTGCCGAGGTCGCCGAGCGGGCCGGGACGCTGGCCCTGCAGACCCGGCAGCGGGTCGCCGGGGTGGTGGAGAACATGAGCTGGCTGGCGTGCCCCCACTGCGGGGAACGCACCGACGTCTTCGGGTCCGGCGGTGGCCGGCGGGTGGCGGCGGCACTGACCGGTCGACTCGGCTACGACGTCCCGCTGCTGGCAGAGATCCCGCTGCAGCCCGGCATCCGCGAGGCAGGCGACTCCGGAGACGCCGCGACGGCGTTCGCCGACCCCGCGGTGGCCGGCCCACTGCTGGGCATCGCCGACGCCCTGGTCAAGCCCGGTCGTGGGTTGGTCGGCCGCTCACTCGGGCTGACCCCGGTCAGCCACTGAGTCACTCGAGCTGACCCCGGTCAGCCACTGAGCGATCCCGGCCGCCGGGTCAGGTCGCGTCGAGGTCCACGTGCGGATGCGACCGGACCGGGGCGCTGGCCGGCGCAACGCCGTCGGTGGCGGCGACTGCCGAGTCGGTGACCGCCAGGGTGTCGACCCGGACGGCTGAACCCACCGCCGCGCCGTCGGCCGGAGCGTCCACCGCGGTCGCCTGCCCGCCGTCCGCCGCGAGCGCCGACGCCGCCGTGGCACCCGAGTGCTCGGAGCCATCGGCCGCCCGACGGCGCGCCTCTTCCTTCTCGCCGTCGAGGTCCAGGTCATCCAGCCCCTCGAGCAGGTGCTTCTGCACGAAACGCTTCGGGTTGAGGTCCGCAAGGTCGAAGTTCTCAAACTCCGGACCGAGGGTGTCGGTCAGCTCCGACCGGGCCCGCGTGGTCCACCGGCGGACGTCCCGCAGCAGGCGGGCCGCCGACTTCGCGGCCCCGGGCAGGCGGTCGGGCCCGAAGATGAACAGGGCGACGAGAGCAATGATGACGAACTCGGACCCGTTGACACCGAACACGGCCGATCCCCTCCCAGTGGCGCCCGCTCGACGGTACCCCGCGCGACGCCCCGACCGTCCGGTCAGCCCGCGCGGCCGTCCAGCGTCACCTGCACGGTCCGCCGCGAACTGCCCCGCTGGACCGACAGCGTGACGCTGTCGCCGGGCAACCGCTGGCGGATCGCGACGACGAACTCCTCGCCGTTGCCCACCCGGCGCCCGTCGATCCCGACGACCACGTCCCGCGCCAGCAGTCCGGCCCGGCCGGCCGGCCCGCCCGGGGTCACCGCCGACAGCACCGCGCCGACGTCGGCGGGCGTGGCGGTCGTGCTGACGTCGGCGCCGATGACGGGGTACCGGGCCTGCCCGGTCCGCAGGATCTGGTCGGCGATCGTCCGGACCTCGTCGACCGGCAGGGAAAAGCCGAGACCGATGCTGCCGCTCTGCCCCTCGACCGACCCGCCGAGCGAGGCGATCGCCGTGTTCATCCCGATCACCCGGCCCCGGGCGTCGACCAGTGGGCCGCCGGAGTTGCCGGGGTTGATCGCCGCGTCGGTCTGCAACGCGCTGACGAAGGTCCCGGGTCCGCCGGAGCCGGTGCCGCCGAGTGCGACCGGCCGGTTGACCGCGGAGACGATGCCGGAGGTCACCGTCCCGGTCAGCCCGAGCGGAGCACCGATCGCGACGACCGGGTCCCCGATCGCGACCGCCGACGACCGACCCAGCGGTACCGGTTGCAGCATCCGCGCGCCGGTCACCTCCACGACCGCCGTGTCGTAGGACGGGCTGGTCCCGACGACCCGGGCCGCCGTGCGGAGCCCGTCCGGGAACACGGCGGTCAGCTGCGCCCGCCCGGCCACGGCGTCGGCGACCACGTGGTTGTTGGTCAGGACCAGGCCGGTCCCGTGCCCGGAGTCCCGGACGACGAAACCGGATCCGCTGCTGCCGGCCGACGGCGACCCGGCCCCGTCGCCGCCGCTCACCGTGGTCGACACCAGCTGGACGACTCCGGGCAGCGTCGCCCGGGCGATCGCGCCGACGGTCGCGCCCGCCGGCACCGACGGCTGCCCGTCAGGCAACGGGCCGGGATCGGCCGGCGGGGTGAACGGCGCACGCGGGGCCGGGCTCGACGGCGCGGTGGTGCCCGCGGACCCACGCGGATCCGGTCCCGTCCGGCCCGGGTCCGGAGTCGGTTGACCGGGCCCGACCGACGGAATGTTGTCCGACGGCGCCGGCATCGGCGCCGGCGTCGGCGTGGTCGGGATCGTCGGCATCGGCGGGGGGAGTTGCCCGAACGGGCCGCGGGGCGGCACAGCGGTCGGCGTCGGGAAGGCGCTCGGGAATCCGCTCGCGCCCGGGCTGTCCATGATGGGGAAGGGCGGCAGACCCGACGCGGCGCTGTTCCTGCCCCCGCCGGTCAGCGCGACGATCAGCGCGGCGGTGAGGCCGGCCAGCAGGACGACCGCCCCGACAACGGCCACCACCACCGTCCACCGGCGGCGGCCGCCGGGCGGCGGCTCGGGCACAGCGGGGCCGTAGACCCAGGCCGGCGGCTTCGGAGATCGTTCGGGCGGAAGGAAGTCCGGTCGGCCCGGTGGCAGCGGTGGGGGCCGGTTCGCGTCGGGCTCGTCCATCGATCTCCTCGCCGGACTGCGGGTCCGTCGCTGCGGCCGGCGGCGGGGACGGCCCGGGTCGACCAGCCTCCCACGGCGCCGACGGCGGCATCGGACCACGGCGCCTACCGCGACATCGGACTGCCGGCAGCCGGCGTCACCCGGGCGCCGATCGGCGTCACCCTGCGGGAACGACTCCTGCGGTTGCGACGGAGCGGACGAAGGTCGCTCTCGCCGGTTGTCCCGGCAGCCGGGCCGGATCCGGTGAGACGCGCACCGTCACCGGGCGGGCCAGCGCGGCTCTGTGCGGCACCCCGGGTGTGGGAAGTGCCGCGGGGGTGGTTTGCGCCGCAGGCGGCGGAAGCGTCAGCGCGGCCGGCAGGACCGCGACGGCCCCGGCGGTGTCGGACGGCGCGACCCCGGCAGGCAGCGCCGACGCCGGTGGACCGATCGGGCGCACCGGAATCGTCGAGGCCGGTGCCGGGCCGGCCGGCAGGACGGCGGCAGCCGCGATACCGAGCCCGAGCCCGAGGACGGAGAACACCCCGACGGCGCCGGGCCGCATCCCGGTCCGCTGCCGCGGCAGTCCAACCGAACCGTGATGCACGCCGACGCCAGTATCAGAACCGCCCGGCAACCCACTCGAACCCAGCGCCAGCAGGGTCCCCTGCAGCGCCCCCGGCACCCGGGGGACACCCACGGACAAGGCGCTCACGGCATCCTTGGTGGCGTGCTCGGCGTCCAGCCGGGCCAGACACCCTGCGCACCGTGACAGGTGGGCCAGCACACGCGCCCGGTCGTGATCGGCAACCTCGGAGTCGGCCATCGCCGAGATCATCGCTCCGGAAAGATGCGGGGGCAGGCTCACAGCGGGAGGCTCACAGACTCGGTTGCATCCAGGGACGGCCGGTGATCGCGGGCTCGGCGGGGGCCGCACCGGTGGTGTCGGTCTCGTGGCGCGCACCCGGCGCGCGGTGGGCCAGGCGCTCGCGGAGCTGGCTGCGGCCGCGGTGGATGCGGCTGCGGACCGTTCCGAGCTTGACCCCGAGCACGTCGGCGACCTCCTCGTACGGCAGGCCCTCGATGTCGCAGAGCACCACCGCGGCCCGGAACTCCGGGCGCAGGGCCATCAGTGCGTCGCGCACCTCGCCGTCGAGGTGCGTCATGTCGAAGCGTTCGACCGGGCCTGCGCCCGGGTCGGCGAGCCGGCCGTCGGCGTCCTCGGCGAGCGCGTCGAACCGGATGCGCTGCCGGCGGCGGGCGCCGTCCAGGAAGAGGTTGGTCGTGATCCGGTGCAGCCAGGCCTCGAAGTTCCCGGCGACGAACCGGTCCAGCGACCGGAAGACACGGACGAAGACGTCCTGGGTGAGGTCCTCGGCATCGTGCGGGTTCCCGGTCAGCCGGTACGCGAGCCGGTAGACGCGCGGCGAGTGCTCACTGACGATCTCGGCCCAGCTCGGCGCCGTCCAGGTGGCGGCGGCGGACTCGGCCAGGGCGTTCTCAGTGTCCTGGATGCCCTCGACGGACACCTGGCCCGGAGCAGCGGCGGGCGGAGCAGCGGCGGGCGGAGCAGCGGCGGGCGGAGCAGCGGCGGGCGAAGCAGCGGCGGGCGAAGCAGCGGCGGGCGAAGCAGCGGCGGGCGAAGCAGCGGCGGGCGAAGCAGCGGCGGGCGAAGCAGCGGCGGGCGAAGTAGCGGCACCCGGGGCGGCGGGCGGCGTGCCCCGCTCGGACCCGAACGGGAACAGGCGACGCGGCAGCACGGCGGTCATGGTTGCCATGCTCCGGTACGCCTCCTCGCCTGTCGCTGTGCCGGACCGATACTTAGCGGCTTCTCAGTGGCCCGCCCGTCCAGGTCGGCCCCCGGGAGACCGCGACCCGGGTAGCGGGCCGGCCGGCCGGTGTGCAGTCGATCAACGACCACCGTGGGCGCCCCGTTCCCCGCGACCCGCTCGGTACGCTCTCCCCCGGCCGTCGACCGCGGCTCGGCGTCCGGGCGCCGGCACGCACGGGACGGGGTGGGCCGATGAGCACGGGACCGCAGGGCGGTACACGCAGCGGTGGGACTGGCGGCTCCGGCACGGAGCGGGACACGGATCGGGACAGGGGCCGGACTGCCGGGGGGCGGCCGGCGACGAACCGGCCGAGCGCCGCCGCTGCGGGTGTCCCCACGACGGATCCCGCGGCACCCCGGGGAACGGACCAGCCCTTCCCGGGGACGGACCAGCGCCCGCCCGGCCAGCCCGGCCAGCTCTATGCCGAGACCTTCCGCGCGGAGGACCCGGCGGCGGCGGCCGCCCGCGCCCGCGCCGCCGAGGTGGGGGTCGTGCCGGTCAGCCCCGGGGTGGCGACCACGTTGACGTTCCTTGCGGCAACAGTCGGCGCCGGGGCGGCGGTCGAGATCGGGACCGGCACGGGAGTGTCCGCACTCGCCCTCGTCGCCGGGCTCCGGTCCGGCGGCATCCTCACCAGCGTCGACGTCGAGGGCGAGCACCACCGCCTGGCGCGGACGGCGATGACCGAGGCAGGGATCGCGCCGACCCGGGCCCGACTGATCAACGGGCGGGCGCTGGACGTGCTGCCCCGGCTGACCGACGGCGCCTACGACATCGTGTTCGCCGACGCCGACGCCGCGGAGAACGAGGACTACCTGAGCGAGGCGCTGCGTCTGCTGCGGCGGGGCGGCATCGTGGCCTTCAACGCCGCGCTCGCCGACGGCGTCGCGGATCCGACCAGGCGTGATGCCGCCACCGAGCGGGCGCTGCACGCCACGGTGCGTGACCACGAACGGTTGTCGTCGGTGCTGCTGCCGGTCGGTTCCGGCCTGCTGGTGGCATCTGTCACGAGCTGACCGGCAGCAGCTGACGAGCGCGTGCGGTTCAGGGCAGGATCTTCTGGCCCTTGCCGACGACCGTGATTCCGCCCGCGGACACGGTGTAGCCCCGAGCCCGGTCCGCGTCGTGGTCCACGCCGATCGTCGCGTGCGGGGGGACCACCACGTTCTTGTCCAGGATCGCGTTGCTGACGTGCGCACCCGGGCCGACCTGGACGTTGTCCATCAGGACCGATCCCCGCACGTGAGCGCCCTGGCGGACGACCACCCGCGGGGACAGGACGCAGTGGTCGACGAACCCGCCCGCGACGATGCAGCCCGCGCCGACCAGTGATTCGTAGGCGTGACCGCCCTCGACGAACTTCGCGCCGGGCAGCTGGGGTTGCTCGGACAGGATCGGCCACCGCGCGTTGTACAGGTTGAACACCGGGTCGATGGAGACCAGGTCCATGTGCGCCTCGTGGTAGGCGTCGATCGTGCCGACGTCGCGCCAGTACCCCTGGTCGCGGGCCGTCGACCCCGGGACGTCGTTGGACCGGAAGTCGTACACGCCCGCGCCCCCGGCGGCGACCATCGTCGGGATGATGTTGCCGCCCATGTCGTGCAGCGATCCCTCGTCGGCGGCGTCCATCCGCAGGGTGTCCAGCAGCGCGGACGTGGTGAACACGTAGTTGCCCATCGAGGCGAACGTCTCGTCTGGGGCGTCCGGCAGCCCCGGGGGGTCGGCCGGCTTCTCCAGGAACGCGTCGATCCGGTGGCCGTCGGCGGTGTCGATCACCCCGAACTGGTCCGCCGTGTGCCGGGGTACCCGGATGCCGGCGACCGTCACGCCCCGGCCGGACTCGATGTGGGCCGCGACCATCTGCGAGCAGTCCATCCGGTACACGTGGTCGGCGCCGAACACGACGACGTAGTCCGGCTCTTCGTCGTAGACGAGGTTCAGCGACTGGAAGATCGCGTCGGCGCTGCCCTGGTACCAGCGGGGACCCAGGCGCTGCTGAGCCGGGACCGGGGTGACGTAGTTGCCGATCAGGTCCGAGAACCGCCAGGTCTTGGAGATGTGGCGGTCCAGGGAGTGGCTCTTGTACTGCGTCAGCACACAGATCTTGAGATAGCCCGCATTCACCAGGTTGCTCAGCACGAAGTCGACCAGGCGGTACGAGCCCCCGAACGGCACCGCCGGCTTCGCCCGGTCGGCCGTCAACGGTTGCAACCGCTTGCCCTCGCCGCCGGCGAGCACAATTCCCAGGACCTTCGCCGCCCCTGCCATGCGGTCAACCTATCGGTGCCCGGTCCAACGGGACAGGGGCGAGACGGGGGTGACCGGGACAGGGGCGAGACGGGGGTGACCGGGACAGGGGTGACCGGAACAGGGGTGAGCCGGGGGTGACCGGCCACCGACCCGGCGCGTACGTTCGGCGGCCATGAGGGTCGCCCTGTTGACGCGGGAGTACCCGCCCGAGGTCTACGGCGGTGCCGGGGTCCACGTCGACTTCCTCTCCCGCCACCTGCGTGAGCTCGTCGAGCTCTCCGTGCTGTGCATGGGCGCCCCCGGCCCGCGGCCGGCGCCGGACGGTTCCGGGGCGTCCGGGCGGGCGCCGGCCGCCATGGCGGTCACCGGCTACGCCGAGACCGATCCGGCACTGACCGACGCGAATCCGGCGTTGCGCGTGTTCTCCACAGACCTCGCGCTCGCGGCCGCCGTCGCCACGTCCGGTGCGGACCTCGTGCACTCCCACACCTGGTATGCCAACCTCGGCGGCCACCTGGCCGGGTTGCTCGCCGACATCCCGCACGTGGTGACCGCCCATTCGCTGGAGCCGCTACGGCCGTGGAAGGTCGAACAGCTCGGCGGCGGCTACCGCCTGTCGTCGTGGGCGGAGCGGACGGCGTTCGAGGCTGCGGCGGCGGTGGTTGCGGTCAGCGACGGGATGCGTCGCGACGTGCTCGCCGCGTACCCGGCGCTGGACCCGGCGCGGGTGCACGTGGTGCGCAACGGCATCGACACCGGGCTCTACGCCCCCGTTCCGCCGGTCGGGCCGGCCACCGACCGTGCCGGGCTGGTCCGCGCCGAGCTGGGCATCGACCCGCACCGCCCGTACGTGGTGTTCGTCGGCCGGATCACCCGGCAGAAGGGCGTACCCCACCTGCTACGCGCGGCGCTTCGGTTCGCTGCCGAGGCGCAGGTGGTCGTGTTGGCGGGCGCGCCGGACACCCCGGAGCTGGCCGCGGAAACCGACGCGGCCGTCGACGCGCTGCGGGCCGCGCGCACCGGTGTCGTCGTCGAACCGTCGATGCTGGCACGGGAGGACCTGGTCGGGGTCCTTGCCGGCGCCGCGGTGTTCGTCTGCCCGTCCGTCTACGAGCCGCTGGGGATCGTCAACCTCGAGGCGATGGCCTGCTCGGTCCCGGTCGTGGCCAGCGACGTCGGCGGCATTCCGGAGGTCGTCGACGACGGGGTCACCGGCCTGCTCGTGCACTACGACCGGGCCGACCCCGTCGCCTTCGAGCGGGGACTCGCCGATGCGGTGAACGAGGTGCTGGCCGATCCCACGCGGGCAGCGGCGATGGGGGCAGCCGGCCGACGGCGGGCGGTGTCCGAGTTCGGCTGGTCGGCGATCGCCGAGCAGACCCTCGCCGTGTATATCGCCGCGGGCGCCTGAGGGCGCACCCCGGCCGACCGTGCCAGGTGGCCGCCGGGCCCACCCGACAGCCGCGGCGGGTCGATCAGGAGACGACGGTCTTCAGCGCGTCGCCCAGCGCGCCGGCCTCGGCCGCGGACAGCTCGACGACGAGCCGGCCGCCGCCCTCGAGTGGGACGCGCATGACGATGCCGCGACCCTCCTTGGTGACCTCGAGCGGACCGTCACCGGTACGCGGCTTCATGGCCGCCATGCGTTACCCCCCTCGTCGACGCGTGCTGGCCCCATCATCCCCGAAGGGGGTCCGTCTCCCGGACAGGTCCCCAGGGATCGGCCGGCCGGCCGCCCGGCCCCGCCGGCCACCGGGCGGCGGGGTAGCCGGGCCGGTCAGCCGATCCGGCCGGCCGCGACGAGGTCGGCGAACCGGCGCAACGACCGCCGGACGCCCGCGGCCATCGCGGGCCGGACCAGCGGCCACCCCGCACGCCCGAGACCCCCCAGCGGGAGCACCAGGTCCTCAGACCACACGAATCTCGACCGGGCCGCGGTCTGCGCCTGGACGGCGAAGGTGCCGGTGCCCCGGACCACGCGGCCGAGGTGTCGCACGACGCACTCCCGAGGTGGGTCCCACCCGGTGATCTCGAACTCGTCGGCGAAACCGAACCGGCCGATGGCTGTGACAGCCGTGACCCGGTCCCCGACCTCCCGGCCCGCTCCGCGGGTCGCACGGACGCGGGTGCCCAGGATCCACCGGCCCTGGGCCTCCCAGTCGACGACCGCGTCCCAGACGCGCTGGGCCGGGGCGTCGACCTCGACGGGTACCGACAGGTGCACCGGACCGCTCACGGATGCTGCCCCGATTGCAGCGGTCCCGGCACCAGCGGTTCCGGCTCCAGCGGTCCGGGCGGTGCGGGCTGCGAGTTCCCCGCCGGGCCCGCGGAACTCGGCGCGGGGGCAGCGGACAGCGCGTGGGCGCCGGGGACCGGCGGCGTCGACGGGGACCCGGGTGCCCCGACCACGAGCCCGTCGGCCGGCCGCGACCGGTCCGGGCCGTCGTCGGGGCGGTCGTCGGGGCGGTCGTCGGGGCGGTCGTCGGGGCGGTCGTCGCGCGCGGCGAGCTCGGCGCCGAGCCGGGCGAGCAGTGCGTCGACCTCGTCCATCCGGTAACCGCGGACGGTGACGCTCAACCGCACCTGCGCCAGGTCGTTCGGCGTCAGGTGCCGGTCACTGGGCAACTCGACGTCCGGCCGGTCCGGCAGTGCCGGCGCCAGCCCACCACCGCGCCCCACGACGACCATCGCCACCGCTGCGACCACCGCCACGACGAGCGCGATGAACACCCACTCCACGTCTTGGTCCCTCCGTACGGGTGTCGGCCGGTGGGCCCGAATCGTGTCACGCGCTGTCGACACGCGGCGGGGGCGAGGTCAGCGGGCGCGCCTCCCGTAGCACGGTGGCGACGGCTTCCTCCGCGCTGTCCACGACCGTGAGCAGGTGGGCGTCGCCTTCGCCGATCTTTCCCGCGGCCAGCACCGTGTCCCGGATCCAGTCGACCAGACCGGACCAGTAGTCGCGGCCGACGAGGACGACCGGGAACCTGGTGACCTTGCCGGTCTGGACCATGGTCAGCGCCTCGAACAGCTCGTCGAGGGTCCCCAGCCCGCCTGGCAGGACGACGAAACCGCTGGCGTACTTGACGAACATCGTCTTCCGCACGAAGAAGTACCGGAACGTCTGGCCGAGTCCCACCCAGTCGTTGAGCCGCTGCTCCCAGGGCAGCTCGATGCCCAGCCCGACCGAGATCCCGCCGGCCTCGGTCGCCCCGCGGTTGGCCGCCTCCATCGCCCCCGGTCCGCCGCCGGTGATGACGGCCATTCCCGCGCGGGCCAGGCCGGCCCCGATCGCGAGGGCGGTGGCGTACTCGGGGCTGTCCGGCGGTGTGCGGGCGGAGCCGAAGACGCTGATCGCCGGACCCAGCTCCGCCAGCGCACCGAAGCCTTCGATGAACTCCGCCTGGATGCGCAGGACCCGCCACGGGTCGGTGTGCACCCAGTCGGCGGCGCCGGTGGAGTCCAGCAGTCCCTGGTCCGGGGTCCGGGCGACCTCAGGCATCCGCGGCTCCTCGCCCGGACGGAACGGCGCCGTCTGCCGGCATGCGGGTACCCGGCGTGCGGCCGGCCGATCTGCTGTCCCCCGGCACGCGGCCGGTCAGCCAGTCGCGCAGCAGCCGCTCGCAGGCCGTCAGCTGGGCGGTCGGCACGGACTCGCCCGGGGTGTGCGAACGCGACGGGTCCCCGGGGCCGAAGTTCAGGGCCGGGATGCCGAGAGCGGCGAACCGGGCGACGTCGGTCCACCCGTACTTGGCCCGCGGCGGCCCGGCGACCGGCGCGACGACCGCCGCGAAGTCCGCCGCGGCCGGGCGGTCCAGCCCAGGCCGGGCTCCTGGTGCGCTGTCCACCAGCTCGACGTCGAAGCCGTCGAACACCGCGCGGACGTGGTCCAAGGCCTGCGCCTCGCTGTGGTCGGGGGCGAAACGGTGGTTGACCAGCACTGTGCAGCGGTCCGGGACCACATTGCCGGAGACCCCGCCGGCGATCCCGACCGCCTGCAACCCCTCGCGGTACTCCAGCCCGTCGACGACGCGGCGGACGTCGTGGCCGGCGCGCAGGCGGTCCAGCACCGGGGCGGCGGCGTGGATCGCGTTGCTACCCGTCCATCCCCGGGCGGTGTGCGCCCGGGCGCCGGTGGTGGTGACCGCGACCCGCAGCGTCCCCTGGCACCCGCCCTCGACGACGCCACCGGTCGGCTCCAGCAGGATCGCGAGGTCCGCGGACAGCGCCGCCGGGTCCGCGGCGGCAAGCACCGCCAGACCGTTGCGCGCCGCCTCGACCTCCTCGCACTCGTAGAACAGGAAGCTCACGTCGCGGGTGGGCTCGGCGATGTCGAGGGCCAGCCGCAGCGCGACCGCGTCGCCGCCCTTCATGTCGACGCTGCCTAACCCGGCGAGCTCCGGTCCCTCGGGGCCGTCGACGAGACGGGCGCCGTCGTTCCCGGCCGCCGGGACGGTGTCCAGGTGCCCGGCCAGCACGACGCGCTCGGACCGGCCCAGCTCGGTCCGGGCCGCCACCGTGTTGCCCGTCCGGGTGACCCGCAGGTGACCCGCGCCCCGCAGCAGTTGCTCCACCGCATCGGCGAGCGCTTCCTCGTCGCCGCTGACGCTCGGCACGTCCACCAGCGCCGCGGTCAGGGCGACGACGTCGGCTGCATCCGGCAGGGTCGGGGCGTTTCGGGACGGCACGGGCTCACCGTAGGGCCGGTACCCGCCGGCAGCGCCGCGGGTGCGTCACGGCGATGTAGGTCGTGGTGACCCGGGCCGGGGCGGCAACCGACCTAGGGTGACCCCGTGAGCGATGCCGCCGCCTCTGCCAACCGCACCGGCCGCGGGGTGGGCCTACGAAGCCGGGCCGCGGATGGCACGGTGCTCGACGTCTGGTTCCCTCGCCCATACCTCGGCCGCGCCTCCGGCGAGCAGGAGCGAGCCGACCGGGCAGCGCTCGCCCCGTTGGCGCGCGTCGACGAGGTCCGGATGGTCACCCGGGACGTGGTCGTCGTCCAGGCCGATCTCGACGCCGCCCCGGCCGACACCGCGGACGTGTACCTGCGGCTGCACCTGCTGTCCCACCGCCTCGTCGCCCCGCACGGCGCGGATCTCACCGGTCTGTTCGCCCTGCTGGCGAACGTGGTGTGGACCGACGCCGGACCGTGCCCCGTCGACGGCTTCGAGCAGACCCGGCTGCGGTTTCTCGCACTGGACCGCGACGTCCGGGTGCTGGCCGTGGACAAGTTCCCCCGGATGGTCGACTACGTGGTCCCCGGCGGCGTGCGGATCGCCGACGCCGACCGGGTCCGCCTTGGCGCCCACCTGGCGCCCGGCACGACAGTCATGCACGAGGGGTTCGTCAACTACAACGCCGGCACGCTCGGCGCGGTCATGGTCGAGGGCCGGATCTCCGCCGGGGTGTCAGTGGGCGACGGCTCCGACGTCGGCGGTGGCGCGTCGATCATGGGCACCTTGTCCGGCGGGGGGACTGCGGTCGTCAGCATCGGGCGGCGCACCCTGCTCGGGGCGAACGCGGGGCTCGGGATCGCTCTCGGGGACGACTGCGTGGTCGAGGCCGGGCTGTACCTGACGGCCGGCACCAAGGTCACGCTGCCGGACGGGACGCTCGTCAAGGCCCGTGAATTGTCCGGTGCCGACGGGTTGACCTTCCGCCGGCACAGCGTCACCGGAACCGTGCAAGCGGTCCCCGCGAACCCGTCCCGCGGCGTCGCCCTCAACGCCGTCCTGCACACCGCCCAGTAGCGAGTGCCCAGGCGTCTGGCACCGGCGTCGCCGTCAGGACCGGGCGGCCATCGGGACGTACTCGCGGGCGTCCTCACCGGTGTAGACCTGCCGCGGCCGGCCGATCTTGGTGGCGGGGTCGCCCATCATCTCCCGCCAGTGCGCGATCCACCCGGGCAGCCGCCCGATCGCGAACAGGACCGTGAACATCTCGTTCGGGAAGCCCATTGCCCGGTAGATCAGGCCGGTGTAGAAATCGACGTTCGGATACAGCTTTCGCGAGACGAAATACTCGTCGGCAAGGGCGACCTGCTCCAGTTCCAACGCAATCTCCAGCAGAGGGTCGGTGACGCCCATGGCATCCAGCACCGAGGTCATCGACTTCTTCACCAGGGCCGCACGCGGGTCGTAGTTCTTGTACACGCGGTGCCCGAAACCCATCAGCCGGACGCCGGCCTCGCGGTTCTTCACCCGGTTGACGAAC
>JAABUP010003093.1_pt1 | contig 30169 bp, 25 predicted proteins | sample 5559201 | NCBI WGS metagenome assembly JAABUP01 (sample SAMN10711887, study PRJNA513373) | rock metagenome | isolation source: Antarctica rocks | place: Antarctica | reverse complement strand
TGGTGGGTTTTAGGGGGGTGATGGTGGTGGTGCGTGTGGGGTGGGTGGAGTGGTTGAGGGAGGATATTTCGCTGGGGGTGGTGCCTAGAAGGGTGATTTTCTTGGTGAGGAGGGCGGAGAGAGGGAGGGAGGGGTTGGTGAAGGGCGGTTTGAGGAGGCCGAGTTTTGGCGTTATCATGTATTTTTGATGAGAGGGAGGGATAGAGAGGGTGGTTGAGACGGCGTCTGAGAGGTCGGCGATTGTTGCCTCAGGAGTGAGGGTGAAGGTGAAGGGCTTGCCGTGGTGTTGAACCGTGATTTGGATGTTGGAGTCGAGGTCGGTTGGTGGCGGTGTCGAGGCGTGCAGGTTGGCGGTATCTGCAGGGCTTAGAACTTCTGCCATTTTCGGGCACCGTTGGTATGGGAGTTGTTATCGAAAAATCATGATCTAAAACAATCAACAGCAGGATATGTCAAGGTAAAGCGGGATTCTGGATGGTTCTCCTTCGTGATGCTTCTTTGTAATAAGCCTCTAGATTTAGACTCTGTGATGCATAGAGGGTGACTAAGCCCTTTCAAGCCTTAGCCATGTCATCGCAGTCCATGTGACCGACCTTGCTTACGGTGACGGGCCCGGCGGATAGCTTAGGGGCTGCTGACAAAGCGACTGGCTGAACAGTCAAGTATATTTCTGAATATACACGTGTACATGTATATATTCATGGAAGATGTACAACAAAACCTCTAGTAACTTTGTGCTATCCTCGTTCTTTGCATAATGCAGTCTGTGACACAGTGCAACTCATGGAACTCGACTTGCGGGGGAAATACCAATAGCCGATGTGGTCGACTAGTAATTATTGGTTCTTTCGCTCAGGTCGACTTATTGGAAGGGCACATGCTGAGTTCAGGACTAGGTGGCGGTTCAGCTGCCTTTGCAGCGGCTTCTGCAGCGGCGCCTGAGGCTGCGAGTATTACTATAGTGAACAACGGCCTACCCATGGGAGGTTGCTGTGTGAACGTCGGCTGTGGTAGGTGTAAATCTCATCATTGAACGAGTTTCCGATGGACAGGGAAGCTTAATATGATATGCAGTTCCTTCAAAGTTCCTCATTCAAGCAGCGCATGTTACCAGCCCTCACAATAACTCTCCACCATTTCAAGGCATCTGCAACGTCACCGACAGGGTGACCGACTTCGCGGCGCTCACGGCACAGAACCGTGCGCTTGTTGAGACTCTTCGGCGGGAAAAGTATGCCAACGTTATCGCCAGCTTGGACAATGTCGAGTATATTGAAGGACTTGGAAGACTTGCCCGACGTGCTGGGCAATTAGTTGTTGAAGTCCGCTCTGGTCACGAGGATCAGACTCCTTTTAAGGTGTTGCCAGCAGATCGCGTCATCATTGCCTCTGGAGTCCGCACGAGTCTTCCGAGTCAATTGTTTGATGACCTAGCTAAGGTCAATTACCTGACCAACGAGACTGCCTACTTCGAGCCAAAGCGTCCAGAGTCGCTCATCGTACTTGGTGGTGGTTATATTGCTCTGGAAGCAGCACAGATGTTTGCCCGGCTAGGATCGAAAGTCACGGTACTACAACGATCTGAATACGTGCTCTCCAGCCTCGAACATGACATAAGCATCGGTTTGGCAGAGTCTTTGAAGGGAGAAGGAATTGATGTTCAGGTGAACATTGATATCACTGAGGTGATAGCTGATGGGGATAAAGTTGTCGTCAGAGGCATCTCCAGAAAAACTAAGCGTACTTTCACGGCGTCCAGACTTTTCGTCGCCACCGGTCGTCGCGCCAATACAGAACACATCTCCGATCTTCCGATTAAGCTGGCCAGCACGGCTCATGGCGGATTTGTAGTGTCGAACACCCTGCAAACCTCCATCCCTGAAGTCTACGCTGCTGGTGATTGTGTTGCCGACTCCCCGCAGTACGTATATACTGCTGCTGCGGAAGGAAAGCTCGCTGCACTCAACGCTTTGAGAACAATCCATGGTCGAGAACAAGAGGAGATCGACTATTCAGCCGTTCCGTGGGTCATCTTTACTTCTCCAGCTGTTGCAGGTGTTGGCCTTGATCTCAGGGAAGCTCGTGCTAAGGGCATTGATGCGGAAGCATCTTCTCTCCCCCTTGCCCTTCTCCCACGTGCTATCGTACAGCAAAACACGCGGGGTTTTGTAACGCTGATACGGGATAAGAGCGATGACCGCATCGTGGGGGCGCGTGTGCTAGCAGAAGAGGGAGGGGAGCTTGTCATGGAAACATCGCTTTCCGTGCGGTACAAAATCAAGGCCAAAGACCTGGCGGCGATGTATCATCCGTATCTTACGTGGAATGAGGCCTGGAAGCTTGCTGCACTGGGTTTCAGCAAGGATGTGAAAACATTGAGTTGCTGCGCAACGTGAACTAAGCTCCTAGATTTACTTCCGGTTAAATCATTGTATTCAAAGTAAGCAGTTTGTTGGACATATGAAGGGTTTAGGAATCCTGAGGTGAATGGCCTCCAGGTGACAGACAGACTTCTAGCGTTGCTGGTAGGCGTACTCTTTCCCAATCGGGAAAAGACCCAGTCCAAACATAATCCGTACCTAGTGCTTGCTGTCTACGATATGTTTACATGGTAGTCTACGAGATGACTATGGTCAATATCGAAGTAATGATTCGACCACTTGCAATACCAATCAGTGAGAGAAGTATCTTACACTAGGGGCATTTGGTCGAGCATGCTTTCTTGATACCTAGGGAAATACCTTGATGAGCGGACAACATTGCTACAATGGAATTCTTCGGCTTGTCCTTGGACATCAAGCAGCTTATCATCAGCTGGGTACGAAGGTCTGCAATTTCAGAATATGATTCATGCTGAGCGATTCCGCAGGTTGCACGTCCTAAGGACATGAATGCACTATGTCTAGTTTGTAAGGAATGGACCTTGTCGTGGCCGGGTCTTGTGCTGGTCTTGGCCTCTTTGCTGTTGCCTAGGTACGGAGAAAACCGAGTTCGTTTCAGAGCGCGCTCGAACTCTTCAAGTCTGTGGTTCAGTGTTTGGTGGTAGTCGACGCGGGAAGCCGCTGCTGACCTCGACACCAGGCAGAAGATGATGTCTGTGAATAGCTGACCGGCGCCGAAGGAATTGCTGGCTGGGAAGCCCAGGAGCCGGCCATTGCGTTATTAGCTGGTTCGGGTGTGGTGGGTAGCTGAGACGATGGAGGCGGCGGACGAGGTAACGGCATTTCAGAAAACATGGCGTTGTTGTTGGTGCGCTTTTGCGCCGAATCCTGGGCGAGTCAGCACGATTACTACGTATGGTTCGTTGGACTGTCTATCTGAGTGCAAATAAGCTACTACCCCTACTTATATATCATCTTACATAGGAAGAGCAGTCCATTCAACTGACCTATCTGCCTTCCCAACCCACGGTGTCATTAAGCCCCAGCCCTATCCTTCTCTTCCTTCAAGCAAATATCCTACAGTGCACAACCAAGACGTACGGCATAGTCTCAGACAACATACAAACACTAAACATGAAACATGAAACACAAGGAGGTAGATGGAGACCTAGGAATAACTTCAATGGCAAAATATGCACCGCACAACCCCAGCCTCTCCCTCGTAGGGCGAAGATCGTTGGATGATAAGTGAGTGGCCAAAGCCACAGAACCGAAACGATCACCATGGCGTAGGTGTTCTGATGTAAGCTTCGGCCCTTCATCCTCGGCATGAATCTCGGTGGGTTCTGCCGATGCTGGTGCAAGCGTGTTGTGCCGTCAAAAGTTCAGCATTGTCTGACAAGAAAGGAGATTGATCCACATAACAATAACATCTATAATCTCAAAACCCTGCGAGGCTCCGGACAAGGAAAACATAGCGAGCAATCTGCTCTGCGACACGGTCAAGATCTATGCACTGCGGTTGTGTGACATTATATCCACATCCCTCTGCCCATTTTTGTCTTGAGAAGAGACAAAGATTTATTTCCAGACCTTCGCCTTCTCAAATCATAGAGTATCTTCAGACGAAGAACCACAACGCGCCATGCCCTTGCTGTTGATCCCTAGTTGAGATCGTGCGTGGTGGTGGTACGCATTGCCCGTAAGGAGTCCTGGACCAGCCATAGAAAGGGTAGGAGACGAAGTACAGAGGAAGACATCCGCCTTGAGAAAGATCGCCCGAGGGCGAGAGAGAGTCATGCATGCTTTTGATACCTTGCTCCCATAACACCCTTGAGCAAGCGTACGAGTATTTGTACAAGCGGATATACCGATCCTCCTCTGTCCCTTTCCGGTCCCTTACAGGTATCAAAGCTGCAGAGCGACCTAAGTCTCGGCACCGATCGCGCCACGACTGCCCCTAAACCCTGCCCTTCCGCCCCTCCCACCTTGCAGACCTCCGAATCCACCCCTGCCACGTCCATAACCTCTACCCCTACCGCGTCCTCTAAATCCGCCGCGATAGCCATTATCGACACTCCCCGCTCCGAACGTTTCGAAGTTCTTCTTCTGCTCCTCACCTCTCCATTCCCTACCACCAGGTCTGTGGCCATTGGTCTCATCACGATCTTTGGTCTCGCTGGAGATGTTGTCGAAGAACGAGCTGGACTTATTGTAGCCCCCCGCAGGAGGGATGACGACACTGTGCTCACTGCCCTTGCGCCCGTTCACAGTGGTATCAGAGGAGCCGTTCGTAGCTGGAATTTCACTAGGCGTGTTAACAGGAGAGCCACTTGCGATGGCTTCTTTGACCAGATCTTGCTTGTTGAACTTTGCGTTGGCGGTTTGGAAGTCATAGTCGGTAGTTGGGACCTCGACTTTCTTGGTCTGTTCATGAAACCGTCCGCCCCGATAGTTACCACGTCCACCGCCTCTATGACCAGCAGCATATCCACCAGTACCAGGCTGCCTCGAGGTACGAATGTGGTCATTCGCCCTCATTTCATCAACCTTCTTGGTCAAATTGTCCATTCCATCTCCTTGCTGCTTCTTTTGGCCTGGGGCAGGGGGTAGCTTGGCCATTGCAGCTGCCACGGCCGCAGTCGCAGCACGAGTTGCGTCCTGGAGAGATGCCGCAGCGGCCTGGCTTGGATGGCTAGAGTTAGACTGCGGCGCAGCATTGGTGCTAGTCTGAGTGGTATTCCCAGAGCTCGCTTTTAGTGGACCCTTGGCGATTATAGAAGGCTTGACACAAGGACTCGGAAGAGGTACTGCTGGCATGATAATCCCACTCTTGGGTCCAGTTGACACAAATCTACCTGAAACAGCAGGCGCTTGGATTGCTGCAGTAACAGGGGGAGCGAGTGCTGTTGCAACATCCGGCTTTGATTCGATTGGTGGTGGTGGTCCTTTTTGGGTTGGAGCAGGCAACACACCTGGAGCTGGCGTTGTCGATTGACTTGGCAATTTTACGGCAGCTACTTTCTTCTCTGGCGATTGTTGCTGAGATTGAAGCTCCTGCTGGTTGATCGTCGCAGGGCCGACAGAGGCAGACTGTGGCGGCTGTTGCCGTTGTTGACGTTGTTGGCCTAGAGGTGCGGTTGGCATTTGAGGTGGGATGAACGGTCCGGGATGTTGGGGAAAGCCTTGCCCTGGTGGAGGGTACCAGCCAGGCGGAGCACCATATGGCATCCCTGAAAAGCCAAGACCAGGTGCAAAAGCTTGTTGACCTTGTGGACCATATCTTTGACCTGGTGGAGGAGGATAATAGTATGGGAATGGCGGCGGCTGTTGAAATGGTGGTGGCTGAGGTTGGCGTTGTTGATAAGGAGGAGCCTGAGAAGCCTGAAGAGCTTGTGAGGGTGGCGAACGAGAGCCGCTCTGGGATTGCAAGATGTATCAGTGTGTGTGTGCTATCATAGAACAAGCTCATCTCTGAAAGTGAACAAAGCAGTATCAGAAGGAAGGCAACGGACATCTCCACATGGGGTTTGCGCTCTCGGAGTACAATGAAGGTTTACATCCGGAATATTTCATCACCTAAGCTGTCCCTGGCTCGTTGAAGCCATGTAGAGCAATTCTAGTATGAGTGAAAAGGAGAACCACTCACTCCAAGAATCGCAGGATCATCCGGCACCTGTGGGGGATTTGGCGGCTTGTTCTCTTTCGGCGGCTCTTCGATCCTCAGATCCTTCACATCACTGCCTCTAAACACGATATATTCATAGACACTATCTGACGCCGCGATCTCCTCCCCTATGTTGCCACGGCGGCCTTCGGTGCCATGAGAGACCACTTGCTCAAGTGCGACAGTAGAGTTCTCGGAGCTGATTTCGTGAAGGGTACCGACATAGCTGAGCGAACATTAGTAATGTTCGCGACCGTCTTGAAACAATGCGTAGATGTTACGTACCGAATGTCGCTTTTAGATATCAAGGAGATACGTGACCTGCGATATGCCTATTAGTGACAAAGGTGTAGACTGCCGCGCGTTGCACGATACTGACCCGATGAATTCGGACATGACGAAGTCAGTCCACTTCAGTCAAACCAAGGGATTGAGGACTGCGACAATGTAGAATGATCACAACATAAGGAAGTAGTCGTGAGCGAACTAGGTTTAGAGTGTGGAAGGTCAAGGTGTTTGTGGTGAATGAGGCTCATTCGTCTACATAGCTCCCCCTTGGAGTGCTAGCGTGCATAATTTATCACAACCTTATTTATGCCAATACACACGAGATTGAACTACAGCCCTACCGCCAATAGCATGTACTCCTAGCTGAAAGGCGCACCACAATGGCGACACAAGATTCAGCCACGTCAGCGGAATCTGATACTCAGATATTCGAGCAGCTGGAAGCGTACCCTTGGAACAAAGACGCTGAGTTCCAGGGCGGCCTCACAGCCATACTGGGCCCTAACCCTTCGCCGGAGCAAGCCGAGGAGCTCACGTTGCGGGCGAGATGCTTCTATTACGCCAGGTAGCCTCTCAGCCCTTTTGTGGTCTTGCTTGAATATTCATGCTGTTCAGAAAGTATGACGTGCAAATCGATTTCTCCGCCTACAAGAATTGGCGGCTGCAGCACCAACCCTCCCCTATCGACGCCCATGTAACGGCTACCAATGGCATCTCGACCAGTATTCCTAGCCTCCAAGATCCCATCACTGCCACGCTACCCTCCACGAATCCACCGGCACCATACCCACCAAATTTCTCCCAGATTGTTGACCTGATAACGACCGGGCAACCCATCCCCGGTATCAAGGATATCCCAGACACAGTTCTTGCAGGTCAAGGAACTCAACCTACGACTTCAAAGAGGAAGAAACCGTGGGAGAAGGACGATGTCAATGGAATAGGAGAAGAGAACGGCGAAGGTGTTGCTATAGGGCATGTTTGACGGGAGAAGGTAGGGCAGTGGGATCGTCAACGCGCTGCAGCCCATGAGCGACAACGAAGTAAGATGGAAGGCACCTAACTATGCAGAGTGAAGGAGAGCCTCCGCGTCCAGTTCTTTCTGGAGGCTTGGGGAGGGAATCTCTTCGGGTACGGTGCTCTCCTTGCGACATCTGAGATCATTACTGATCATCTTCTCAGGGCTCAGCTTCAACCGCCGTGTTATGAGAATCCTCCGATTCAATTTCAGGTGTCACTTAAGCATTTCGATATTGGCAGCCTAGCTGTCGGCTTTCTATTAGTTTACACATCATGATCTAGAGAGTATCAAATTTCTCATTCTGATGTACCATTTATCTCAGTGGCAGACTGCCGATGTACGAGTACATGCTTTGTAGAACAATGAAGCCTATTCTGAACTTCCCCGTTAAGCGGCTGCAATACAAGCCGCATCCCTCCTTGAAGCCGAACAATACATACAAAAATACAGGTGTTCTGCTGAGTAGAAGGTGCAGACTTTGTAAAGTGACTAGGCTTGCCAGAATGCGAATCAGCTGCATCCCCAGCGCGCCTGGTTGAGCTAGTGTCAGATGCTGCACATCCTGCCACGGACCTGAATATTCCAAGAAGCATGAGGGAAGCAAGACCCTATGCTTGTAAAGAAACGTACCTGAGGGCCGTAAGCTGGCGAGGAGTATATGATTATGTAAACGAATGAGATGCCGCAACGAGTGCACCAACGGAGTGTAACAGAACGAGTGAGTATCCATACGAAAAAGGCAGATAATCTATGACATCGTCCGTCCTAAGCACTTCGCAAGATTGTGAAGCTCATGAGCTTTGGGCTATGCTCTGATACACGAGTGTGTCTGCAGTCAAAGGTCGAGAGCTAATAGAGAGTCATATCGGTGTAAAAGCGAAGATTGGAAAGACGAGGTCGAATGGAGGAAGCTATGCTCGCGAAGCCGATCTATGCAAAAGACCCGGGGCTATGAAGCAGCCATTTAACCCGTCAGGCACAGGTTTCAGCCAAACGGAGATCAACGGAACGCTCCATTGAAGCGGTTGTTGCTGCCGAAGCGATTGACTGGTGGTGCAAAGGCAGGGCCTGGGCGAGTAGCAGATGCTGGGTTGCAGCAAAGCATGCCCACTCGAGAGCCAAACTTAGATCCGCGAAGAGAAACCATGTGCTTACTAAGAGACAGTCAGCTTTTGAACCGTCGAGATTTTTAAGGACAACGTCACTTACCGAATGTGCGTAGCAACGATGTCACGGTGTTGCGGATTGGCGTGAGTCAGGATGTACTGAATGAGGTAATTGCCGTACTGGTCGCTCGCGACTGTTATCATGTTCAGCGTTTCAAGCATTAAGAAGGGCCAAAAGAGGGAACACACTGTCAATAAGTGGGATGCGTGGGCGGTCTGAACGACCTTCACAGACGCGTTCGAGATAGCGTTCGAGAAATTCCGGACCGCCAATTTTGAGGCACTTCTCGACGACTTTGGAGGCAAATTGATCCATGGAGTATTCAGTGGCGTAACGAAGAACATGATCAATGGCGCGGCTACGATCAGCTGGCAATCCATGCTCGCAAATATGCTGGATGCACCAATTGCCGAACTGCCCGTGTGCGACAATGTCAATGCTTGCCAAAACCTCGTTGATACAGGGACGCTACGAAATGGAATCAGTAATGCCCACCGCGAAGGATCTCATAGAGCGTACCTTGTCTTCCTCCAGGCAATTCTCGAAGATGTTCTGAACGACGAGACTGCCGGTCTCTCCAAGTGCAACTTCATGCCACATGCCTCGAAGGGCTTCGTTGACGTACTTCATGATCTGCGGTGGAGAGTCGCTCCATCGCAGTTCGAAAAGCTTCTGCCAGACGTGACAAGCGTAGCGGTGAATCACCGTCTCCGGAATACGACGGAGGAGCTCATGAACCATAATGGCTTTGTATTCCTCTGGAACGGAGTCGAAAGCTTTCTGAACGACGTGGCAGCCAAACGCATCCATACTGAGGTTCAAGGTATTACCACGGATAGCATTCGCAATTGCTATCACCTGCTCGGGCGTACCATGTTCGAAGCAACGCTGAACAAGAAAATTTCCGAACCGATTGACCATCAGGGGATAAGCCTGAGCCACAATGGCTTCGACAATTTCGTACTTTTGCTCGACAGTGCCGACCTTAAGCTTCTGCTGCAAGAAGATGGAAGCTTGCTGGTCGTTGTTGCAAACGATCTTGTCGACAATATACTTCCAGTTGCAAGTGACAGTACGGTCCAGAAGACGACGATAATTGAGAGGTTCCATGGGAGATACGTAAGTTTGCCCAGGGGAAGAAGGAGTCTGCAAGATGTTAGCAAGAAGGTCGTGATGCTCTTGGCTCAGGAACCAGACCGGAGCATTCCAAGGGTTAGGAGCACTGTGGCTTGCGGTGAACTCTGCAGCAGTCGGTGATAAAGGCGTACCAATCGGCCTAGGCTGATAAGCCATGGGACCCTGGAACATACCCATCGGCTGGTAGGCAGAGGTCGAGCTCAGGCCATCGGTCGACCCAACACTGCTGGCATACGAGCCCCGGCCATTATTACGTTGGTTGTAAGTAGACCCCATCCGGTTGGTCTGCGTATTAGAGCGACGGAGACCTTGAGCTGGTTGAAACTGGTTGAAGTCATTCATGAACCGACCTTCATTTCCGTATGCAGGCGTCGGCGGGCCAGAGTATGCACGCTGCTGCTGCTGGTGATGCTGTAGCATGATGGGCGGTGGGATTTGGACCTGTTGACGGTTCGGCCATGGGCGTGCAGCTTCCTGGCCCCAGTTATTGAAACCGGCGTTGTACTGCTGGTCAATTGCAGAGCCCAAGCCGAGGCCGAGGCCAGGTCTAGTAGGATTTCCCCAGATACCATGAGACCTATTGTAAGCTCCAGCCGACAAAGCTTCAGAGACATCAGAACGAGAATCATCTTGTACACCCCAGGAGTCTTGTCGATCAGCCAAAGGACGAGTGGAGGCATTGAAAGCGTTCTGAAGATTACTTATGGTTTGCTCCGTAACCTCGCCCTTGAAATGAAAGTCCATCTCGGACGGAGGACCCATGGCTTGATCGAGAGTGTGCTTGATGACTCGTGTCTGGGAGAGCTCTTGCTCCTGGCGTGCAATCTTGTCGTTAGCAGCGTTTAGCTCCTGCTTGAGACGGAGCATTTCGGCGGCGTCAAGCTGAACGGTGCCATCCTCATTTGATTCCGTGCTCGGAGTGACGTCGAAGGTGTCGGTTGCTGGAGTGATCGGGATAGATCCATTGGAAGAAGTGTCATAGTCTATGTGAGCGATCTGCTCGTTATCGATTGATTTCAAGGCCTCTTTCTGCTTGTGGAGCAAAGTTTGCTTCTCGGAGAGCTGTGCGAGGATTTGATCCATTGAAGTGGGTTGCATCTCGGCTTGGGAGGCAGAAGAAGGGTGCTCGAGTTTCTGCTTCTATGATTGTTAGCAAGATCTGTTATACAAGGACGCAATTCTGCAAGTCTGACCTTGTAGGAAGACGACGCTCGACTGCCAGGCTGAGATTGTTGATTGCTCAGCTTGGAGGTCGTCAAGGGAGTTGGATTGTCATTGGAGGTATTGCCGTGCTTGGTACCCTGGAAATTGCAGCGCGACTGTTAGACACTACCAAGCCTCTACGAAGACAAAAGATGACCGAGCCAACAGCATAGACTTACAGAACCTCCTCGACTCTTAGCGGCTGCTCCATGATGATCAGAGTCGTCCTCTTCATGGATCGAAAAGTTGCTAGACACTCTACCACGAGTTGAGGGAGAGCCTTTCGATTGAAGAGTCGACATCTTGACTAATGGAGCAGAGGTAGTTTGACAAAAAGATTGTTGGGATAATACGAGTTGAGTCGGGAGCCTAAGTACAATTAATAAACCCTGGGACGCGTCACACGCGTGGTGGAGATGGAATCCAGAGATGTATCAGGATGTTGACGTTCTCAAAAGACGGGACCAAGGCGACGAAAGAAAGAGCCAAGGTGGTGCAGAGATGAAAGAGAAGAAGTGCGAGTAAGTAGAGGAAGATTTCAAAAGTAAGTGGGTTAAAGTGTACTAAGATTGGGCAAGATGTGCGTTCAAGAGGTAGAAGGAACGTGTTGCAAAGTCCTCTCGTCAACAAAGGGACGTAGCTTCCAAAAGAGCGTGTCTCTCAGTGCATGTACTGTTTTTGCATGTATGATGACACTTCAGACAAGTCTGCCAAGTGTTTTCTGGATGAGTGAATGTGTGATTCCAAATGACGGTGTTGCAAAGAAAAGGAAGGTGAGGAACCGAATAAATCCGCGTCGACCCTTTTTAGGGTAGTTCCAGTATCGGCGCTAAGACCTCATCCCGCCAAGATGGTAAACAAATTGTGGGGTCAGCCCTTAGCCTTCGTTCACGTGAAATAGGAAGCTTTCGTAACATTCCATGTACGATCAAGGAATCCCATTGCAAGTGCGCCTTGGGCTCCTGTCCACAAGCATGTCTTACTGACTATCACGAAATCTCCTTGCCCTACTCCAGTCAACATCGGGACGAGCCGAGCGGCTTGGTGAAGGCCGATTTCATCCAAACCCCAAACCACTAGTTCAAGCCGTTCACCCGGTATTGGACGAAGGAATACAGCTCCGAGACCTTCTTCAAATGCATAGACGACCTTAAGACCCGAGGCATCACGGACGGAGATCCCGGAGCCATGTTCAATAGAGATAGGATAGCTGTCGAGCTGTGGGAGCTTGGGCTCCGGACCGAACAACACGTTGACGACGTTCCCGGAGCTGACTGAAGCTCTAGAAATTTGGTCTACGACTCTCGAATCCGCAGCATAGTATTGGAAGAGATTGCGGGTTATTTGCAGAGCAACGTTGAGAGTGTCATCACCGTTAGTAACGACAGAAAACCTACCGTGAGAGCTCAGTATAGCATACAAGGCTCCTAGCTGACGACCATGGCGTTCCTCCACAGTTGACCAGCTTTTCGTACCTGATCTCTGTACCACATCAGCGAAGCAGCAGAATTAGAGTGACCGCCGAGCTCACCTGCCATGAGCCATCTCTCAACCTTCTGAGCCCGCCCCCATCTCCTTGGTCTTTGTTAAATAGGAAAAGCTCTGGACTGTCATCAACCTGAAGACTGATGCCGCCTCGTTGAAGGAGATGAGAGAGGTGGAAGCAAAGGACATTGGACGTTTTGAGGATCCAGATCGTGCTCGAGGGAGTCCTTTCGACATGGATCCTACCATATTGATCTGGAGACATCAGCTGGTCTACCACGATACCACCTCTCGACCCCATATCTCCTGGATTAGCTATCACAATCGAGAATTGCATCGGCAGTTCCGGTAAACTCTGCTCTCCATCGAGATAATACTCGTAGAAATCGCGGAGTGGAGATGTCGTCATAACACCGTCAAACCAATGTCCCAATCCTGGTAGCTCGACATACTTAGAAGAACCTCCGGTCTGAGAGATTAGTTGGTTCAAACGGCGGGAGTGATACGCCGGCACGTTGTCATCGGCACTTCCATGTTGCTGCATGACTGGGATGCCGCCAAAGTTCTCTACGAGCAACTCATGTCGATAGCTATTCATTGAGGCATGAATTATGGATGTGAGAAGAGGGTCCGCCTCATGCCAAAATTGGTAAGGAATATAGGCTGGGGTTGTCAGTAATACCTAGGTAGGCAACATGTAAAGGAAGGAACCTAACTTTGAATCGAAGAATATCCAGATACTGGTGCGGCAGCGATTATCCTATCAGGTTGATGGGTAAGCGCGTACCAGGTGCCCTGGCCTATTCAACGTCAAAAGCTGTTCCAGTTAAATTGAGCTGCACCTACCTCCATTTGAGTGGCCGCTAACTAGCCATCTGTTGGTATCAATAGAAGGACCTTTCCATCCTACCGCGGCAATCCATTGAGGGATTGCAGCTACCGCTGCTTCGACATCCGCAAATCCCCAGGTATCTAGCTCTTCATTAGTGCTTGTCAATGACAAAACGACCTGGCAACATACGCCAGTCATCGCCACTCCAAGGCGTTACTCCAGTCGGAAAAAGCACCCATGTACGGAGGTTAGGCAAAACATCCAAACTGTGGCGAACTTGATCACTGTCTGCTTCAAGACCTGCTCCATGAAGGTTCAAGAGAATCGGAAGTTTCGAGCAGGTGTGCTGACATGTACTATTTGGGGGAGGCGCTCTCAAGATTGCGTAGGAAACGATGCCACCACTATGCAAGAACGTGAACTTATGGGGCTCAAGTATTGACAGTCTCCTTGGTCTCAGAGAGATAGCTGGGGTCAAATGTTTTCCATGAACGTTGGCGATGACATACTCAATTCTAAGGGAGAAAAGCTGGGCCATAGGATCACGTAACGAAACATTGAAAGCCAGTGGTCTTGTTTGCCCAGGTGCAAGACCGAAGTGACCATCCTCGAGCAATGAAACAAAGAAAAGGTCCTCCAAGTCAATATCAGCAAGCGTCCAGCTTCCTGAGCAGCAAACATACGTACATCAACAGACTCAATGCTCAGGACATGGATCCAACGTGAGCCCTCGTTTCGAATTGGCACCGAAGCCAAAATACTGGCGAGCTTTCCATCGACAATATCCGGAAAAAGAAGCTTATCCTCGACTACTGTCAAACCGCCTTGAGAGACATGTGCCTCGATTCTGACCTGGATGTTAGGCTCTCCGGTGCCTCCCATGGCACGAACGTCACGAATTAGACGAGCATCCAAGCGGTGATATCCCGGATCCAGATGAAGAATCAGTGGAGCCCTACGATAGGAGTAGAAGTCTCCACCAAAGTATGACCTGCCATCGACCCAGAACTCAAGGACGTTGTCTATATAAAGCACAACAGACTTGGATTGGTCAGCGTTGATCGTAATGCTCCCACGGGCCCAGGCTTGAAATTGCAGAGCCGCCCATCCATAGATGGATTGCAGGAATGGCCAGTCCACTGCCGGAAAGCTGACAGTCAGGGACGCTTTTGCAGCATTGGCAGTTGTATCTACTTTGTCCAATTGAAGACGCACCCATCTCACGGTACCATTGTTGGGAAGTGAGCTTCGAAACTCAGCATGTGCATCGTACTCAAGGGCGCGGAAGCCGCCTTGGGTTTCTAAGGGGTCAGCGCCCCAACTTGCCTCTGTACATGGATCAGTACTATATCTATTAGTACTCACCGGGTGATCAATGAAACATACCTCTCGTGCCAATTTGAAATGGCCCGAGTACCTCCCAATCCAAGGATATATTGATCATATAGTCGTGGTGGGCATTGCCATCCTTCAATGGCGCCATCATCGCGGCCGTTGAGGCCAGCACAATTTGTGTGCGCAGGAGAAAAGACACAAATAAGGCAAGTGTATTCATGGTATCTACCTGGGATTTAAAGCGCAGAATGGCGCGCGAGATAAGGATAGTAGTAAGGTAGGTACTCTCCGCCAGTCTTCTCGGTAGTACGACTTCGCAAGCACAAACTACCTATGTGCATAAAGCCTGCATAAGCACTTGTGGACATCATTGGCTGATTTATCCTCCTGCGAGACATTCATGTACCTTATGTCGAGATCTTCTAACCCATGCATCTGGGTTTGGTGATGACTCCGGTTGTTGTTTCATGACTGAAGCAGTAGCCATGGAAGTAACACAATTCTTATAAGAATGGATTGATTGACGTGCTATAATTGAATTCCTTCCCAGCCTGCCATGGGCCGTACATACCTTAGTGCGTCTGTACCACGCCGTTTGTAAGCTCCTTCGATCACGTTGCAGATCACCACTTCGAGGCCAACCCTCCTAGGTCCTCGACCTCATCGAGAGACATCCATAATACTATCACCATTGTCGGCGTCTCGCCGGATGCTGAATATATGCGAGCGCTCGTGCGCGGCGGGCTCAAGACTTTACGCCCCATAGGGCCTGCTTAGCATGTCGACAATGACTTCGACCAGCACAGAGCGGCGTCTATCAACATCTTCGGCCTCTCGACCGATCTCTAACAAGCCTGTGGGAGTGCCTTTACCTACGTTGCTGGACCATACATCTACGTCAGAAGCAGAGCCACTTGGACATAGTTCGAGCAGACATCCAAGTCCGAACGAATTTCCATTGCTACACGGAACTGTACCCGGTAATCGATGGCAGCCGCGAAAAGATGACAACTTGGTATGGGGTAATGGACAAGGATACAATCCTGGGCCCAGACATGGCAGGCAGAAGAGTCTGAGTGATGCGTTTAAGACGATACGAACAAGAAGGGCGAGTGTGAGCGCAAATGCCCACGAGATAGCAGATGCGTTGAAAGCTCCAGTTTCCGTGAAGCTCATTGTATGGGTCAACATCAAACATGCGGCAGAGTATTCCCTCAATAGCTAACGGTGCTTGTAGATCTTGTGTCTAATATGGTACATGTCTTCAGCTCTCACGAATACCTCCTCGAAATCCATCCTGAATGCCTTTCCTAAACCTATTACCCTCACACTCATCCAATTTGCCTTCGTCTCGACCTGGTGCATATTCTTCTCCTACCTGGCCCACCTCTACCCTTCTCTCAGTACCGCCATCCCTGCGCTCAAACACGGCATTCGCTACCCTACCCAAGATGTGATCACTACCACATTACCTCTTGCGTTGTTCCAAATCGGTGGTCATGTTCTCAGCTCCACAGCCACATCCAAAATTCCCGTCTCTCTAGTTCATACAATCAAAGGCCTTTCACCTCTCTTTACTGTGCTAGCCTACCGCTTCGTATTCCATATCCACTACGCAACGGCAACCTACCTCTCCCTTATTCCTCTGACTCTCGGTGTCATCCTGGCCTGTTCTGTCGAGTTCTCTGGAAATCTGTTCGGTATCTTTTGCGCTTTCGGCGGCGCCATCATCTTCGTCACGCAAAACATCTTCTCGAAGAAACTTTTCAATGAAGCTGCGCGCGCAGAGGCAGATGGACAGCATAATCAGTCACGGAAGCTCGATAAGCTGAATCTACTCTGCTACTGCTCTGGTTTGGCCTTTCTCCTTACCGCACCACTATGGCTTTGGACAGAGGGCTTCACACTTCTTGGTGACTTCTTCCACGACGGCGCTTTGGAGCTCTCAGACAATAAAGACGCACTCGATCACGGACGCCTTACATTAGAGTTTGTCTTCAACGGGATCTTTCACTTTGGACAGAACATTATCGCCTTTGTGCTTCTATCAATGGTCTCACCAGTCACCTACTCAGTTGCGTCTCTGATAAAACGCGTGTTTGTTATTGTGGTGGCTATTGTCTGGTTCGGCAGCCGAACTACATCTGTTCAAGCTGCAGGTATAGCATTGACATTTCTTGGACTCTACCTCTACGACCGCACGAGCGATGCCGCAAGGGCGGATCGAAGAGCCAAGCTTGCGCAATCAAGGAATGAAGATACGTTGCTTCCACTAGTCACGGACCATCCCACTGTTCACGGGGCTATGAATGGCTTCGTCACATCTCCAACCCCCACCACGAGCGGGCAGGTCCTCCCAAGCGGCTTCATCAGTGGTGTCGAGGTAGGAAAAGAAGCAGACGCAGCTGGCACGGGAAGAGTAGGTGGCAATAGCAATGCGGTCAGTTGGCTCCCGCTTGGCACGAGACAAGAGGAGACATGGAACCTGGGAGACATGGGCGCTGAAAATCGAGGATCTGCCTCGTGAGAGCATTCGTAGAGCATGGGTTGGATTATCGACGGCGTTAAAAGAAGGATATACCGCATATTGTACTGCATAAGGGTACATGCTTCGTTCTGGCCCACATCTCGCAGCTAAAACAACCAGTAGCTATAATACTAATCATATAGACGGTCAAATGGAACTTATCTAAGATACAAGCTTTGCTCAAGAAAAGATGACTTCAATCCGAAATACTCTCGTGAAACGCAGTGAAAGCCTTGGAAACGCGTTCGGTCTCTCGACGTGCAAGGCACCCTAGGTTAAACTATCTTGAGAACCAGGAATATGGTAATTCTCCGCCCATAACCTAAATGTCCAATATAAGAGGTGATCATAAGATTGTAGCAACCGTCGGTAAGGAACAAGACTTCATCGGTCTCCCTCGTCTGCTCCAGCTACGGCGCCATGTACCAAAAGCACAATCGCGTCTTGAACTACGATGTAGAGGAGAATAAGGTAATGCTGATCTTGCACAAATGCACGGTCGTCCAAATCCTCCTACAATATTTCGCGTCCGTAATGAGTATAGAGAAGGAAAAGGAAGCGTGGAAAGCAATGAAGGATTTTGATGGTGCTAGCGCGAAGGTGTAGCGAACGAATCAAAAGTGTATTGAATGCGGTTAGTAAAGTGGGAGCACGCTAGGGTTGGAAGAGCCGAGCTTTGATGGACGTCAGGATTGAAGGCGAGCATCACAAAAGTTCTTTCGTTCGCTGTTCCGGTTGATGCCAGGATTACCTTTCGTTTCTTTTCCGTGAGCATGCTGCGGACACAGCTTGCAAGATCTGTGGCGCGGACGGGGAGGGTGGCAAGAGGCAACTCCACAAGAACGTTTGTTGCGACGCCGCAGAGGGGGGCGGAGGTGCAGCTCACAATCGGTAGGTCACTAGATTCCCCTCTGTTTCGCAGCGCTTTTTCACTGATACGGGTTTCAGATGGCAAGAAGGTTTCAATCGAGGGTATGAGATATTATATCTGCTATAGGAACGGCGGAGTTGACAATGGCCACAGCTGGTTCCGCGCTGATTCAGGCTTGTGAGAAGGCGGGGTCCACAGTTCCAAGGTCAGTAGTAAGACCAGGATGCAACATACAATCGCAATGCTAACCCTTGTCTATAGATATTGTTACCATGAGTAAGTTCGTCCTACGTCCACACCGGAGCACAACACATCGCTAAGTAAAGACACTAGAAAGCTTATGATTGCTGGGAATTGTACGTTTACATCTCACTAAGGAGACGAAGAAGTTGGGCTGATAGGTATACTAGGTCGGATGTGCTTAGTCGAGGTCGAGAGAGCACCGAAACCAGTAGCATCATGCGCATGGCCAGTGCAACCGGGAATGGTTGTGAAGACGGATTCTCCTCTTACCCACAAAGCTCGAGAAGGCGTCATGGAGTTTCTGCTTGCAAACCACCCACTGGACTGTCCCATATGCGACCAAGGCGGCGAATGCGATCTCCAAGACCAATCGATGCGATACGGCACAGACAGAGGGCGATTTCACGAGCTTTCCGGCAAGCGTGGCGTAGAGGACAAGAATATCGGCCCTTTGATCAAGACATCAATGAACCGATGCATTCATTGCACACGATGTATTCGATTTGCAAACGATGTAGCGGGTGCTCCAGAGCTCGGATCGACGGGACGTGGCAGCGACTTGCAGATTGGCACTTACCTTGAGAAGAGTCTGGATTCGGAGATGTCCGGGAATGTCATTGATCTATGCCCTGTTGGTGCTCTTTTATCAAAGCCTTACGCTTTCCGCGCACGGCCGTGGGAGTTGCAGCATTTTGAATCGATCGATGTTCTTGACGGTCTTGGATCAAACATCAGGGTAGATTCAAGAGGATTAGAGGTGATGAGGATTTTACCAAGGATGAACGACGATGTCAATGAAGAGTGGATCAATGACAAGACTCGTTTTGCATGTGATGGGCTCAGGACTCAACGACTCACAACACCGTTGATCCGACGGGACGACAAGTTTCTTCCGGCTTCATGGGAGCAGGTTTTGACGGAGATCGGAAATGCTTACCAGAAGCTATCCCCTAAGGAAAATGAGTTCAAGGCTATTGCAGGGCATCTCGTCGAGACAGAGTCTCTGGTCGCCATGAAAGATCTGGCTAACAAGCTTGGCTCTGACAACCTTGCACTTGATCAGCCCCAAGGCGGCCAGCCGCTGGCCCACGGCGTGGATGTTCGACCGAACTATCTCTTCAACTCCAAAATCTTCGGCGTGGAAGAAGCCGATGCGATACTTCTTGTGGGCACGAATCCGCGACACGAAGCAGCTGGTCTCAACGCACGTATAAGAAAGCAGTGGCTCCGATCAGACCTCGAAATCGGTCTTGTAGGTCAGCCATACGAAGGTACCTTCGACGTGGAGCACCTGGGCACCGACGCTACCGCTTTGAAGAAAGCTCTCTCTGGCGCATGGGGCAAGAAACTCCAAGCGTCTAAGCGGCCAATGATTATCGTCGGCAGTGGCGCCGCCGAGCACCCCGATGCAAAGGCCATCTTCGAGATGGTCGGCAGCTTTGTTGACAAGAACGCCGCCAACTTCATCACACCAGAATGGCAAGGCTACAACGTCCTTCAACGTGCTGCATCTCGAGCCGGAGCCTACGAAGTCGGCTTCACCACCCCTTCACCCGCTGTAGCCAACACCCAGCCAAAGATGGTCTGGCTCCTAGGCGCCGACGAGATCTCCGAGTCCGATATCCCCAAAGGTGCCTTCGTCATCTACCAAGGCCACCACGGCGACCGCGGCGCGCTGTTCGCAGATGTCGTCCTCCCCGGCGCAGCCTATACCGAGAAGAGCGGCACCTACGTCAACACCGAAGGCCGCGTGCAGATGACTCGCGCCGCTACATCACTCCCCGGAGCCGCGAGGGAGGATTGGAAGATCCTAAGGGCAGTCAGCGAGTATCTCGGCGCGCCCTTACCCTACGACGACGTCGAGGCCCTGAGAGATCGCATGGAGGAAATCAGCCCCACGCTGAGGAGATACGACATCGTTGAGCCGACGGCGTTGGGGGCGTTGGGGAAAGTCCAGTTGGTGGATCAGAATAGGGGGAGTAAAGCGACTGGAGAGCCGTTCAGGAGGGTGATTGAGGACTTTTATTTCACCGATGTCATTTCCAGAAGGTATGTACCTGTTGTGCTTTTGTTTGTTGGAGACGAAAGAAGAGGGATATGCTGACGAGGCACGTAGTTCACCGACAATGGCGCGATGCTCGGCTGCGAAGGCTACTGGTAACCCCAAGACAAACTTCATGGCGCCGGGTGAACCTCACCCGCAGGTTGCATATGGATAAGATCATCGAGTCGGTTTCTATTTGATATTCCGAGCGTTGCTTTTTCCAGGCGCAGCGTCACTGTATATAGAAATGGCACAGACATGGTTCGTCAATTCTCTCGGGCATGTTTCTCGTAGACTACGCTACTAATTGAGACCCACAATACGCCATGAGCATCCCAGCGCCCACCTTTCCCTCGGCCCTACCCCTTGTCGACAACCACTCAGGCCCATCCAACCAATCATCCCTCGTTCTTCCCGTCGTACTCCTCCACAAACCCTCCCACCTCAATCCATCCGTCGTCCTTCCTGTACTCCTCCACAAACCCTCCCACCTCAATCCTAACCACCTCGCCCGTTACCTTCCCACACCCAAACATAACCCCTTCAACCCGCACCTCAACCACCCCATCCTCCCCTTTCCCCTCCAGATCCTCTCTCTTCAGCGGAAACTCACACGCCCACGCCCTCCCAATCTCCACGCCACCAACCTGCACGACAAAATGCGAGAATGGGCCTGTCGTCTTACTCCATGGCATCCTACTATCTCGTGTGTCCTTCTCGGGGGAGGGAGAGTGGAAGTCCCAGACGAGCCGTTTCTGCGTGTAGGGCAATGTACCGCGTGTTGTGAGGCGGAGGTTGGTGATTGTGTATGCAGGGGGGTTGTAGGTTTTGGGGAGGATGGAGATTGTGTGGAGGGTTAGGAGAGGAAGAGGTGGTGAGGGGTGGTGGCGGAAGAGGGTGGCGGTGTAGATGCCTAGTTCGACGAGGTGCGGTACCGGTTCTTGTCGTGACTGATGTTGGTGGTGGTGGATGATGGGGAGTTGTTGGGTGAGAGAGCGAGAGGGGTCAGTGGAGTGGTCGAGGGCGTCGTGATAGGTGTAGGATAGCGAGGGGTGACCGGGGGTGCGGTAGGCGAGGTAGAAGCCAGTTTTGATGCTTCTGGAAGAGCGCGGACGGTGGTAGGTGACGTGGGCGGTTAGGGAGGTGTCGGTGGGCATATCGAGGCTGAAGAGGCAGAGGCGGTGAGATTCCGGGGCTTGTGCTGGTTGTTGTGTCACTGGATCGGAGGTCTCGTTGGCTTCGCCTGAGACTTTGGCGTAGATTACCAACCCGCTGTCGAGGTTACTGGCCAATTCGCCGTAGATGACTTGGGTAGGAGGACCTTCTGAGAGTTTCTCCCATGCTTTACGCGGCATGGGTAGGAGGTGGGGGAGGATCGATTGAGCTCCGAGTTGAGGGATCGTGTAGTGTCCATCGTGGGGCTAGGATCTCAGTCAGTACTTGCGGTCCCATCAAGGCATCAGACTTGTATTAGAGAGCATTGATGTGACGTGGAAAGGGATGGGGATCACGCAATGAGAGTAGTAAGTGAGTACTCACCCTCGTAGTATCGGGTCGTTGGATTTCAAATGCCCGATTGAAATTAGTCTCAAAGTATGTTGAGGATCCAGCTGCATACTCGCGCCCATGCTGTACTATGGGATGGTTTTTGAACTCCATCGTATGTTGGGATATACCTTTCTTGCAGTTGCATTGAATGTCTCCAGGCAGTTTGGCTCCTTCCCACATGGATTGTTCCACGAGGCGACCGGGCGGCGGAGCGTTTCCAGAACCTCCAGTCTTGTCCGAGAAGTGTTCGAAGGTCCATCCTGGGGCAAAGATAGCGGTGGAAAAATTCAAGTTTGCAAGAGCGTTGATTGCCTATGAAACGTATCAGCATTGAGCGTCGGTTGTATCCTCCACACGGAGGAATAAAAGCAGGTCGCATTTGACCAAAGGAAACGCTGACCTAAGTCAAGCCTTGATGACTTCACCAGAAGGAGCCGGATTACATCGAGGTATTATTGAACTGATCGTACACCTTGAAAAGAGAGAACGATGGTCAAGGCATAGTGCTAGAGAGCAAGACCAATCCGTTGAACTGACTTAATTCTCGCAAGATTTCAAGATCATTAACAGAGCTCGACAAGGAACCAAAACTCCGCAAAGACGAAGCGGTGCTTCGCCAGACAGTTGACTTACCACACCGGTGTTTGTGCCACCACCTCCTTCAGGAGGATATGTGATACGAGGAGGTCCTGACATGTTCGTGTTTTGAGCCCACACGTCAATGCCAAAGAAGATACTCTCCGTATCGATGGCATTCTCCCTCGCAATTCGCCTTGCTTCGATAACGTTTGATGCTGTCCACTCATAGTTGGTAAACAGTGCCTCTGCAGCGAGTGCAAAGGCTAGATTCCGCTCCGTCAGACCGTTCTGGTATTCGACCTTATTATTGATAGTCAAAGCATCGTACCAAATGACTTGCTTGTCACCTCCAGCGTGCTTCTTCAGGTTTTCGATGAAGTTTGTCAGTCCTGCTGAGAAATGAGTGGTATCCTCAGGGAATTCCTTTTCAATGTTAAGCAACCAGCCGTCGAAGCCGAAAGTGTCAGCCATGCAAGCAAGCTGCTTGGCCACATGAAAGTCGCCATCAGTTTCGCGCAATATCCGGTGAACGTCTGGCGAGTGAGGTTCGATCATGAAGGTACCCAAGACCTTTACCCCGTTTCGGTGCAATGTATTGATCCAGGTTGGTGGCGGGACACAGACCAGCTTGTGTGAGAAGTAGATAAATGTATCTACGTACTGGAGGTACTCACAGCTGTAGTATTCTGTATCGACACCTGCTGGCCGAACGCTCTCATAGTCATGGTAGCCACCATTGTAATCATGGCAAAGTATGATTTTTGACGTCTTCGAAACATTGTCTTTCTGCGCTGTTAGAGCTGGTCTTTGTAGTAACGGCGTGTTAGCCCTCTGGATAGGATCAACATGCTCCGGGAGCCAGTCTTCAAGCTCTTGAAAGGTATCGAAATAGGCAAAGCCTGTTAATACATCCCGTTGACGTTGAGCCAAGCGTTCTTCTTTCGAAGGACCAGTATCACCAGGAACTCCATTGAGGACGTCTTTGAATTTCTTGCTCAGGTGCCAGGCTATCTTCTTCAAGCCCGGGAAACCAAGCCACAGGGTCAGCGTATCCATCATCTGTTCGAAGAAAGTGTCGTTGGCTGCGGTCATAGAAAGCAGACGGCGGCTTCTTCGTGACTGAAGACGTCCGCAACGCGACAGGCTAAGCCTTTAAGCGAAGGCGCTTGTCTGCCCTCTCATAAGCGCTTCACATATCACTCGCGGCAGAAGCTAACCGCAGGGCGATTTCGCGACCAGAAATCTGGAAGCGTGTCAACATCGGATCCAAGAAACGGTGCTAATCATCCATCAACGTCAAGACCCCTATATGAGCTTGTGCTACGAATGAGGTGCAATTCACCCTTGCGATTGATAGGTCAGATATAACCACAGACGGGAGAACACTGCCACGACAATGAATATCTTCAGACTATTAGGTAGGAGGCTTCAAGGGCCATTGTCAAGCAACCTGCGAATCTTGAAGGAACCACAGCTGACGACTCCTTCGATATGCAGGGGACTTGTCCCATCTCATATCAATTCTGATACTATTGCAGAAGATGAAGTCGTCGAATGTGCGAGCTTTGACCTCTCCTGCCGGCTCGTAGTATGAATGGCAGCTGATATTACATGCAGAGCTGTTCAGGGATATCATTCAAGTCACAAGCGCTCTACCTAATGGTATATGTCACAAGATACATTGGTTGGTACACCAATTTCTTTATTGCTTCACGGCCGATTTCCTGCTGACGCCCAGCTCTTTGGTAGACATCTTCTGGACCTTTACCAGTTCGCCGTACAACACTATTTTCAAACTCTTCTTCCTATCTTCTTCCGCCTACACCTGCTACCTCATGCTGAATGAATACAAACCTACACACGACCCAAACGTCGACACCTTCAAAGTCCAGTACCTTCTGGGGGGCAGTGCAGTCTTGGCCATCATTTTCCCGGAAGAGTATAGTGCTCCAGAGGTTAGCGACGTATCACACCGTTATGTTGAGCTAGCTCTGATAAAGACAACATAGATTCTTTGGGCTTTTTCGATATGGCTGGAATCCGTCGCGATTCTGCCGCAACTATTCATGCTTCAGAGGACGGGAGAAGCGGAGACTATAACGACCCATTACCTATTTGCTCTCGGAGCTTATCGAGCGTTGTATATTCCGAACTGGATATACCGGTACTTTGCCGAAAATCGTTGGAGCTGGGTCGCAGTCCTTGCGGGGATCATACAAACAGTGCTGTATTCAGACTTTTTCTGGATCTATTACACGAAGTAAGCTCTTCCGATGCCCTCTAGGCTTTCAGATAGTGTTGTCTATGGTAAAGTGGCTAACGGACATGTGATGACTCCAGAGTTCTCAAGGGCAAGAAGTTTGCTCTTCCTGTATAATATGTATCTTCAATAGTCCTTATGCGCTTGCCCCACTCGACAGGAGTCGAATAACCTCATAGCCTTCTTAATCCTGTTGCAACTTCGGACGATGTTCACTAGCTTATGGGATGCTCTCACCAAGGCCGGCCCGACGGAAAGCGCCGCCGTCCATTACCATGGTATCGTAGTTGCAGTAATGAACGCAGCTGCAATAGGAGAAGCTTGTCACCAAGGTCCATTGCACGCCGTAAGGACGAATTTGGGGGTTTGTGGAAGCGCTCATCCTGTGTAGCGCTCCAACATCAAACAATTTCAGTCCCGTCCGTCATCATGGATGTACCCTGGAGATGGATGAGCAAGTGCCAGCGACCGCGACTTGAGATTGAATTCGAATACGAAGCTGACTGGGATACTCCCATATGTCTGACCCCATAGATCAAAGCGGGTCACTGATTTTAAAGTCCATGGACTGCAGTCTACATAGGTAGGTATGTGGCAGCCTTCAGACGTTCGTGATCTTAGGACAGTCTCCGACAGAATTCCAAGCGGTGGGTTCCGGTTCAAAATGTAGCCAGTAGCTAGCTTAGCTGATCTTGGAAGACTAAGCCTCTTCGCAAGGACTTTCACCTTATTGGTCAGAAGGACAAACGTCGTTACTACATGTGGAGATCTTCAATCGCTTGAGAGATCGACATGGTCACAGCGCCAAACGGCGGCTCCTCTTCTTACATGACTCTGACAGTTTAATCTGCTTCGGATCAAGGTCAGAGTGACAATAAAGTACAGGGTCAACAAGCTTGTATGGAGGGACATTACTGATAAAGACTCGTACGAGGATGTATAAGGTACGGAGTACCCTGTAGGCAAAGACTTTTCCCTTCCGCCGCCCGCAGCCGGAACAGGGTTTCGCTTGGCTGTGCTAGTGCAGCTGTCGATAGAGAGGGAGAGGGAAGGGGAAAGGCGGGGATTACGTGCATTGGGCTAAGTTATCTTAGTGCTCCCACATGAACTCCGCAGGTAGCAGGTACGATGGGCGAAGTACTCGCATGTAATTCCTTGTGAGGTACCTTCTCTTCTTCGCCGTGTTCCCAACCCAAAAGTACAGGGAGGTACAAGTACTGAATGACTAAGGTTGGCATGGTACTTGTATTTGTACTCGTACGTGTGGGAGGTTAACCCAACGCTCGAAAACCGTTACTCCCGCAAGCAAAGCTATCTGTACGTATCACACAGAGCATCGTGCATAGAGCCTAGAGCACCAAAATAATTACCTTACTGTACTTCCATCGTTCTTCGTACTCTCGTTGACTCTCGTGTCTCTTCAAAACTCTTCGTGCCATTCGTTCTTGAACCGTTCGCTTTTCAATTCGTCCGAGGTCCCAAGGGCCAGTCTGCTGCTCTAGTAGAAAGAGTCGAGTCGACCCCCACTCATGAGGTCTTATCGCCGCGACCTTTCAAATACTCCTCGATATTTCGACTGATTGTAGTCAAAGACAATCGTTACATTGACCGAATTCAATCGTTTCAGAACACGCCTGCAGGTCGATTGCACGGCTCAATGAATCCGTTTGGGCAGAAACGGCCACGCCACGAATACGAGAATGATCTCGCTGGCCCGTCTGAGCACCCACAACACTTCGCTGGCAATACTAACGGCTTCACCACGCACCCAATGACGTTTGAACATCAGTCCATACCTTTTTCCTCTGCGGGGGAAGTAGTAGCGGCAGGAGCAGGAATATTTGTTCCGCAATTCGTCGTCAGCTCCGCTGAAGGGTCGCTGGGGCTGGCGACACATCGCTCATCGCTTCCAATCGTCTACACTCAAGGACCTCCACAGTCAGCAATGTTGTTGAACGGCATCCACCCACTCCCGCATGGACTGCGAGCCGTTCACGGTCTACATGAGCAAATTCAAACCAAGCAGCAGAGTTCCGATGGGGAAATTCAAGATTTAGGATATCTTCAAGGACAGGCCGAGCCCAGGATGAGTCCTCTTCCCGGGTTCCCAAGTCTGATGTCCTACGAGGATACCGAGAACAGGTATGTTAGATAGTCAGTCATTTCATGCGATCTTCGAAAGCACCCTTCAGAATTGCTGATAGTGTTTCCGGGCCAGATATGTCACCGCCCTATCACCAAAGAAACAAGATAAAGCTCTCATATCGGCTCAACGCTGTGACAATATCAAGAGTATATTGCATGATAAGAAGTGCACTACCATCGAATCTGCACAATTCAGGTGAGTCTTGACAGTTGAAAGGTTACATCGATCGCCATTCCCTGCAAATCATATGCACTTCAACAGATCACTTTTCGAATCGACAATTCAGCGTATACACTGAATATCAGCAAACATGTGCAACTTGCTAATCGCGGTATCTTGTGCAGATTCTGGGCTAAGAAGATGTTCACCTTGGAACCTCCGGACAAGCCACTGGTCGGTAGCTCCCTCTCCCATACACTCTAGTAAAGCCACCAAGCCTTCTCACGCGTGTCCCTGGTATCATGGAGGGAGATCACTCGATCGGCTAATTCGTGTAACAACAGGATCAGCAAATGGTATGCCACGAAGGAAAACAGGTGGCTGTCAAGGAGAAGCTCTTCATAATTCTGGTCAGAGCCCACTCGGACTGTCAGCATGGAGGCCGAGATAAGACATCGGCGCAGGTACGACAGAGATACTCGTGGTAAGCAATTCCTTTGGCAGTCGATCACGAGAAGTGTTACAATCTGCGCGGCGGATCCTTCGGCTCTTCCGCTGTGCATACTCGCTTGTCACCATTAGATTTACTGATGCGAGGTGTCGCATGCAGGGTGCCCAAAGAACTCATTGCACGCTTTGTGAAAAGCTGTCCTACCTGTGCCGCGAGGAGGAATCCGGTAGGCTACAATCTCAGCGGACAGTCAACGCCAGGAGCAACGTCGGCAGTCGCGCAGCAGACTCCTCCAGGTTCTCAGGACACTTCTCCGGTTGCTTACACACCAACACAACCAGTCATAGCATCGCCGCCTCAGTCACGACGGCAATCCCTCGTAAAGACGGAAAACACGCTCTCGAGGCCACCAGCGACTGCGGTGCCTATACCACCGAGTGCGATACGTACGCAAGCAGGCATGCCCGCAAATCAAGCTTTGTCTATCCCGGTCTCCATGGAACAGCATTTGGGAAACATTGCAAGCTCGCAGACTGCGCAACAGTTCACCTACGCCATGCTGAGCGCTCCACCCTCGCAATTACGAAGCTTTGCGCAAGTCTCCGAGCATGGACTGGGGGACTACTCTTCCGCCGGCTTTCTTTTCGATCAAACCTACACACCGAATGGATCCTGAGTCTCGTCCATCTTGACGTGTGGAGTGGAGAAGCGCACGGCCAAACGCACTGATCATCAGCCGGCGCTTGTGGACGGGCGACATACAAGTGCGAACTCTATTTGCGCGCCTGCTACGCTCCGGTGCCAGCCCAACGATCATGGCCCGTGCCAATCAACACTTCAACTCCATCAACATACAGACTTACATAATACTTTACCTTCCCACCTCCTGTTGTTACGATCGTCGAACTCTACGGATACGTCTGCCGCTAATCATTCTTGTTCTTTGTTACTGCCGTTGTGTTTCGGAAGCATTTTGCGAGGAGGCTGTCTTGTGCGTTCAATAACCGTATGCCAACCTCCAATTCTACTTTGTAGCACTGCATTTTCATTAGTATGGGGTCGGGCATTATAAAAGTGCTTTTTGGCGTTCAACAACTTGAAAGTTCCTCTCCCCATTCTCTTCCTTCAGATTGGCGCAGCAATGGGACGGTAATCCTCGTTCCTCGCGACGGCACGAATGTGAACAGGTACATTCGAAACGGTATTCAGAACACCCCCAGGAGGCCTTGATCATTCTGTCTTTGGTGTTGGGTCTACGAGTCGGAAGGATGGGAGTGGCCACAGCTGCACGGATTGGTCTGGAATAATCGGGAGGGATAGGTATGGGTTTGGTTTTCAAGGGATACACGGATTGGGAAAAAGGGAAAATGGCATGGTGAAAAGCTTTGTATGTTTTTGTTCCCGGGAAGCATGGACGGCACGTCTTCTCGGACTTCCGCAGTGACTCGGCGGGGCGCTGGGATAGTGGGTGGAAATGTTTCCTTCCTTTGCTTTTTGTCGTCGTCTTACTGGATACCGTGACGGGGACCCAAGTAATCCAAAATCCCTGAACAGGTCACGCGTTATCAAAAGCTGTTGTACAATTACAACAGATGAATCACAACCAAGTTGTTCAGTGAGCATCACCAGCTTCTCCCGAGAAGACCGTGCTTCCAGGTCGTGCGTGAGTGATCACACACGTCACCGAATACGCACGACCACGACCACGACCACGACCACCACCACCGACATCCTTAGTTGTACACCTTTCGAAATATCACATCACATCACATCAACGAGCTCCCTACCTATGAACTCTAACAGACAAATATACCTATAAAACCTCAACAACAAACCTAATCATCCACTTCATATTTTCACATCCAGAACAGCTTTGCTAGTATACGATGATGATGATGATGATGTCAACTCATAAATGACAATCGTCAATGTCGACTGTTGAACAGATGGGCATGATCAACAAATGGTCCGTTTTTGGTAGGGACTGATATAGAGAATCTCACAACAACTATAATGTTGTGTTGTGTTGTGTTATTCAGGTCTGTCTGTTTATAACTGTGAGATCTCAATTGATTGATTATATACTTGTGAGTACTTAGTTTATGAGTTCTGAACACGTACATACGGACATACATACATACATACATACATGGTGTTGATATGCTGTGTCTGTGTCTGTCTGTCTATGGAATCTGTTGTATACAGTACTGTAGTTGAAAGTGCCAATCGTGTCCTCTACTCTACTCTACTCTACTCTACGACCTAGACCTACATACACACATATATATATAACTAACTTCACACAGACAGAGTGAGTGAGTGGGTTTCTCTCCGTACATATATAGAGTAGGTAGTTTTATTGGCCGGCACTGATTTGTGTTGTGTTGCGTGAAAGGGGATTGTATGGTTGTTTTTTTTTGGGTTACAGAGATGATTCTCGGTCGGAGTTGGTTCTATCATCAATCGCCGCAGCACTACTGTAAGGAAAGGAGAAGTCGTCAAACGTATGCCGACACGGTTTTTCTTTGCCGATACGGCGTTCTTCTAGGGAGAAAGAGAGGATTAGAGAGAGAGAGAAGGAAGGAAGGAAGGAAGGTTATCGTCTGATCTAGTTACGTACACCGGTGCCGAGACTGGAACTGGAACTGGAGCTGAGAAACGCCTTTCGCTCGTGGTCGGGATGGGGAAAAGCCTCGTTGCAAGGTGGAATTGGATGTCATAAAGGAATGAGAAAGAGAGACAGGTTGTAAGGTGTGATGATGCGTCACGACGGTTTGTTCTCCGCTGTCATCACCGTCCAAACGTCATTAGGCCTCCAAGTCGAC
>JAABUP010003091.1_pt1 | contig 30181 bp, 41 predicted proteins | sample 5559201 | NCBI WGS metagenome assembly JAABUP01 (sample SAMN10711887, study PRJNA513373) | rock metagenome | isolation source: Antarctica rocks | place: Antarctica | reverse complement strand
GGGACATTGTCCCCCTTGTTATCTAACCTATTTTTCTGGGGGCCTTCCCAATAGTGATGCTTGCATTGCTGGGTTGGCAGCTTGGCCATGGCACTGCACTACAGCCTTGGCCGAGCACCCTCTTAATCAATTGTAAATGAAGTTCTACATCCACCCTAAATGAAAGTTCCAGTAACGCACATCATCTCAAACTACTTAGTGCATACTCAATGCCGCTGCAAGGTCACTGTTATACTTCTGCTCCATTTACACCGGCGTTACATAGTCAAAACGTTTGTCTAGATTTGAACAGCAGTGCTTATACACCAATGCTTAAAAACGCCGCATGTCTAAAAATATACCCAGTGTAGTGGTCTAGAGCTGTACGGTCAGCAGCTGAAAAAGCACCTTACAGAACGTATACATCGAAACTGCTCACGCCACCACATGCAGGTACCTCTAGTCGTGCGCCTATCTGTGATGCACACGGCATATTCTTTAGGAGCTGTGTGTCCTGGAAGTCAGACATTTCAGCCTATCAATTCTTGTCATCCCATGTACACATGCAACGTGAGTGATGTCCATAGCATTCGCCCAGTCTGCTGTACACCAGACAGATCGGATCTGTCAGATCCCATATTATCTGCAAGTCATCAGGACAGACCTGCAACCTGTTGTGGAGTTACAATGACTGTCACTGCAGCAGTTGTCGATGTGGAGGGGTTGATGGTGCAGGGAGAGGGGTGAGCCCATCCCTGCAGATCAGTCCTTGGACATTGCACGCCGCATCAAGGAGCGCTACTGCTACATTGCAGCAGACATGGCCAAGGTGTGCCTTCACTGTGCATGTGCTATCAGAGGCGTCCAACCCTATTTCACTGTAGCAGCTTCAGCTCAATAGCAAGCTTTGTGCAGACTCTGAATCAGACGCAAACAGTCTCTCTTGCATGTGCATCCAAGCCCATGTCTTCATAGCAGCTTCTCAGTCACAATCTGCATGCAATACCAGAGACAAAGAAGTTATGCTGGTCTTGCCTTGTGCAAGTGGAGGCACTGCTCATGCATTCCCATGTCTGCTGTACCCCTAAGATTGTAGACAAACCTGCACCCCAGCAGCAACTGTACTTGTCAGCAGGCAGTGCTGCGCATTGCAGGAGTTTAGTAAGCATGATGAGCAGCCTAGCAGATACCTGAAATCGTATACTGGTCACAATCCCAAGACCGGCCAAGACTTCACTTGTGATGTTGCGTATGAGCGCTTCCTAGGTCCTGAGCTCTTCTTCCATCCAGAAATCTATTCCTCAGACTACACAACACCCTTGCCACAGGTCTGGCTCTGCGCTTGTTGACCTTCTGTAGAACTGCTGCGCATCATTTCCGCCAGAATGCTCAGTCTGATTCACCTAACCAAGACACACTATTGTCGGTATGCTGGCTCCAAAGCAGGACCTTACACAAGAGCTCCCTAGGACTGTACAAACCTTGACCCTATGGGAAGACACATGTTTGAAGCTTAAGTGAATGAGCAATGCTGACTATCCTGCTGAATTGTGGTGCATCAATGCCACCAGAAGGTGTGGTGTCTGCATACTACCCTTGGTAACTGCACTCTGTGTGGCATGTGAACAACAGCATTTGCATGCATCCCTTGATCTGCCCTTCAACACATACCCTATGTGCCATACTGTATGTGCTGACAGTGGCATGCTGTCAAGCAACAAGCATGTCAAGCGGCAGGCTCTGCCAATACTATCTAGTAGCTTTGTGTCGCTCCAGGTCATTGATCAGGTGGTGAGGACATGTCCCATTGACTGCCGACGCCCTCTTTACAACAACATCGTCCTCAGTGTAAGCCATCTGCCCCTCACCATTGTCAGCTGACTTTGTCACAATAATCAATGTGCCGGATGCAGTTTGCAGTGGCACATGTGTGTTGGCACTTCATATTTGCTCACAAAAGGCGTCTTGCACTGTATGCATCAGATGATATAGCACATAGGTATATGCATTGGGTTGCATTGTTCAATGCTGCACACAGGCAAGTGCATGTTAGAAGGTCATGGCCACTGAGCAGACTCACGGAATTGAGGCCAAAAGCATATCTTGCAGCTGCATGCACACGTTTCCAAGTCAGGCTCTGCAGTGATTTCAAAGGCCACTACATCTTCCCCAGAGCCTTGTGATTTATTTCTGACAGGGAGGCTCTACCATGTTCAGAGACTTTGGGCGTCGCGTGCAGCGTGATGTGAAGCGCCTAGTAGATGTACGGACGCCAGCCACAGCTCAGGCAGTGGATGTGAATGTGGTGACTCATCCCATGCAAAGCTATGCTGTTTGGTTTGGAGGCAGTGTCCTAGGCATGATGCCGGAGTTCCAGTCTGTCTGTCATACTAGAGCTGATTATGAAGAGAGGGGCCCCAGTGTGTGCAGGGCCAATGCTGTGTTCAAGACTCTGTAGATGCTGGAACTGTGGTCTTGATCTGCAATGAACTGTACTAGCCAAGTCACATTATACTTGCTGTAGATGTCAACTGATATTTTCCAACAAGGCTGTATTTGTGGAGTCTATATTGCAGGCATGCTATTTTCAGGATAGATCGCTACAGTTTGTACTCAGCCTGAAAATATTGACACGCCATTTCTGAGAAGTGCATCAGTGGTAATTATCAGCTTTGCCAAATCCTGTTGCGCAGTGAGGTTTTAGGTGCAAAAGCATATTTTGGCGTCACAGAGTACAATTTCTTGTGCTGTAAGACACACAAACGTCTTTACATCTAAAAATATCATCAAAATTTCAAGTTTTTGTCTCAAAACAAACATGATTGTCTGAAATACACCGATGTTCATGCCAACATAAATAATCTGCGATGTCTCTTGCCAAAAGAGCTGCTCAGTATGCTACAAACCAAAACGAAACTGCAAAGCTGAATATAAGGGACACAATCTGCTTCAAAATACAAAGTAATCAATGAAACTGAGTGCTTCATCTGCCTCTCAATCTATAAGACATCAACAAAACTGAGTGTACATCTGCCAATCAATGCAACAGCAACAAGCGGTGCAACAGAAAGCCAGTGGCCAGGCAACCCCTTGACACAGACTGCTGGCATTTTACTTCTAAGCCTCATGACTCATACAACAAAGTAATGCATGCCTGACGGCGTTTATGCATTGAAACCACATCTTGCTCAAAGATCGCATCTGCTAGCTAGTGAAACTATGGTACATGAAGCCCTGCAGCTTCTACATCGGCTTCCTGAATGACAGCACCTTGCTGCTGCTGGCAAGCAGCTTCTCATCGCATTCCAGCCCGCAGTCCATGAACATCTTCCCCAAATCCTCTGCAATGAACGTCTTGTAGTACGGCTCATTGAAATCTGAAAACTTGCCAATTCCAGCATCCAAAGGCAGCCTGTCCCCAAGCTGAATGGAGTCTGTGATGATGAGCATGCCGCCAGGCTTCAGCACACGCACCATCTCCTTGGCTGCTTCGCGCCGCACAGCAGGGGGCAGCTCATGGAACAGGTAGATGGACAGAACCTGCACATCAAGTTCCCTTGTGACTTCAAGAAAAGACTACGCCTTTCAGCGTAAATTTGATGAGAAGCCAAGTGTTGTACCGGGCTGCCCAGGTGTGACTTCAAGACAATACTGAGAAGCATCACTCACCACCAACTGTTATGTGGCTCTACAATGCATTAGTGGTTGATTGAAAACAATATGCCGCTCATGCTGCAGTAATGACACAAGTCTAGGGTCAATTGCCAACAATGCGCGACTCAAGCAGCAGCACACTCACAGCCAAGACAGTGTTGTCATAGTTTGGATGTCATAGTTTGGATCAAATGATCATCACAGGGCAGTGGGCAGGCACAATTAACAAGCATACTGCTGCCCAGTGCTGCCTCACAGCTTGAAATATGTTTACACACTTGAACCTGAACAGGACTACATGACCTGAACAGGACCACATGACTTGGACCAGGCAGCAGTGCATGTAACAGTTGCCACAAGCGTCATGATACCTACAAGCACCTTGCCATTGAAGATATGCTGCACATGCTATATGTATACACATGTAGGCTGTATGAATACACATACATCAATCAGTCCATCCATCAACCAACCAATCAAGCCATTGCTCCCCTTGGCCTTGCAATCATCAACGCGTCCAACATAACTTGTGCAAGAAAGTGCAATCGATACCAAAAGTGTCGCAAACATGATACACACACAGGTAGAGTACTTATAGATTCAGGTAGAGTTTTTTTAGGTGCAAATAGAGAATTCAAGGATGCATAAGCCATACACATACTTCTACTTGCATCTGTAAAAACTCTGCCTGAACCTATAAATACTCTACCTATGTGTATATCATGTCGATGACACTTTATAGATGCAGTGTACAATGTGTGAGTTGCTCTCACCACATCATGTGAGGCATCAGGCTGGGGGATCTTCTCGGCAGCTGCCTGCAGAAAATGGGCCCCACTACCGTCAACCCCACCCATGCTGAGCTTGGGCTGCCTCAGGCGGTGCCACTCCTTGATGTTGCTGCGAGCCTCATACAGATAGTAGGGGGACAGATCCAGCGCTGTGCAGTCCATGTGAGGGTAGTTGTCCTGTGCACAAAATGCTGGAACTATGAACACTACTGGCAAATTGTCGTGTGTGATGGTAGCAGCTGATATAGCTAACAGCTATGCTAAGATATACATTGTGAGATGAGGCATATTGTGTAGAGTGATGCAAAGCAGTATGCCCATTGCCAGAAGCAAGGAAGTATGGACTGCAGAATCAAACTTGACGGTGGTTGACACTATGAGGCATAGCATGATCACTGCATGATCACCACACCTCCCAGAAGTACCGCTCTGAAACAGATTATGAAGGTGGCTGCTCCAAAAATCGTGGAGGCATGCAAGGGGGGATTTGAAGACTGGAGTACCTTGACAAAAGTGGCAAATCTGCCAGTGCCACAGGCAACCTCCAGCATATTGGTGTTGTCACCCTTAGTATCCCTGCCCGGGGATCTGGCTTGCATGAACCTGTGCAAGGGAACCAAGCTTTGCCTCTGCATGGCGTCTTGCCTTCCAAGAAACAGGGTCTCTGTAGACGCCTCGTAGATGCTTGCTGACTTTTCTGAAAACCATCCATCAGTCTGCAGCACAGTGTGCCAAAATTCATTGTCATGCTCATTGTGTTGAGTAGCAACCAGCCAGGGAGGTATGCCTTTAGTTGCTGCTGAATTATTGTATGCAGACAGTGCATTTTGATCTGAATTGGCAAAGCCTGCAGCAAGACACAACAAAACGGTTTTGACCAAGGACAGGGACAAACGATATAGCTGCATGCAAGCTTCAGTAACAGCAGAAAAAAACACCATTGTGCCATCAAACCATGTACAATTTGCTGTACCAATGGCAGAGCCGGTCATTACCTGGTAATGAAAGGTGTTGAGGTAATAGTCAGGGTACATGGAGGACTGCAGCCAGACTTTGTCTGGAGACCCTCTGAAGCGCCTTCTGAGTGTGTTGCTGGCTTCTGAGGCAAAAGTGGAAACGGTGCGCAGAACATGGAATGGGTCGTACTGCTTGTTACGCAGTGTGGTCATATCCCAAGGGAGCTTGTATACTCCAGCCTCAATGTTCTTAAAGTCCTGCAGATCAGTAGTGAGAACTTGTGGGTGCTTTTGACAAAGAGATCAGGTGATGGTTCACAAGAGTTGATGCCCCCTCATGAAGTAGGGCCTTAGCCCTGGCAGGAATGTAGGTTTATGCTGGCAAGCGTTGGGTTATGCCTGTACACTAGACCGATCACGAATGAATTATATAGAAAAACCCAGGTGACTGGTGTTCTTTGGGCTGCTGTTTGCACAGACTTGCCTTCAAGTGTGCAACATCCTATATGAGCAGAACATGTATGACTGCATAATAGCATAGCAAAACAAGGAATGCTACAGGGATGTCCTCACATTGTCCTCTGATGCATACACACAGATAGAAAGAGGTGCAAACCTGATTATGGGTGCAGGACATGCTTATACAGCTGCCTCAGATCAGGCATGCTTACTGAACCACATGCATATAATCTGCCATAGCATGCAACCACAAGCATGCAACCATGTCAAGTCAGACGGCACCAGTATACTGGTATGCTGGGGCTGATGTTTCGACATGACACACTCACTGACCTGGTGATACATGGTCAGAGGCTCAACAAAAGGTGCCAAAGGGCTGCCAGAGGAGAACATTTGACCAATCTTGGTCTTTTCAGCCGCTTCTACATTGCCTTCAGCCCTAGCTGCCTGTTGGGTTGCAAGGAGTCCTGCACACACTCACAGTGGCTTGCAATTTGAAGCTGATGTGATGATGACAGGGCAGCTGTGCATACATGATGATGTATGCTTCATGGGCTGGTTGAGGAGGTTCATGTGAGGTGTATGCTTGACCACATTCACCTGGACATGCAGTGATCACATATGCCCAGTTATGCAGCATCCAATGTGGCAACTTCCACCCCATCAAGAAGCTGGGTGAAGTAAGATCTAGAGACAGTCAGCATGGCATGTGCCAGTAATATATCAAGTACAGTAAGTCTAACCAGCACAGCTGCACTTCAATGCTTGCGTTGAAGTGCTCATGGTCAGCCACTGAGAATCTGAGTCGAGTGATTGTATTTATATGCTTGCAAGACACGATGCTATGAATGCAAACCTGACAAGCCCTGAACGGCTAGGAATCCAGTGCGTGTGAGGTGGTATGCCCAGTAGGCAGTAGCTGTGGGTGAAGCAAACACGCCAGCTTTGTTGGCTCCTGAGATAAGACCCTGTACAAATTCTGATGCCCTGCACGCATTGCAGGATATTACGTATTGGCTGCACGTCATGCAATGACTGCTGCAAAAGCCTGACCCTGGTTGCCACACAACGATTAGCAGCTCACTGATTGAGGGATCCATGGCTGCCCTGGCCAGGAACGTTAGACTTGAAGTTTGTCCAGAAGTCAACACTCCAATGCAGCTTGAAATTTCTTCTGTCAGCGTCACCAGGTTTTTCCTCGAGTCCCTGTCTTTGAGCCTACAGACAAATGCAACGTGAGGAGCTCTGCTCGTAGGTTTACTGCGTAACATTGGGGAAAACAGGTATCAGGTTACAGCTACATGCCTGGCGATGTGTGCATATCGTCCGATGCATATAAATACCTCGGCCTGTTGGATGAGAGCCTTCCCCATGAAACCAAGCCCCGATTCAATCTCTTCAATTCGCAGCTCCGGAGTAGATGTCACAACAGACGCTGGGGTCAAGGTCGCTGCTGCCCTTGGAGAGACCGAGAAATATGCCGGACGAGGCCGGGCGCTAAAAGTTGCCGGTCGTGCTCGAAACGGCCGAACAGCCGAAGGCCCAATACGGAGCAAACTCCGAGATGTGTACATGCGGGTACTCATGCCGTACCAAAAGCCTACAGCTAAAGAACTGTTAATCAGTGGTTGCAAGATGGAAGACTATACTAGTCGGCGTAAAGTTCTGATGCAACAGCTCTGTAATGAAGTATGATTCTGCAAATGCCACTTGACGAGCGATGGACAGTAAACGCGATGCGCGCTCGAAGTCACAAGCGCTGCCTATTTGAGGCCAGGATGAGGCAACACCACGCTATTATTTTGAGTCTACGTCACAGGCGTGATGACTCACCACTCGTAGTACGGCGTATATTCAGGATATTTTACACGTATGTGACCAATAACAGCAAGCAAAGACGAACGAACAAACCCCACTGTACTCACGCTACCTCGACACCCGAATTGTCTGTGACGTTTGGTCACGCCAGCGCATTGCCGTGAGCTTACAAACCTCTCATGCTCGTATTGCTTTGGTCGGCTTGTCTGCTGAAGTGACCGCGCTGCACCTGTTCAACTATCACACATGTCGGAGACGCACACTAGTAAGCGCTCTACCCTCGCTCACTCAGCAGCTTCAAGTTGGCCAGCTGTGAGTCGTGGCAAAGCTTTGGTCAACTGGAATGATTGCTTGAACCTCGAAACTTCCAAGCTGGCGCACAAGGTCAATGTGCTGTGGATCTTGTGCGCGGAGCTGGAAGCTGGTCGTTGCAAGACTATTGGTGCACACCAACTGAGCAATTTGTTGGAGAACCTGGCGCCTCTGAAGCAGTGCGCTCTGCTCGACGATGTCGGCAAGCACTTCATACGAAGGCTCCTGTCTTACGGTAAACTGCCCGCAGCACCTTTGTCCCTAGCGCTGCGTACTGCACAGTAACTGCACTGTTGACCATTTGTTTGCTCCGGGCTGCCGCCTTAGAGGCTATCGTTATGATCGCTGAAAAGCGTAAACTTTCCTTTTCTTTTCTTTCCTTTTTGTTTCTGACCATTTCTTGTGCAATTGGTCAGGCTTGAGCTCAGACTATCTCAATGCAACCTCTGTCTTGTCACGCCCTCTCATATGCTGGTTTGCAAGCCATGGCTGCACTGGGTCTTGCCAAAAACTTCTCACAGCAAAAGTCAATCCCGACGTGAGGGAACTGAACTTCGAAGCAGGCAACCCAACCGCCTTGTTATTGGCAGCTCGGGGAGGGCACTCAGACTGCATAGAAGTTCTCCTAGATGGCGGGGCTGACCTTCTGCTGACAGATGATTTTGGCGTCACCGCTATGCACGAAGCAGCAGGCAGTCCTTACTCAGATGACAACACTCAGGCAGCTGTGCTTTCCAAGCTGCTGCAGCATCCAGCAGCACATGCTCTGTTGCGCAAAGCAGATGCCAACAAACGCTCACCAGTTGCCTTGGCTGCATCTAGAGGCTTCACAGCCTGTATCAAGCTCTTGTTGGATGCATATGATCCTAGCATGAGGCAGCAGCTAGCAAGCAGAGCGCTGCTCGATGCTACAGAGGCTGGACATACAAAAGCTGCCAAGCTGTTGATTGACGCAGGAGCCACCTCTACTCCTAGCTCAGACACAGCCTCTGCCCTTGAGGTTTGTTTCATCACAACAGCTCCTCAAGAGCCAGCTGAACCCCTGTAGCTGCAACTGCCTAGTCTTGTTCTGTATGCTTGTCACAGCTTGATTTGCTGACTGGCTGATACAATCTAGCTCACCAGCTGATGGCCGCGCCCCTCACCACATCACAGCTTCACAGCTCATCCTTGTGTCACTGCAGGCTGCAGCCGAGCAAGGCCACATTGGCTGCATTGCACTCCTGCTCAGGACTGCTCTGAAGCAGGATGGCAAATGCGCTGCTGGCTGCAGCTAAGACTGGTCACCAGCACATCCTGCATCTTCTTCTAGAAGCAGGTCAGCATGCTAGAGTGTGCCTCGAGCGCTGTCGTGTGCTCCATTATTGAGTCCTTCATCATATTACAGGTTGCAATCATCGCAGTTGGCCATGCCTTGCATATCCCTTTGTCGTATCTAGCATTGACTCCCATCATGCCTGACATTACCTATCATCACGTTTTGTCAGGCCCAGCCCTGTTTGCCCTAGGGCAAGCAAGGCTACAGCAGAATCATCAGTAGTGCTTTTGGTGCATCAGCAAATGGTGTTTCAAGGACCATTGAACCAACAAGAGGCGCAATTGAGAACTCCTTATAGTCACTAATCAGCAAAATGAGGCGCAGTAGTGTTGCCTGGAAAGTTTGTGTCGAAATGTATGTGTGTATTCTTATATTCACACACTCAATCACTATGTGCCAAACTTATTCACAGCCTCCTTACTCTGCACTTATTTTGTGCACTGGTTATCTAGGAAGCATCCATTGCGTCGCTGCTGCTTGAGTCAAAATCTACCCAAGTCAGCTCCCGTCGCTATCAAACATGGCACACATGTTGTGTATGACAAGATGCAGTGGCACTGCTCAAGCAGCAGCCATGTGCGTCATGTAGACAGCTCCCAACACGAGTGTGTTCCTCTTTGTGGCAGGTGGCAATGTCGACCGGCCTGGTGGGCCCGGGCATACCACCCCCCTCATGGCCGCCGCTGGCGGTGGCCACCTTTTATGCACACAGCAGCTTCTAGACTGGGGGGCTGAAGCTACCTGCAGCTCTCCTGATGGCACCACCGCTCTGATGGTGGCTGCCAGCGGTGGCCACACTCATTGTGTGACTGCCCTCATCAAGGCTGGAGCCCATGTGAACAGTCATGACCACAGTGGCATGTCTGCTATCATGCTAGCTGCAGCTGCAGGCCATGTCATGGTGCTGCGTTGCCTCATCAGGCACAAAGCAGCCTTGGAGAGACTGTCTTTCCAGGTATGTTGCACATGTACTGCATTTGGTACATGCTGAAATGGGCGCAGTCTCACAGGAAGCACCCCAGGATTCCAGTATGATACACTAGGACAGTACACACAGGTCCAACACTGCGAGAACGCACTTAGACAGTACCCACCTTGCTGCATTTTGGCTCTGTGCAAACGTCAAGAATTCACAAGTAGTGTACATGTACGCTGTGCGCAAAGTCCCTTGTTATGGTGCCGTGACATGAATCTCCCAATATTGGTGGCGCTCTTTATTCCCTCCACTCTTGCAGCAGCAATTTTGAGCAAATTCAGCATCAGGCTGAGCAGATCATGATTGATGGTTGCATTGAGTGGTTGTATGGGTTCTGTCCATGCAGGATTCTAGTCCTCTGCTGGCTGCAGCTGCAGCAGGGCAGGGCAGTGCCGTGAGGGCCTTGTTGTCTGGGGGTGCCCTCATAGACGCACCAGACGTGACTGGTGTTACTGCAATGATGGCAGCAGCGGCACAAGGCCATGTTGACTGCATGCAGATTCTGCTGAGCTTTCATGCAGGCAAGCTTTGTGTACACACTAGCTGCCACAGTCCCTCTCATCGATGTGCTCCCATAACTTGGGGCATCTAGTCTGTTGTCTGCTGTACAAGATCTTGGTAGCAAGCTCATCCCAATAATGTGGAGCAGGTTCTGACTAATCTAGTGCCTTGTGGACCTCAGATAGCATATGCTACACACAGTTGTTTTACGCATGCAGCACAGCAACATGCAGTATTTGCTGCTGTCCACATGCAAGTGAGTGCATCCTTTTCGGCAGCATCATATATGTTGTTACATGGTGTAGATCTGGATGTGATGGATGAACAAGGGAACACAGCCTTGGGCAACGCAGCAAAGGCGCGCCAGCACAAGGCAGTGGCCTTCCTGCTGCAAAATGGGGCTAAGCTCAACTCTGAGTGCGTCTCATGCTGGCTTCCAATGTCATACTTGCTGTCATACTTGCTGTCATACTTGCTGTCACACCTGAAAGCTGTCTCTTAGCAGGCATTTCGATCCATTCTTTGGGTTTTGCAGTGCAGCCTTGTTGACCACACCATTGTTTTCATATCTTTGTTGACTGATCAAGGATTGGCACTTTCACCATTGCATGTGTTCTCTTGAATCATGTGACATCGCTAGGTTGCTACTGTGCATGTCCAGTCTTGAAAAGATACCACACCTGCATCAGAACGTGTGCTGCATGCACGGCAGCGACGTGCGACAGGGTTGCGTCGCACATACAGTACTGTGGAGAAATCAATCAGCCGTCTTATGGCACCAGGTACTGGAAATCTGCATACCGTTGGTGTTGTGTTTCTCATTGTGTTGCAGGCTTCCAATCACTGCCATTGCATGTGCAGGGATCTATCAGAGGTGTATCTCACTCTCAGCAGCAGTGGCAGCAGTCAATGGGATCTGCTGCAGATGGTATGTGAGGGCAGCCAGTTAGAGGCGCTGTTGACCTCAGGAGACTTCATCGCCTTGCCCTTGGGCTTACGCCCCTCCCAAACAAGCCAGGTCAGCCCTCCTGAACCTGCCCCATCTCTCAACAAGTCACGTTAGCTGTCCTGAACTTGCCTGATCTGCACACAAGTCTGGCATGTACGTGTGCAAGGCTGAAGGCATCAGCGTATGCAAGTCTGGCATGTACATGGCCAAGGCTGAAGCATATGCAAGTCTGGCATGTACATGTCCAAGGCTGAAGGCATCAGCATATGGAAGTCTGACTAGTATATGTGCAAGGCTTAAGGCATCAGCGTGTGCAAGTCTGGCATGTACATGCGCAAGGCTGAAGGCATCAGCATATGCAAGTCTGTACATGCAGTCTCCATCATCCAGTCTGGCTGCTTCAAGCAGCATGGCTGGTATACAAAACCCAGCTGGTGCTCAGCTGCTGTCACTGGTGACTGAAATGCATCAGAGGAGTCACATGACATCGGGAGTGATCTGACTTCACATGCATGTCCACTGGTAGACAACTGCCCAACTAGTTGCATTTGGTGTCAGCCAGCTGGTCTGTGACTACATGCTGATGGATGCACAGGTGAGGGGGGTACAGAGTCTGCTGGGGGGGGTCATGAGGGGTCTCATGCAAAGGCTTTGGGAGCAGGACTTGAGCGCAGGGCAGGGCTGTGCCCTGGTTCAGGCAATGGACTGCTTAGTCAGCCTGGTCAAGCAACAGCCTCGCAGCAAGCAGAAGCCTGATGCAGATCTGCCATGCTTCAGGTGACATACCTAACCCACAGTGCGCAAGTCACAATGCAGAAACAGTGTCTGGGTTTGCTGGTGCTAAGCCAGCAAAACTCATTCTTGAGACTCTCGCAAGCCCATGGCAGCTGTTTCAGAACACCGGCTTATCATGATGTCCATTTCCAGCTTTGTGCCTTCTCAAGGCTGCAGTATACTCTGCTCATCGAGCCAAGCCATGGGTTGCTAGTTGAAGTGGATGCGTTGAACAACTTTGTGTGCATGCTTTGTCCATTCACACAGGCTTACTCAGTGCTGTTGATGGTGTATGTGTGCATGAACATATGCTGAGTATGATTCATGTGGGCTGACGTGGCTGTCTGACTGACAGCACACAGTCATTGTGTAACAAGTAGATTTTCCCTTGCAGGGAGCTGTTTCATGCTTTATCTCCCTTGCTGCACATGCTGTGTGACCTGGCCATCAGTCAGCTAGAAGCTCTGCACCTAGGAGTTCATACAGAGCAACAGGCAACACAGACACAACAATACAAGGGCAAAGTCTCCACACACATGCTGAACAGACAAAGCCCCTCAAGCTCACCCCTGTCTGCTCATCAAGCTCTTTCTCAACCGTACCCTCACAACTCGGTGAATCTGACTCAGCTCAGCGCCATCTTGAGCACCATCTCAGCAGCGTCTCAGGGAATGCAATGTTGGCCAGAGCAACATAAGGGGGCAGAACAGGAGCACCACACAGCAGTCGAGGAGGTGCAAGAGCTGATGAAACAGACTACACTAGAGCATGCTAGCTTATTCAATGAAGCGCTTGAAGCTGCATGCAGGTTGGTATCTGCTGACACTTGCCTCAAACAGGCAACAGTGTAAATGTGCATCTTTGACCACTGCGGCCTGGAGCAAACAAAGCAAATATTCTTGGCACTTGTGTATGCTGTCTACAGCATTGCATGGTTGCCTCATTGTTGCTTGGGCAGAAGTGAGGATTCTGGATCAAATATCAGTGCAAGCAAGCTGCTTGATATATGCAAATTTGGGTTTGGTCATAAAATGTGTTAAGCAAAGCTGTGAATACTGGTAGTGATTCACAGTCAGCATCCTGGTAGTGACTCCCCCATGTTGGGGGGGAGGCTTGTTGGGTCAAGGGAGTCTGTAGCCTCTGCTGCTGCAGGGTCAGTGGCAGGCAGGCATGTGTGGTGTGGGGATGGATGTTGGAAGTGGAGGGGCTTTTGAATGGGGCCAACTGGCAAGGGCTGGTCCAGGGTGCCCTGCAAGCCCTGAGGGGCAGCCGCCACATGGCCATGTGGGTGCCTAGACAGGACATGCTGGAGGACATGTGCCATGGCTTTGTGTGAGTTTGCCATTCCTGCTGTGAACCCAACATCTGTGTATGAACTTGACCTATGTTGCAGCTCAAACATGTTGCATGACTGTCTCTGTGTTGTCAGCTGTTGATGACCTGATACAAACGATGTCTGTGCTTATTTACCCAAACATGCTCACGCAAAGTGTTCCCATGTTCTCATGTTACAGTGAGATGCCTCTGGCATAAAAGACAAGCTGCATCATCCACTTTGGGAAATGTTTGTATGCTGCAGTCTGTTTCAACAATATCGCTGATGCTGAAAGTCCTGTGTCAGTAACTCTGGTCACTCACAATGCAATAGGTGAGCCCACATGTCATTGTTGAAATGCCTAAACTGGTCGTTTGTTGATGTGCAATATGCCATGTGCAGAGGTGGAACGGGCTTTGCAAGCGACATCTCGGCGGGGCTCGAAGTTCAATTCCTTAGTGAGTGCCCTGCCCCACTCCGCCCTGCCCTGCCCTGCTGTGCCCTGCCCTTATTGTCTGCCCTGGCTGCCTTGTCTAACACAGCCAGCATGCTCACACATTGCACAAAGTAGGAGCATCTATTGAGCGCAAGCCTTTGGCAGTTTCCCTGTTTTGGTGGGTTCCTTTGTTTCCAATTTAAATTTCAAATTTCAAATTGCATGATTTGGATTGTGCAGATGAGGGCGGCATAGGATCTGGAGTGCGCAGAGACTGGCTGAACAGCATGATGGCATCTATGCTGGATCCCCAGACAGGGCTGTTTGAGTCTGCAGATGGGGGCCACACCTGGCAGCCCTGCCCCTTGGCTCATTTTCAAGACCAACACGTCGTCTACTTTGAGATGTTAGGTCAGCACCCAACTGTTGCAACATGTTGTCATCTGTGGAGGCAACTGCAATGCCTGGAAGAAGTGTCACATGTACACCACCAGCTACATGCAAGGCTCCGAATCCAGGCTGACTTGCATACATGCTTTGGTGTGCCTTGAAAATTGGTGTGGTTCACAAATGCATGTTAATCCCTGGCCACCTGAATCAATGTTTAGCAGCCTATGCTGCACTACTAGTCAAGACAACAGAGACCTGAGACCAGTGCGTGGTGTCTGAAGCTCTGCAATACCAGTAGATTGCTGCGTTGATGTCTATGTTAGCAGTGGCAGCAATCTCATCAGGTTGATGTGATGATGCATACTGTACGTTACATGCATTGCGATGCATCATGTACAATGTTAACGTGCGAGTATGTATAATGTCAATCTTGCAAATACATACTTTGCTGATATTGATACTGATATCATAAATAATATTAACGTTATAGTGGTGTTGTAAGAATGGGTTTTTTGTTTGCAGGTCGAGCAATGGGGTTGGCCCTGCTGCATGGTGAGGTCCTCCCAGGAGCCCATTTTACTCCTAATATCCTCAAGCTTTTGCTAGGGCAGCCTGCCAAACTGGACGACTTAAGAGGAAACCCTCCTTTGCTCACCTTTCTCAAGCAGCTGGCTGCCGGCCAATTCAAGTACGCCATCTTACTCCTGACATACCAGTTTTAGTCAGACATCAACACGCCAGTGTCAGTCTCAGGCTGGATGGTGGACGGCAATGTGGCCTTGCATAAAATCCTGGTTGGCGGTTGTTTGAGAGTCCATTTGGCACTGATTGGCAACCTTTCAAGAAGGCACCGTCAAAAGGCAACTGCCCAAACGTCCTGACAGCATCCCCTGCCAGTCAGACAGGGTGTCCCCAGGGGTCTTTAGGCCTAAAACACCCCCTCTTCTAAAGCAAAGTGTTTCAAAGGAAGGGCACTTTTGCCAGTTAGTGTCATGGCCTGAAAGGCAAACTGATTCAAAGGAAGGGCACTGTTGCCAATCAGTGTCATGGCCTGAAAGGCAAACTCAGCATGGCCTGCCTTTCATGCTGTAGGCCAGAAGAGCTATGCCTGACCTTCAGCTGTGCTAATGGCTTGGGCCCTGAGGCCGATCTGATCCCAGACGGCAGCCAGGTTGAGGTTGACAGCACCAACTGGCGAGACTACTATAAGCACATGGTGGCATTCAAGCTACATAAGAGCATACAGAGAGAGGTGGAAGCTGTGAAGAAGGGACTGCAGCATTTTGTTGATCAGAGGACCATGAAGCTACTGCACAGGTGAGCTTGGAATATCAAAGCTCTTTTCAATCCCGAAACTACTGTTTTGATTCGGAAACGTCATCCCTACTTTGGAAATCTCAACTCAGAAACACCTGGGTACTGTAAAAACATGTTTCTACATTGTGGAGATGTTTTAGGATGACACAGGTGACATCTTCAATGGAAATGGTGTTTGTCACAAGTGATGTTTTTGATGAAGAAGTTGTTTGTCAGGATTGAACTGGTCTTCTTCTGTGTGCCTGAAGCCCTGCTCACTGCATAACGCCCTACCGAGTGAAGGTGTATTCTGGTGGCTGCATGAGTGTCAACCCTTCCTACAAGTTCGCTGGCACTGATGTGAGTGGTTTGGTGAATGGATTTGCATTATCTGACCCTTTTTCATGAGCTGCTGCTGACGTGCTGCAACAAAAAGCATCTCACAAATGCGTCTGTTCAGGACTCTCTGAACCTTACAGAAGGTAACAATATGTGTAGCCAGTCAGTAAGTAAAGTCAAAACAACATCAAGCAAACAAGGTGATTGACAGAAGGTAGCGATGTTGTCCGTGGTCACTGATTGTGTGAATGAACGCAGGTATGCAACTCCCCAAATACTGGATCAGTTACTGGCTGGGGAATCTGGTGTTGATGTCGAAGACTGGCAGGCACACACCTTGTATAAGAGTTGTTCAGAGGACAACCATGTGGTGAAATGGTTGTGGGAGATACTACAGGACTACAGTCAGAAGCAGCTGCAAGCCTTGTTAGCTTTTGTGACCTGCAGCCCTGTCCCTCCTGCAGGTCGGTTGCCTTCTAGCTTGGGTTTGCCTTTCGCCGGCTGCTCTTTGCCTTTTGCGTCTGCCTTTCAATGTCTGCCCTGCGTCTGCCTTTCAACCTCCGCCCTTCGTCTGCTGCGCTTGCCCTTCAGTTTCAGCTTTGCCTTGTGACTTTGGGTCTTCGTGCTGCCCTTTGACAGTGGCACAAGCCGCTGCTCATTCCTCTTGCTCAGTGGCTGTGCTGCCCTGTGATGCTCCAACCAATCCATGTACACCTTCTGTCTTTGAGGCTCATCAGGGGAGTCAGCAGACAATGACTGAGAAAGCTGCAAAGTGTGACCTCAACCCTGCCTACCTTTGACATGAATCATGCTCTTCCGCAATTGCAGTCAGCCAGACAGCCAATACCTGAATTCAATTGTCTGCTTGTCCTGCCCCCTTGCAAAGAACTGCGTGCAAGCATGCATGCGTGCTAATGAGTGTCACTCGTATGCACAGCTTGTGCAGGTTTTGCAGTGTACAGATCTGCATACGCTGGTTCGTCGTGTGCTCATTGTGTGTGCTGCTTTGGTACAGGTGGCTTTGCTAGGCTGGCTGGCTTCAATGGTGGTAGACACCTCTTTGAGCTGTGCCTGCTGCCAGAACACGATGACTCAAGGTACAGCATTGTTTGAGCTACCTATGGCCCCCACTGTTGGCGCTGCTGTTGAGCTAGTTCACTGGGTGTGACTGCATGAACAAGTGTCATAGCGTCACTTTTCATTGGCTGCTGTTCATTCTGTCATGAGGCACAACTGCTTGAGCTGAGGGCCATAACAGCATGTCTCCCTGTGACTCAATTTAGTGTCTGATGAGGAAATGGTAGCGGCTACCAGAAGCAACACACAGACATGACTGCAATTCTCTCCATCTGATAGCGCAATAAAGCTTCCTTGTTCCAAAAGAGTGACTGCGTGTATGTCTGGTTCCAAAGTTAAGGGTCACATGCTGAATTGAACTACGAAATGCAGGTTGCCTCGGGCTGCCACGTGCTTCAACACCTTGTACCTGCCCAGCTACAGCAGCAAGCAAGTCATGCGCCACCGCCTGCAGCAAGCCAGCTCAGCGCAGCTTGTGTTTGACGAGGGTGAGCTGTTCATGCCCATGCCCTTGAGATGCACTGCTTGCACATCTATGCTTGCACATCTATGCTTGCACTGCTTGCACATCTATGCGGATTGCACACTATGCGGATTATACACTATGCCCATTTCTGTTGTGTGTGCAAAGCATCAATGAGCACAAACAAAGAGGTGTGGTGTGACTTTCATCTGGCAATGCAACCCTTGCCTGCTGTATAGTGAGCCTGCTGTCTGGTTCAGCAATTCAATTTGATCCACAATGGCGACGGCAGTGTCTTGCTAACACAAGCTGTTGCCCACAACTGATTTGTCCACACAGTCACCCGTCAGCTTGTGTCTTTGCCACATTGGGTGTCCTTATCACCATGCATTGCCTGAGTCGCACATAGCGCGCCATCTTCCAACCGCTTGTGTTGTGGCCTGATTGGTTGTTAAATTCATGGTGCATTTTGCTGAGCAGCACTCAGCATGTTATCTGTTGATACTGAGATGTTCACCACGATTAGTTGATATTATTACATGATTATCTTCAGCTTTTCTGGCATTCTTTTATTTAACTATTTTAGTAAACATGGATTGCTTGGCTCAGGGGCTGTGCATGAAGTTGCCGTTCCCAGGTCCTCTGCAACTAGCAGAGCCAGTGCCACGTCATCCAACTCTGGCCAAAGGTCTTCTCATTGGCAAGACATGGCTATAGAAGACCCATCTTTTCTCAACTTCTAGCTGCATCTTGACAATATGCTTTTGTAGCTGCATCTTGTAGCGTTCTTTGTACAATCAAACCTGCAGGATGTGTGATCCTCTCCCCCTGCCCCCCTGGGCATTTTCCTGAGTTACGTGCAATATTGTGAGCTACAATGCCAATGCTACCTAGGTAGTGTGTCAGGATGCATTTTATCGACCTTGTTATCAGTATGTAGAGCTTCTTGTGTACACATGTACTCAGTACAGCAATTTGCTGGCAGCTCCCTTCTCTTTTAGTCTGAATGTTGAGAGTGTGAGCTGTTGGCTCAAGCCAATGGCAGCTGTACAAAGACAGAGCAGTGCTGCTTATTTGATTTCGGTGCACTGCTTGCAGCAGTGAGACAAACCCTTCTTGCTTTACTTATACGTCATTTACTTTAGTTCACCAGACCATACTGCACTACTGCCAGCACACTCCTGAACTCGATTACCCAAATTTGGCCTAGCCTATTTATGAGACTGTTTGTAAGGCATAAGACATATTGTACAGACGGATGCGGAATGCTCAACAGTGTCTGCATCAGAGCAAGCTGGCCACATTGTATGTACCAAGATGTCAAGGCATACTTGGCATGACTGACTTTCTACTTATGTCATGTGAACCGAACAGGCCTTTGCCTTCAAGCCAAAACGCGTGACTGTAACTACCTAACAAGCAGGCTTGATTGCAGGCACTCACCACTTCCCTAGCATGACAGGGAGCAAGGCAGCCTGCTGGAACAGACTTGCCCCAACAGAACTTATTTAACAACTGCATGACATGACAAGGCCCAGAAAAATGGTCTTCAATTGGGCATGGTCATTCGAAACTACATTGCAAACTCCACTCATCACGTCAACATGATTCACCACTACATGATGTTATCAAGTACAGGACCAGCCTCATCCACTCACAGGACAGACAGATGCTCCCATTATGGGTGGCACTCTGGAGGTCTCAAGACAGCATTGGCTGTGAAGAAAACGGAGAAACAGTGCTGCTTGTGTTGTAACTCTGGCCAAGTTGCAGCTTGTGCACCTGGTCCTGCATATGCAAAAGGGCTATGTCAGTTGATCACTACAGAAAGCAGTGTGAGCCCAGAAACACGGTCCCAGCATGCCAAGATCTATACATTGCTGCCAGTGCCAAATGTCATGTATAACAAACAAAAGGCGTATGCTAGGGCACATGCACAGCCAGTCAGACGCTTTCTGATTTTTCAGACAGTTGAGATTGTATTCCATGCTCATCAATGCAGAAGACCCAGCTTGCTGAAGCTGCAGAATCAGCAGGACAGACTGAAGCGATTGGTTTTCCACCTGACGCAGCAACAAACCATGACAAATGCAAGCAGGATATGTGCGCCTTGCACTTTCAGTGAAAGTGGCCAGAAAGCAGCGGCGTGAATACCTTGAGAGAAGCAATCTCTGCATCTCGTTCTTCTAGCTGCCGCCGCAGCTTGGCTATGAGGTCAATGTTGGCGCTGATGGTCTCAGACTGTGACACACTTCTGCTATGGCCCTGCCTGCCAACAAACTGCTGCTCATCCTGCAAGAGTTGCTGTTGCTCAGATCCTGCAAGCTTTATGGCTTTGCTTGCTAATTTCACAGATTTTGTTTATAATAATAAAAATCATAATTAAAACGCTTTCCAGCACATGATGAGCTAGGTACGTGCGGGACAAGTCTTGTCTTTCCAAAGCATTTTGTTTATGTGTGTTACAAATCTAGTTGGGTTCCACACCTCAATGAGTGTCGAGCTTTTGAGCACATGTGAGCCAAAGCTCTCAACCCAGCCCTCATGTTGTACTGTCGGTGCATGCCACCAATCTTTTGATATGTGATGCAGACAACTGGAGTTTGCATGACAACTGCATCGTGCTGATTCTGATAAGGTATGCCAGCCTCACTGCCAGCATCAAAAGGTATGCCAGACTCCATTGGGCACGTGGAGTACACAAAACTGGTTCATGCTGTGACGCATGCTCAGCACAAAAGCAGACTTTGCTAGCCTACATGTGCATTGCATATGTGGTGAATGGTTGTAGCTGGTGGAGAAGTAATGTGGGGCAATCATTGCATGCAACAAGTTATTTGCTCAGCATGTTCAGGTACTGCTGCAGCATGGAACGTGCCTGACATCCCTGTACTTTGCAGCCACAAGCTGTGCAAGCACTTTTGTAGATGGTATGGTTGAAATACAGGCGTACAGAAGGGAGGCTAGCTGAATGAAGTTGTTCTGAACCAGGACACGAGTATGCAAATCACCTGTTGAGCAGCAGGGGGCTCTTGCCCTGGTTGCTGGGGGGGTGTAGCTGGGGGTGCAGTCCTGTACCCCAGCGGCCCACTGCTAGCAGAAGCAAGCCCCCCTTGAGCAGCGCCATGGGGTGTGCCCCTGGGACCCCAGCTGCTGCTGTGGGAGAAGGGGGTCTGTTGGGCATGTGGGACAGAACCCCCACTGGCCTGAGGGCTCAGCCCCCCCGTCTGTGTAGAAGCCTGCCGGCGGGGCAGTTCGCCAGAACGCGTCTTCATTGAGGACAGCTTCTGGAAAGGGCCCCGCCCTACAGGTGGTGAGTTGGCTCCTGCATGGATGTTGTCATTGCGACCATGCATGACAGGTGATTCAGATGCTGACTGAGCTACACTAAGGAATCTAGCACTGGAAATTTCAACTTACGGCAGAGTACCAGTTTCTTGCTGTCCAACAAAATGAGAAAACTGATGTGGTATTGAAAGAGAAAAGCTTGTATGGCAGGCATGCGGCCTAACAAAAGGCAGATGCAGGCTTGTCCTAGACATGCCATGAGTCCCCGTTGCCCCCAACATGATGTTGGCCCATCCAACTAACTTCAATAGTTTGTATTGCCTCTCAACCTCAATGCAGCCCTGACATGACAGTGCAGCATGTGTGAGGGAAGCTTGCCCACTACGCATGCAAGAATGTGTGCAAACCCAAGTTGCTCCCGTCCGGATTTCATCACGCTGCATTGCTTGCTGGGTTAGCTCCAGCAAAGCAGCAGCTCAATTGTAGGCATAGCATGAGCAAGGGCAAGGAGGGGAAGAAAGAGCATGTACATGTGCAGCCACATATGTGGCTGCCGGACTAGGTTGTATGTGCCTTGGTCGTCAGTGACCTGGTCAAAAGCACCAGTACTAAGAAGTTACCATGTCTGAACAGTCTGAAACAGACTTGTAAACAACCATACTTATAGACGACCATACAGGGAGCATAACCGTGAGCAAGGGCAAGGGCAAGAGCAGGGGCAAGGGCCAGGGCAAGGGCAAGAGTACCTTGTGAGTCTGGAGAGGTGCTGACTTCATAGCCGCCGCCAGCCAAGGCCTGCAGCTCCCCACTACCCAGGTAGGCATTCTGCTCCTGGAAGCCTGCATCATATTCAACAGCTTGACAAGAGTGGTGAAGAACCAACCCTTTGCCGCCAACACCTCTGAAGAGTTGCAATGGTCACCAACACAAAGCTGGTGAGACAGGGGTGGCGAGGAAGTAACCCTTTGCTATCGACATCTCAGAAGAGCTGCGTTACATAACTGGTGAACATCTCAGAAGAAATTGATTTTGTCACAAATATACAGCTGGTGAGATGACAGACATACAGGGTTGATTTCATTGAAGGACACAAACACACAACTAGTGAGACAGCAGACAAAAGGGGGGGCATCTCTGGCTGCAGTGCAGCTCTCTGCCATTCAGCTTTGTGTCACTTCTCTGAAAACCTGCCAGCTGCAGTGAGGAATATATCCTGCCTGAGCTTGCTTGAGCCTTTGAATGGTGAACCAGATCGGTTCACTCTATTAGGGAACAACAAGACACCAGGTCCAGTCAATAAACGCTGAGAACACATGTTGTGCAAACACCATGTATGTCTGGCTGCAATGCATGCAAAACCAGAGGATGGAGGACCTCCTCGGTACAGACTAGAACAACAGGCTGCTCTGGAGGGCCAAGACTTGTCCTGGCTGATCATCAGCCAGAAAGCATGGAATGCCTTGTTACTATCATCGTCATCACCATCATTAGGACAGACTTGTTTCATCAGAACAGGGTAGACAGCAGAGAAAAGGCTCACTTGATGCTTGTGTTGGCAGGACTAGGACAGGGCAAGGGGCCTCTAAGGCCAGTTGGGAGCTGACACCCCCCATGGGGGAGAGGGCCTTCTTGATACGGCCCCTCAGGGTGCTGGTCACCACCAGCAAGTCCATGGACTCATTCTCACAGAAGCTACAGATCTGTGCCTTGGCATCACCCTGTAGTCCAAATTAGTATTATTATTGTTAGTACTACTGTGATTTTTATTTTAATTATTATTTTTATTTTTATTAACTAATAATCATTGTGCATATGTTGTTTCATGACTCCAAACTAAAATTACGAAATCATGGCTCTATCTTCCTTCAGAAGATCCAACAGCCATCTTCCTTCCTTCTGCAGTCAGCATACCTCTTATGCTGTCTGTATTGCTTATGAGCTTTGCGTTGATACATGTTGTGCTATCAAACAAACATAGCTTCTGGATCTGCAGCGCAGATTACTTGGTCACTGGCATAACAAACACCCCAGTGACTGATGCAAAGCCTGCCAGCAATTTGGCACATTCTGTGCTGTTGCCAAGGACGTGCTGCTGATGATTGATGCCACAAAAAGCCAGGCGCAGCAGAAGACTGTCAAGTTATCTTTGCAAACAGAGCAGCAGGGTGGGCATGTTCAAGGCATACTGCCAACTAGCAAGGAAGGCGCTGAAAGAAGCTTGCGCAAGTTGGCAGGCTGGTCTAAACATCTTCTTTGAAAAAATTGGGCAACCAAAAAAATTGTGAAAGAAAGGTAATTTTATCTAATTGAGGCATTTTTTTTACCAAGCACTCACCATGAGGGAGACATGCTGCGACACAGTCAAGCCCATCAGATCTTCTTGTTCCAGGTGGGCTCCCCCCTCCTCCACCCCCTCATTGTGACCCCTCTTTCCTTTTTGTGACACCTACATCAACAATGATGGATTAGCTTCAATCATCATCCATGTTGCAGACTTCAAGCCCAGATGTACTCAGGAAGGAATTGTACATTAGGCCTGATGTGTGTTACAAAAAGGCTTGCATGTGCACAGATGCATTGTTTGGGGTTGCTGGGTGTTTGCAGTTGGAAGCCAAAACACCTGACCCTGGGTTGGGGACCCTATAGGGAGGCTAGCCCAGGGGGACGAGAAGGGGGGGGGGGGATGGGGCAGTCATGAACGTGACACCTGGCAGCAAGCCAAAGGTGTTCAGCTGACCTGATACTGCAGCAGAAAAAGCTCGTCCCCAGCTGCTAGGCAGAACTTGGCTGCCCAGGTCAGCATCTGTCTGCCTATATCAAAGCCATCGTAGGCAATGACGACCTTCCTGCGATCATTCACTTCTGGGGTGGCTGTCAGAACGCTGGCTTTCAGAGTCTGCGGCAAAGAGGCTCTGGCTCCTGGGCCCGCCTGCAAGTGATACACACGGACTCTTGTATCTTGTGACTAGACATATTTACGTCACGGGGCGCATCTGTGAGCAAGCCAGCCACCGCGTGGCAGGCCACGAGACCCAGTTCAGTATGCGTTTGTCATCACAGCATGGTGCAATGGTGTCCAGATGCAGAAGGTTGCACGCTCATTCACACGCACTTGCAAACATATCCAAGACATGGTTGGAGATAAGAGTGTTTGGTGCACAAAAGCAAGGAACAGATCCACAAAGCCTGACCCACTTTGTGTTATGCATCTGGCACAAATAGAGCATCCATATGATATGGGTGGGCCTGCAAGTCTTACCGCAGCTTGCTCCATGGCTGCTCCCAAGTTCCTCTGGGAATTGATGCGCATCTTGTCATTCCTTGCGCTCTGCAAGGCAGACATGGCACTGTGCTTATACCCTGTGCTTGTACCTATGTACCTGTGCTTGTACCTATGTACTGTGCTTGTACCTATGTACTGTGCTTGTACCTGTGTACCTGTGCTTGTACCTATGTACCTGTGCTTGTACCTATGTACTGTGCTTGCACTGCGCGTCTGAGCCTGTTCAGAAGTTTTCTGAACATGAAACCCCTATGCTGGACTCCAGTGCCTTTTCATACAGGGAGAAATGTGTGCCTGAAAATGTAACTAGCTGAACACGTGCCAAGCTACATCAGCTGCACATCTGTGCTTCTCTTGCGCTGGCAGTCCTGTTTGTATGACTGAGAGACACTAGAGACAGACTCGATTTGGGCACGCACCGCGGGGCGGACGATGAGGCAGGCTGCCTTGGAGTTGAGCTGCTGACTAAGCCCCATCTGTCCAGGAACCAGCTTAGTCAGCAGAGATGTGCTGGTCTCTTTGCTACCTACAAGGGGCCAAATGCTTTTTGGCATCAATTGTTGACTAGCCCCACAGCTTGTCAACAATGCCATTGGTGTGCTGTGGGAGTCAGTTACATGAGAGCACAATATGCTGTTGCACTGTCTGCAAAGCCTTAAGATATCCAAAAGCTGTGGCAGAACAGCTCACAACAGCACAATAGAACATACAACATATGCACTTCGTCTGCAAATTAAGTGAGCCACAATCGATCAGCCGGCGCAAACTACTGCATACATGGTCATGCAGTCTGCTGAGGTATAGTCACCATGCAGGTTGCCATTCGCATGTGCATTTGAGACTTGCCTAGGATGAGAACATCAACGCCTGCCTTCTCTGTGAAATCCAGAATGGCACTGTACATGTGGCTGCCCTGCAGCACAAGCACAAGCCAAAGTCATCTCCAGCAGCATCAACTTTTGCTTCAGCTTTCAGCTTTTATGCGTCATCTGACAGGCTTGCAATCCCAAAGATCAAGACTTGTGCCGAAGCTGACAATGCAATGCACAGTGGCAACAGCCGTATGCAGGAGCGCAAATGTCGTAACATGCTGATAATGCTTCATGGTCTGAAACTGCATTTTCTATTGTGAGTGTAACCTGTGAACCCTGGTTGCAGCAACACGTCGGTCAGCTCAATTTTGTCAATCAGCTGAAGCTAAGGCAAGCACATGTCTGCTTGCAAGTGCATGAGTGCAAGCCCAGTCCAACACATGCAGAAGCCAACTGAAATTAGGAATGATGCAACAAATTCAACAAATGGCAGCATTGGCAGGTATGGACGGTACCTCCAGCTCAATGATTGTGTGTGGGTAGCGTGCCAGGGCCATTTGCAAGCTGGGAAGAAGTGGACCACCAGCTGACCATGCTCGCTCCTTCTGATCCTTGCCTTGCTTAACATGAACAACATACAGCTTGTCGATTGGACTCAATGTTTCATTCCCAGCCTCATCGATCTGCTTCTGCAGCAAGCAAAAGCGCAGGCTTGAGTTGTCAGGAGTGTCACCATATGCAACATCACTATGCGCCACTATATGGAGATTTCTCTGACCACATTTTGACATTTATTGCATGCAAGTGAATAGCTCAACTTGCCCAAGGCAAAACGCCTGGGTTGTGCAGAGGGCTGTGCAGACACTGTTGACATTGTTTGGAACATTGGTGCTCTGTCCAGATGCACAGTATGCACAGTATGATGAACAGTATGCAGTGTGTGCAGATTGAACCAAGCATCATCAGGTATATGCCACAAACAAGTGTTGGGCTTGTGCGTGAGCTGGTTTGATTGCACTTACCCGCAGAAAATACTGCTTTGCCCAAGTCCAGGAGTACAGAGTGGCATCAGAACTCCAGTGCTTGACGCAAAATGCTACTTTTCTCTCCATGGCTCAGCCGGTTACGTTCACAGCTTGTGACAAAGATTGTCAGAACAACACGCTGACTTGCGACTTGGTGAGGTCGAGTGCTCTGCTTGACATACGCTGTTGTGATGTAGATCGCCTACAGGCAGGTGAAAGGATGAGAAGGTGTGATTGCCACTTTTTGCTTCACAACATGCGCGTGGGAACTGACAGCATTGCCCAATACTGTCATGTCATGCTTTGACCAGGTCAACGCACTGGAGTCAGTCATACAAGATGCCCCGCATTGGCCACAGCAAGCTAATGCGCACCGAACGTCGATCGTAATTAGACCTCAGCTCGGACACGTACAAGAGCAGGGTAACACCTGTGCTACGTTACGTGCTGCCACCAGGTGCAAAAACAGGTCTGAGTTGTAAAATTAGCAGTTCAGCTTGCCACATGTACGTCGTGCACGCTGATACAGGCGTGTTGCTTGTGTGGCTGCTTCGTTGGCTCCATGGCTTGTCAAATTACTCCAGCTCAGCCATTCCGGTTGGTGTACACAGTGTCATTCAGCGAAGAATACCTGAGTAGTACTGCCTTACGCTGCTTTCAGTTGGCCAAAATGCAGGAAAACACAGATCTCTTTGGCTGACAGCAGCAAAGCAATGGCAATTGTTTGATAGCATTTGCTGCATCAAACTTTGCTTCAAGCAGCCTTTGCAAAGCCTTTACTAAGTCTATCACCACATGTTGTGCAACCTTCATCTTTGCCACAGTCAGCCAGTGAGCTCAGCACTGTGCTCAAACTAATGTCATTGTTTCTTGGCTCTGCGCTCTGCCAGCCTCTTTTCTCCCACATGCCGCTGTATCTGATCCAGGATGCCCTGAATGCAAGTTTGGGTTGCATCAGCAGATCACACCATGCTGGTATGGGCAAAACCCAACACTGGTGAGTAAAGTCTTGCAACAGCATATGGGCATGCTGCATAGTTCATCAGGCTCAACCGTGCTGCAATGCACAACAAATGCTCGATGTGGAATCATGCAATGGACACGACGAGCAGCAGCTGATGAAAGATGATGAATTTTGTTGGATGGCGAGTAGACAATGGCACAGCAGCACTTGAGCTGCAGCACTCCATACCATAGCCATGTGCAACTTGGCAACATGAGTCAAGTCTGTCCCTTGTGCAGTAAAGACAGCAGCTTGCACCAGCATACCTTCTCATCAAAGAAATGCTTTTGCGTCGCAGCCCAGCCGCCAAGCTTGTCATCAACTGTCCAAATGCCTTTCACATTGGGCAGCTTTGACTTCTTCTTCATGGCCTTATCAACTGGCCTGCAGCCAGCAAGTCATCACTAGCTGCAGTCAGCTGTATGGTAGCTGCCATGCCCAACACAAAACTTGCGTTTCAGACGAGACATTCTGAGGCCTTGAGAACCCTTGATGCCCGGGATGCAAATTTTCATTAACAATTGCAGGACCAAACCAGTCAATGTCTCCAGATGGCACAACAGGACACCACACTTGGTCATTCCACAGTACTGAAGTACTCAAGGTCTTGACACCATTGACCATCCACTCTCAACATGACTCCAGCACATGGCATATGCCACCAATGTACTCAGCATGGGCGTGCAATGCATGTATTCATGCCAACCTGGCATACAGCACATCATGGCCACATTGTGTTCATGCAAGAGGTCTGCAATGCATGTGATCGTGTCAAGTTTGCATACAGCACATCGTGGCCAAACTGTGTTCATGCAAGGAGCTTGCAATGCAGACCTGAAGCCACAGTCCATAAACTCCTGCTGGGCTGTGGGAGTGAAGAGGTACTGCAGAAAGGCTTCAGCTGCTACTCGCGTCTCAGGCTTCTTGCGGTCTATGTTCTTGTCCACGATTGCTACTGGAAACTCGATCTGCACGCAGCATGCCTACCTGCTGACCATATGGCCTGGAGTGTGCATGTGGTGGACCTGCTCAACTGACATACTATACTCTAGACTAAGTGCAATCTGTGCAGATCACAGACGAGCAGCATTTATTTATGTGTCGGTCAAAGACATTGTGTGTCTCACAGGTCAAATACAAAGTGATTTGCATGTGCTGCATAAATCATAGCAAGGGTGGTGTCAGCGGCCGACACACCAGCAGTGATGTCATTTCAGTGAGATGCAAGCCAACCAAGTAGGACCAATGGGATGTACACTTTGACAGACATGACCAGTAAGTACATTGCCCTCAAGTTGCAATTGACCAATCAAACCCCTCTGACCGCATGTATGCAGATAGCAACATGGTCAGCTCTGCAGGGATGTGTCCCTCACCAGCACGTTGTTGTCAGGCACAACATAGGGCAGCGCGCCCTCCCCGTATGTTTCATTGGTCAAGATGACCTCATTCTCGTAGTTGAGGGAGACATCTCCTTGGCCCTGCTTGTAGAACACATCCGAGGCTTCTCGTGCATCTCTAGGCTGAATGGGCACGTTCTCAAAGACCTGCGCGCCAAGCAAGCAGTGTCTTTGTGAATCCTGCCACCAACCCCTAGAGCTTGAGTTTGAAAGTTGATATGACCTGTCACGCTGATTCTCTCTGTACTGTTGATGTGGTTGTTTGCAAAATTTGGGCCATATTGTTCAAGCAACGACTGCTTGTCGCAAACCAAAGCAGAAGCTGGGAAAACAGGCAGCAAACACCAATCATCAGCTTCTTTGTTTGGTTTGTTGAATCTGCTGTGTCTAGTGCAGCTACCAGGCTTGCAGATTAATGTGAGTCTAGGTCAGTAGTCCAGATCAACATGAGCCTAGGTCAGTAGTCCAGATCAACATGGGTTTAGGTCAGTAGTTCAGATTGCACTAAGCAAAAGTTTGATGCAAGCTGACCTTCTTGCAGTAGTCCAGAGAGGCTTCCTCTCCTTGGTTTTGCTTGTGGCCCCACAGCGCCAGAAAGTTCCATCGAGCCACACCAGCTGTCTTAGGATTAGCAGTGATCACTTGCACATCTGGCCTGCGCATCAAGTCATTGGCTAGCTTTTGTCTTCTTCCTGGTTTCATCAAATGACGTGTGATGCGCAGACTGGGCGTCAAAGATCTGCATCTGAGCTGCTGTTATCAGTCATGATTGCAATCCTGAAATGCAAACCGCCCAATGCCAACAAGGATGACAGAGGCAGCTGACTTTTGACCATCTTTGGTAACACATCCTTGCCTCAAGTAGACTCCATAGAATGATGTCATGCTCGTTCCTGCCAAACCCATTCCTGCCGTGTGACTTTCAGAACACAACATCCTGCCTTTTGTGTGAAAGCTGCCGTGCAGATGTCCGGTGATGCAGACATGCATGCCTGCCTGCCTACAGACAGGTGCAGCCCAAACAGCAAATGCGTGTATGCCATTGCACAGACCGCCGCGACTCCCGCTTTCAGCTCTGCATACTCAGTGAGTCTTGAGCAGATGACCTGCACGATCTGCATGCAGACAAGCATACCTGTCCTGCACATACCTAGCTCATCATGAGCTGGAAAGCCTAATTATTGATGGTATGATTAGTAAGCATGCCTACCGTGTCAGATCGCTCCAGGACTTGACATTCTTGGGGTTGCCTTTCCTGCTGACAATTGCCACATGCGACTCACACACCACGGACTTGTTGGGGGCACGCTCTTGCCAGTCCTTGTTGATGAGGCCCGTGTCACAGATCTTGTGCACATCCAAGGGCAGCGCCAGTGCCACTGCAAGCAGAAACACAGAAGACTCACATACCAGGGCAAACAAAGTATTTATTTTCAGGACATGTCACAGTTGCTGCACATGGGCACCAAGTGTTACACATAGGTCAGGCCACATGCCATTGAGCGAGCCCCCAAACTATGTAGTGAAGCTGCAGGCATCAATGCTGCAAGTGCAAATGGGTCCAAAG
>JAABUP010003090.1_pt1 | contig 30198 bp, 31 predicted proteins | sample 5559201 | NCBI WGS metagenome assembly JAABUP01 (sample SAMN10711887, study PRJNA513373) | rock metagenome | isolation source: Antarctica rocks | place: Antarctica | reverse complement strand
CCCCATCGCTCACCGCCAACTACACCCTTCACCAATTCTTATCCCTCCCGCGATGACCTCTCCAACCCAGATGGTCATAAAAAAACCCCTCCCCATGAATTATAACATCTAGATCCACCTCTTTATACCGGTGCTGGTATTAGCGAGAATGTATCGAACCGGTGGAATATATTAAAGAAGAAGATCACGGGGCTATGGGAGTGTATTGTGGCCGTGGTCCTGGGAGGTGGGTTACTTTCCTTACTTGCGGGGAGAGAGGGTAGAGGAAAGGGGTCCCGAAAGCAATACAGTGGGGATTTTGGGGTCGAGATAGACGGGGTGTGCCACAGTGATTTATTCTTCAATCCTCCTTGAAAATCCGAGTAAAGAAAGGAGATTGATTTCACTCACAAATCTTTGTCGAAAGTCGTTTCTCTTTCGTATACTCGCTTTACTTATGACTACCAAAAGTAAAAAAGTCGTGAGTATCGAGTCCATCAACAAAAACCAGACGGGGTACTGTAAGTACATCTGTTAAGTCGCTAACGGCATTTCCGTTCAAGAGGTCAACATCAAATATATATATAAACTTTGCTCACCGGTCTGCTGGCTTTCAAATCCCACATATGAATTTCAGAGTGCCGAGTGCTCCGAAATGCTGTTCTGCTTACATCCCCCTCGGCGTTGACGTTCTCGTCGGTTTACCTCGCTGTTGTGTCTGTGACTGCGTTCGTTCAAAGAATTAGAATCGGATAATGTCTTTCTTTTGCTGCTGCTGCTGCTGCTGCTGCTGCTGCTGCTGCTGCTTTCTTACTTTGGGATTTGGTTGGCTCGTCTCAAAGTGAGATGTATTGAACTTTTCATCCATCTTGGCAATTTCCAGGAAAGGGTGTACAGGTATCGATACGTGGGGGAGGGGTGTACTGTACTGTATGTATGTATCGAAAGCAGGTGTACTGTACACGTCTATTTACTGGCCTCCCTCATCTTTTATTTTCTCTTGATGTTTTGTGCGCAGCGATTTACCAAAGGTGAAATATGGGGGGCTATTTTGTGGGTTAGGGCTACAAACCAAAGGTGGGCCGCCCGACCTGATATAACTGAGTAACAACCAATTTTCAATGGGATCGGGAGTCGATGGATACCTTTGGTGGCTCTCATGGCGAAAATTGCCCCCTCGCCCCCATTCTTCGGGAGCGTTTAGTCGGGACGAGCCCAACCGGGAACGGAAGGCGCACCACCCAAAGCTCGCGTATGTCGAGATCTGGTTGGCTTTGCTGGATGGGGTCGCTACGAATTCATCATCAATTTTACATCTGGTTTGGGAGAATGGGGTGGTTTACTGGGTTTCATTGGTACAGACTCGGTATTCTATATTGCACAATATCTGAGCACACCCTTAGAGGGCTAATGCAAAGGAAACTCGCGTACTTTTTCACTGTCTGCGTTTCTAATCTGTTGATCTTCCTGCTGGTTTGTGCGGGCGGCGATCAGGCTCGTGGTGAAGGTTGCGTGAAGGGGGGAGGCGATCCCGTTGGATCCGTTGTATGACTTGCGAGCAGTCTTCACTTTTTGCTATGAGTCCTGCATCATGTGGCCTTCGAAGGGGGGTACCTTATATGGAGTCTTATCAGCCTCGATCCTTTGTTTCCTCCTTCTTTTCTCATCATTCAAGAATCCAGACTGCGGGCTGTCAACATCATCTATCTTGGTTCCTCCATCTTGGAGCCACACAGACAGTAATCACCCGGCATCCGCTTGTCTGGCTCTAGAACCTCTGTTTGGTTCGACAGAATAGCTGCAACCCCTTGGCTTCGATTTCAAAGCTCCGTGGGATTCCTCCCTACGCCCCTGACACAATGGCTGCGAACAATGTGCAGACCATCTCCAACTACAAGTTCGTCGACGCCCGACAAACCGTTGCCATCGGCTACGCCATCCCGGTAATATGTGTCGTGATCGTTGGCATGCGGTTCTTCACTCGGATTATGCAAAAGAACTACATCGGAATTGACGACTGGCTGAGTGCAGGTAGTCTGGTAAGGGCTTGTAACGGCAGTAGCTGACATTTCTCTACGTCAACGCTAATACACCAACGATAGTTCGCGATCATAGGCATGGGCACTTGCCTCGTGGCCGGTCAGTACTGGTCCAGTGTTATAAGAGCAAAAAGCTAAAGACGTAAAACCATTACAGGAGCTCAAGAACGAGTCATGGGCTACCCTACTCCGGCACCACCACCCCATCTTACAGGCGATCAACTCCTTGCGTACTTGGACCCAACATCGCGGGTTGCAGAAAAGGTGAACCAAGTCATGAGCCCCCGTCCTCTAATAGAATGCCAACACAAACGGTGCAGATCGAATTCCCCTTCCAGATCCTGATGATGACTGCATACGGACTCATCAAGCTCAGCGCCATAGCCTTCTACTACCGATGCTTATGCCCAATCAAGAAAGACCCTTTCAGCATCGTCTGCCTAGTCACGGCGGTGCTCGTGATAATCTGGACCGCGGTCTTCATTCTCCTGATCATCTTCGGCTGCGGAGCTCCGATATGGGCAAACTGGGGCTCCCCCGACGCGCGGATCCATTGTCCGATCTCGCTGACGGGTAAACACATCGGCCTCATGATCTCGGACCTGCTCATCGATGTATTCATCATCTGCCTACCAATCCCAGCAGTGAGTAACTTTCAGCCCCCAACCGCTCTGCCCGGAGAGAGAGCGTATGTATCTAAACAAAACATGTAGGTTTGGAAGCTTCAGATGTCAGTCAAGCAACGAATCGGCGTAACCGGCGTCATTCTTCTCGGAGCTTCGTGAGCGTTCCCCCGGAACCCTCTTCCCGACATCTACAACGCTAACACCCCCCCAGCGCCGTCGCCGCATCCATCGCCCGAGTCGTCGTCTACGTAAAACTCCTCGCCGCCTTCCCCGCCACCATCGGCGTCGACACCAACCGTACGTCCCAACCCCCCTCCCCAATATATCCCCCCTCAATCCCTTAACCGCCCGTACGTCTCCCAGAAGCCATAACCGTCCAACTCTACTGGTGCCTGCTCGAAGCCGGCCTCGCCCTCATCGCCGCCTGCCTCCCCTCCGTGCACTGGCTCTTCAAGCCCTCCTCCGCAAAATCCATCATCAGCAAAGCACGCGTCGCCCTCGGCCTCAGGCCCCTGGACCTCGCCCCCAAAGGCTCCTCCTCCGCGGCACAACCCTCCATGCGGGGAAGGAGGTATCCGAGCGAGCGGTACGCCGAGATCGACGCCGCCGCGGGGTCCCGCGATGATGTCGATGATGATGATGCCAAGTTCGGCTACTCGGTGCGCGTGCACGAGTATGCGATGCGGGATCTTGAAGGCGCCAAGAGGTACCGGTAGGTAGGTAGGTAGGGAGGGGATATTCATGGTTTTTATGGGGAGTTGGTACTCGTACTCCGTGCCGGTGTTTAGTTTTTAATTAGCTTTTGTAGGTAGGTTTTTTTTTTTTGAAACTATCGGTGGGGGTTAAATTGGTTAATTCATTCTGCTCGTATCATCCAGTGCTTTTTTGTGACCCCCTTCTTCTTTTTACTGACATTTAGCTTTAACCTACTCGTATCATCCACCTCATCCCATCCCCCCCCCCTTCCTTTCTTCCTCCATTATCACTAATATCTAAACACCTTACCTTTTCCCAGCCTTTTAAAAAAAATATATATCTTTCCCAGCCTTTTAGAAAAAAATCTTTAAAATACATACAGTATACATATACATACATAGACGACCAGTGCATCTCTAGTTAGTAGAAAAGATTTCGAGAAGACGGCGAGAAAAGTTTTTTAAATAAAATCAAAGGTGGTCTTCTAGAAGTGAACGAGCACTGAAATTTCGGGTTGCATTTTAATTTGTTGTACAGGAATGATAAATCTCGGATTTCCAAGGCATCTATGATACTATAGTAAGAAAAATATCGGTACTGCCAACGTAAGAAACCCTCGTGGATTAAGTTCCGGATATCTCTCTATTTCTGATTGGAATTTTCGCGAGAGTTTTTGGTGGATAAAGGGGCACTATTCTATGTAAGAGGCAGCACTGGGGATTTCTACACACAAGAGGGCATCAATTTAAAAGGGGTACGAGATAGCTGATGAGTGGTTTAGTCCACTTTGGATTAATGTCTCCAACTGCCTTCCGATGTCGTTGACAAGAGCACCGCGCATGGTCAACCACCGTTGCCACTTCTCGCAACCGCAGCCTCGGGGTGTTTACGTGCTCCTCCGTTCAGCAAGCTTCCCTGCGCCGCCTTTGCCCTCCATCACAAGTTTCGCAAATTTACTCGCATGCATACTTATAATTTCCAATCCTCTCTTCCCGCCTGTAATTCCGTAGCTGCCCAGCCCATCCTGGTCCACCGAATATCTGACGCCAAGGCTCTTTAGCACAAGCGGATCATTCTGGAATGTCCTATGCTTGGCTCCCTTGAGCGCCACCTCTAGCTTCCACTCCCAGATGGCTCGTACAGGTCTGGTCACAATTGGGTCCTGGTTTAGCCCTTGGGCTCCGAATTGAAGGATTGGCCGCTTGATCTGGGTACCCGGCTGGAGCAGAGAGCCGAAAAAGATTCCGTCAGGTTAGGCGTGTCCTCGGTGCACCTTTGCAAGAGGAGAGCTTTGGACAGCTCAATCAGAGAACACTTTCTCTGAGCCTGAAACGTTAAAAGAAGCCAGATAGAAGACGACGGTTGAAGAGATGGTCTGGCGCTTCATAAGACATGCTGTTCACGTAACCTTACAGTGTCAATGATCTATCCAAATATGTCGGCACGAATGGCCTGTTTTCATTTCCGCTTTTGCGGGACATAATTTCAGCTCCAATATGTATAAGTGTCATACTGACAGATGTCCCACAGCACCATCAGAAGGATGTTAATTTAACCTCGCTAGCACGGATTTGCAACAAACAACACAAGCATGCGAGCTTAGTCAAAGATCGAATTTTCCTTATGTCCCTTCTTTAGATATATAGATGTGTGAACGATGAAAATGCCTCGCAGTAGGGTGTAGCGCTATTTGATGATATGAGTGAATCCTGATAAAGAACAGAAGGGATCGAAAGCAACGGTCTAGAAGTCAGTTATGCGACTTACATACTTTGACAAGCTCAGCAACTTCGGTTCACAACCCACGAGACAGGTGCAACATCAAGGTTGTTACGCGAAGATGCTCATGGGAAAAAGTCCCACTAGCGTCGACTGCTGAGCTGTAAAGGTTGAAGCCCACAGATGATGCTCAGAAAGGACAAGGACGCTCTAGGTTAAGAAAGAAATCCAGTTTTATGGGATTGCCGATCATTGAGGGCCACTGAAGCGAGCATGCAGATGCTCTACAGTAGTAGATCTGCACGTTCGCCAATGGCCACAACCTTCATGGAGTGGCACATGGAGGGCATTTCACGGTAGGCTGGCCCAGAAACTTGATAATGGAATGCCAATCTCCATGGCCGAAAGCCAAAGGTATGGTATTCCCTAACCTGAGGTAGGTCATACTCTAGCGATGCTCAATTCTTCTCATGCCACTTCTCTTGTATTATTCTAATATGGATTGGTGTCCGACTTTAGCGACTGTTAGCATAGAGTATCGTATGCTAAGTTTTAAGTATCCCTTAAACCGTCATTAAAGCTGCCATCCTAGGTATACGGCCACCTTACCTGTTAGGGTACTAGGGAGCCACGGGAGATGACTAACCAGGCCAATGGGGACCTGGAGATTAATATTTAGATATCCTAGTGCGGAGTAGAGGAACTGTGCAGTAGACAAATATTTTGGTGGGGTGCCTAAATAGGCTTAGCTTCGTTAATCCTGGGATGGCAGCTTTAATGACGGTCTAAGGGATATGATCATCAATGGGTGATTTGAAGCTTTGACTATCTCGAAATTCTGCTGGACTGGTAAACATTTTTTTATCATGAGCCACGTAGGTAGGTCGGTAGGTCGGTAGGTAGGTAGTTTGCACCTTGGACTTGTTGAAGAAGCAATTGTCAGCCTATTAAACGTCCGTTCGTCCGCAACAAGTAATGCCCGAACGCTGGAGATAATCCATCAATCATTAATTATGATTGTCATAGTAGTAAGAAGGTACCTTGCATAGATGTTGTTTCAGGGCTGCACGGGTACCAGTCGTCACCCAGTGTACCTTCCATTTCGATGTCTGCAGTTTCTCTTGCATATGCATAGTAATCTGATCGGGTACTACAGTAGGTAACTTTATATCCCTTTACTACCTTTCTTCGAGGTGTCTTTTAGAGCTAGAACGGTTTGCTCGTCTTTTTCAACTTCAAGAAACAGACCCCACGACTAGCAGTGCTCCAAGTCATGCAAGTGGTGTGTACTTTATACCTACCTTAGTGCATGCTTGAGTTGGGCTATTTCTCACTCGGCAACTATGAGAGGAAGCTACGGTTGATTAACATCCAGATCGAGCAATACTTGACCAGAGATTCAAAATCGCAACAGTAGTAAGTTCATTGAAGCTTTATTTTACACGTTTGTTGAGCTCAAGGTAGTCGTTTCCCATTGCTAAGGCACCAACAACAACAACCATGCAGACTTTCCTGCATAAGGTATAAATTGCTACCACACCTCATGCACTGCTCTCAGGCATATTGCGGCGTACCCTGGCTATGGTCAAGGCCAGAATGATAAGCGATTGATTGAGATGATGGATCCTGGACATAATAGCCCTCGAGCTACGGCACAGTAGTTATGACAACTGATGTGGATGACAGCTCTTGCTCGCCGGAAGTGTTAACTTGCTAGATGTGTTAACGTAGTGATTTGTGGCAGGCATGGCCCACCTTTCAGATGGGTCGATCGATGGAATCGAACAATCATCACCCCAAATAAATACAGCCCGCCATTGCACCCCGTGTGTGCTTATGTGAAGAGGTATTCTTATATGCCCATCGTTGTAATGGCCACAGATGCACCCCCAATCGGGCAGCCTGGGTTCAATCTCTATGCGGATCAGAAGGGAAGAATACTTGGATCCATGATTGCTCTACTGGTCCTTTCCACCACCTTTGTCATGCTCCGCCTGTTGTCAAGAAAGCTTTCTAAAGCTGGATTTTGGCTGGATGACTACTTGATTGTGTTAGCACTGGTAGGTTAAGCTCGATCAATATGCCGTGGGTTTGAAGTACTGTTGACGATGCATACGGTAGATTCTGTCCTTTGGTCCTGTCATCAGCACTTTGATCGGTGAACCGCCCGTTCAGTGGAACTTCGGATATGTGCTAAACCTGTGGCTCAGCTACGCTTGACCATGGCTTTGGAAGACACATCTATGTCTTGGGGCCCGGGGCTGCCACGGCCTTCTTCAAGATTCTATACTTCTATGATATCTTTTACTACTGTGCGACTGTGACCGTCAAGTTCTCCATGTCTGTACCCTTTCACATACCTGCACGACAAGGCATTACAGTCACTAATCAGCCTTGTCTTGAAGACTCGCCTTCTATCGACGGATCTTCCCAGTCGTCGAACTCAGGCTTGTTCTGCTTCTCGCCGCGAGTTTCGCCGCAGCCTTTGGTTTCGCCTCGATCTTGACCGCCATCTTGCAATGGTATAGATACCTCTTTCCTGGCTTCAAAAGGATGTGATTGCTGAAAGTTACAGTGTTCCAGTACCATCGTTCTGGAAGTTCCCTCAGCCACCTGGTCGTCGATGCATCAATGTCGATAGATTCTTACTGGCCACCGGATCGATTAACATCCTCCTTGATCTTGCAATCGTTTGCCTGGTAATACATCGAAGACTAGCTGCGAGTTCAAAAAGTCTAACATATGTCAGCCAATCCCTCTGATATGGCGGTTAAGAACAACGAACTCTCAGAAAGGCGTTCTAACAGGCATCTTTACCGTTGCTGGCTTGTAAGCGCCCTTGTGATTTCGACCTTATAAGTCTTGAATTTAACTGACATTGGCCATCAGCGTTTGTGCTGTGAGTATTGTCAGGGTCATTGTGCTGTCCCGGCTTGGTCAGGTCGATGTAACGTGTAAGCCATCTTTGCATCTACTGTCATCTAATTCTTCTAACAATCATCAAGGGAACTTTGTCAACGCTGCGATATGGACAGCTACCGAGCCATGTATGGGTGTTGTCAGCGCCTGTCTGCCGAGTTTACGACCACTTGTGACACTACTAGTCAGCGGCTCCCCCCGTGGGCCGCCTGTGAAGAGCACTCATGCTACTGGAAGCAGTACTTCATCAAGACTGATGTGGCGAAGCAACAATGGGAATGAGGATGGGACCTTCACTCGATTAGAGGAACTTGCCAATGAGCTCAATCCTCGGTGGGGTCATAGTGTATCAGTCCGCGGGGGTAGAAACAATCGCAACGGCAGTGCAGTGGACAATATCAGCATGGAAGACATGAATGTCCCACCCAATAGTATCAACGTAAAGACGGAGGTGGTTTTAGTCACTAGCGATCGGCTTGATTATCATGACCGGCTATACTGAGGTTCGTGTGTTGAAGCTTGGCTATTGCCTTGTTGGTTTGGGGAGTTTGGTGTGGGTGAAAAGAGATACCCCAATCCGGATTATAATCGTTATTTCCCCTGTACTAAAGTTATGAATGGAGAGATGACCACAATCAACCTATCTGTGGTTCTATGCATATAATGCTGCATGCCGAGTGCTACACCTTAGTTGCTGTGCCCATGCCCAGGTCTGATCAGCTTAACTTCGACCCAGTCAAGAGCAAGTGAAAGGATGCCCAACTTCATGTGCTTGTCGCTCTTTTGCTCACAGATTAGACGATTAGCCTGAGCAGTGTCATCATGGCATAAACGGTGTGCAATGGTTCAAAGAACACAACCTTCACAATTCATAAAGTGGTGTGACGAAGAGTGGAAGGGTACCGAGTAGCTCAAGGCTGCTCCAACGTTAAATTACCTTATTTCCGATGTATTCAAAATCGATATATTACCTTATCGATAAGGCCACAAGGTAGGGCAGTAGCGGTTCCCCAAATGTCCAACATCTCTCTCTTTCCAAGACTTTTGACGGTATAGAGCTGTTTTGATGCCTTGTGCTCTATTGTCTGAGTTAGGTAGTGTTAAAAACCATGTATCGCTCCAGGATCCAGATATACTCGGAAGGTCAGTCTATTTCGGTTCGCCTGGGTCTGATACATACTTACTGACTGCCCAAGAAGAGCAATTGCCTGACACGCTGGTCACCTTTTTCAATGATTTCCCATCTTCGAACCCAGAGATTCAACCATCGGAGCCGCCAAGGAAACGCCGAAGAGTGACAAAAGAACCTGGAACGAAAGCTTCTAGGATTGACGATGAGGAAGATTATCTGACACTTGCTCTCATTACGATTGAATTGGTACGGCCCGGTTTTTCACGGTTATCTCAAACTGACAAGAGTCTCTCCAGGTATTCACTTACGATCTTAGCGCACCGCTGTCAGGGTTTCGTGTGTCACAAGACGACGAGAAAGAACTTCCTGTGCTCCTGAGACGATCTCAGGGAAATCGTGGCGGCGCATTCTCCCTACAGGCCACCAGTTCAGCTGGCGGTACTGTCGTTGATCTCAATATACCATCGACAATCCCTTTGCAGACCTTAGATGTCTTAGCAAGGTCAGTATTCTAGATCCCAACAAAGGTCCAAGGACTATTCCGACTTGCAGCTCTGACTTATTCGAAGAGTCATCGACCTTCCTATTCCTCGCAGGAAGAATGGCGCAAGAACCCAATGCTCGATCTCGTGCATTCGGAGTCTTACACCACCCTGTACAGTGTTCAGAATCAACGTTCGAGTAGTTTTGCCCAATGCGAAGCATTTACTTCCTATCGGTCCCAGGCTTCCGCCTGGCATCTATTCATCACAATGCTCGGCTGAAACTTGGTCACCTCGAGAATTTTATGATAGTGTTTTCGTCCCAGCCAAAGATTCTACCGCTCCAAGGTTTCCACCAATCGATCAGCTCAACTGCCAGTTATACCCTTTCCAGCAAAGGGCTGTACGATGGCTGCTTCGGCGAGAAGGTGTCGACTTCTTGGGGAATACTTTGATTGCCTATGATGTGGATCAGGCGCCAGTCAAATTGCCTTACGGTTTTGTTGAAACCTCATACAATAGCAGGGTAAGCTGGTTTAGCCCTCTATTCGGAATCATGACCACGGATCAAAGTCTTACTCGGGACACAGGCCTCAATATAAGAGGAGGTATCTTAGCTGAAGAGATGGGTCTTGGGAAAACGGTTGAAATAATAGCACTCATTTGTCTGCATCAATCGACAACTCGAGCTACTCGAGATATGTACCCGAGTTCGCTGCCAAGCTGCTCCGCGACTCTAATTATCACACCCCCCTCGATTATACAGCAGTGGAAAAGTGAGCTTCAGACGCTAGCGCCCCATCTTCAAGTTATGATTTATGAAGGTCTACGGATGGAGGCAGGAAAAAGTGATAATGAGCAGCTCCTGACGCAATTCCTAAGTCAAGATGTTATTTTGACGACTTACAATGTCCTTGCGCGTGAGATACATCATTCCGGGCACACGCCCGATCGTGACCTCAGGCATGGCAAGAAGTATCAGCGGAGGCTCTCACCCCTGATTCAACTTACGTGGTGGCGTGTTGTTCTAGATGAAGCTCAGATGATAGAAAGTGGGATTAGCAACGCCGCGAAGGTCGCACAACTCATTCCAAGGCAAAATGCGTGGGCCGTCTCTGGGACTCCTCTCAGGAAAGACGCAACAGACCTCCTGGGTCTACTTATATTCCTTCGTTGTTGGCCGTACTGTCAGCCGCAGCTCTGGGACCGACTTGTAAAATTCCATAAAGATATTTTCAGGGACATTTTTCGAACAATTGCTCTACGCCACACAAAGGAATCAATCAAAGATGATATAGAGTTGCCATCTCAAAAGCGTATCGTAATCACTATTCCGTTCACACAGATCGAAGAACAGCATTATTCAACACTTTTTCAAGAGATGTGCGATGATTGTGGCTTGACCGTCAATGGCCGCCCATTGGATGAGGCCTGGGACCCTAGTTCGACAAAGACGATTGAAAAGATGAGGAGCTGGCTGGCTAGACTACGTCAGACCGTACTACATCCTTCGGTAGGAGGTCGTAACCGACGAGCGCTTGGACAAGGGAAAGGTCCCTTGCGGACTGTTGGAGAAGTACTTGAAGTGATGCGGGAGCAGAACGATACAGCCTGTCGAGTAGACGAAAAAGCATTACTGATGTCTCAGGCTCGGCGGGGTCAGCTTCTTGAGCATGCAAAGCGCAGTGAAGAAGCTTTACAAGTCTGGCTACAGACGCTCGAAGAGTCAAAGGTGATCGTACATGAATGCAGGAACCATCTGGAATCAGACTTAGGAATCCCCAAAGCTGCCACCAATGCAACCCGAGCTAGTCAAGAACCAGACGAAGAAGCTACCAGAGCTGCCCAAATTGGAATTCTCCGGCAACGATTGCGTGCAGCTCTCGAGGTCGAGCACATGTGCACATTTTTTGTGGCAAATGCGTACTACCAAATAAAATCAGATGAAACTGCCACCGAACAAGGTTCCGAAGCGTTTCAGACGCTTCAAAAACTCGAAGAGAGCGCCTACGAAAAGGCGCAACTCATCCGAAAAGAATTACTAGTGGAAACCCGCACCAAAGCACTAACATCTATGGGTCTTATCAGTGAAAAGGCTCAAAATCACTCCTTCGTTGAAATCCCGGAAATGGTGCCGCTAAGCTGCCAAGGTGGTATTGAATCTCGCAATATCATGACCAAGCTAGACGCTTTGCTCGCTATAATCGATCGCCAAGCCGCTCAGCTTGATGAGTGGAGGGGGAAGATGATAAAGCTCTTGTTGTTGCCTTTGGTCGACGAAGAAGAAGAAACGGATTTGCAAGGAGATGAATACGAAACGTCAACAAAGCAACAAGATGAAGTTTACGTATACGTTGATGCTCTCCGCGCAATCATAGCAGACCGCCATGATATCCTGACCGGCCAAACAAATACTCGGGTCGAGCACGAGATCAAGTTTGCTCTAGACCAGGTAAAAGAAGGGATAGGGCATTCTCCCGAGCTCCTGAAGAAGTTGCTCTCGGTTCGACGCACACTAAAGCCACCTCCAGGTCTGGGTTCCGTGAGAGGCATTATCACTCAGTTACGTGAGCTGAAGACCGATCTCCGAGGGCAAATGCAAAAAGTAAGCACTCGAGCAAGCGCAGAGCTGGCGATCGTAGATGCAACGCTGCATAAATTGCATGGCATAGCAAACGATCAAATCAAAGTTGTCAACAGCCTCGATCGGGAACTCGAGCTATTCAGAGATACCATGAATTTGCGACTTGAGTACTATCGGCAACTACAGCAAATATCGGACACGGTGGCACCGTACGAGGACGACCTGGATGAGGAGTCTCTGAATGTGGCTTTGGCAGGCATGAAAGATGCTGAAACACAGATACACCTTCGGATTGCTACACTCAAGTCAAGAGCGCGCTACCTAGACCACCTCCGAGATGAGGCTGCTGATGTTGATGCCCAGCGGCTTTGCACGATCTGTCAGCAGCATTTCGAAACAGGAATTCTAACCTCTTGCGGTCATTCTTACTGCTTGGAATGCATACGTCTCTGGTGGAAGAATTGCACGTATAAGAACTGTCCTACATGCAAAAAGCATCTTTCAAGGAATGACTTCCACCAAATAACGTAGGCTTTCTGCACCGTTCAATTTACTCAGATAACCCGTGCTAATAATGTGCGGCAGCTACAAACCGCAGGAGCTCACCATGCAGGAAGAAACCCAGTCCAAAGAGCGAGGATCGGATGAAGAACGTCAAACTGAAAGCACATTAATTTACTCCGGCATTCGGAGTTCTACGTTGAATCAGATCAAGAATATTGATGTGGACGGGTCATTTGGTACGAAAATCGACACACTGGCTCGTCACTTATTTTGGATCCGAGAGAATGGTGAGTGAATTATCACAGCCCATCCTTCCTAAAATACATGCGAAGAATGAGAATTGCAACGTATCTCAGGAGTACATATTTTGCAACCGTATTCCATGGCCCATGATTCTATTCCAGAAAAGGCAATGCTGACTCGGAAACTTTCAGACCCGGGCGCGAAGTCGGTCGTGTTCTCCCAATTCCGAGACTTTCTAGACATTCTGGCCAAAGCCTTTACCCAGTTCAAGATCGGATTCACTAGTATTGATAAAAAGGATGGGATCCAGAAGTTTAAGAACGACCCTAGCGTATGCGTACACATGCCTAGGTATAAGCGGTCACAGTATGGCTAATGGGGTTGTAGATGGAGTGCTTCTTCCTTCACGCGAAAGCGCACTCTTCGGGCCTGAACCTTGTGAATGCCACCCATGTTTTCTTATGCGAACCTCTTATCAACACGGCAATCGAACTGCAAGCGATTTCCAGGGTCCACCGAATTGGTCAGCACTTGCCGACAACAGTTTGGATGTATCTGGTGCAAGACACGGTGGAAAAAGCGATATATGACATCTCCGTGACTCGCAGGATGTCACACATCAGCCAGACTAAGGATGAATACGTCCCAGAGGTCAACGGATCAAATATGACCGAGAGCAAAATCGAAGCAGCCAACTCGCTTGAACTCCAGCAAGCCCCTCTGTCGAAGCTGTTCAGCAAAGGTGTCAGCGGCGGCGAAATGGTCAACAAAGAAGATGTGTGGCAGTGCCTCTTCGGACTCCAGGCAAAGCCGAGTAGTCAAGCTTCGCAAACAGTCGAGCGAGAGGTGGCTCGGCATCTTCGGGCTTCAGCAGTTGATGACAGGCTGCGCCAATCTGTGGACACTTCAGCGGACAGCGTGTGGCAATAACGCTGGCAACGGTGCCATGCGTAGGTCTACCTGATGGGATCCTGATGGGATCCTGAAGTGATAGTGATACTACGAATATTCTAGCCAAGATTCGCTCATGACATCTCCTCCGTTGTGCATCGCATGGCCTCACGTGCTGGATTACGCATTAAGGTACGCATTACGCATTACGCATTACGCATTACGTAGTGCAGCTCGCTTAGCTTCTGATCCTTGTATCGAATCATCCGAGAAGCCGGGATTGCTGACGTCATGTTTGCCGGCCAAGATTCAATTCGATGGTTCTCACGTGACCACGTCTCTACTGGAATCTCCCGCGCATGTCAACCACCAGAAGGGCCTCGCGTTTCCTATCATCATTCAACTGCTCATCCTGTCGTTACTTTCTCCTCTTATACCTGTCGTCGGTGCCCTTTGGTCAGGAGGTGCAGGCGCAATAATATACCTTACCTAGCGAGAACGAATTGCCCCGGCTTTCTGGTTTATTCTCTTGAATCGTCTGGAGAGTATCAACAGGATAGCACTCGCTTCACTCTCGTCATGTTGGCTGCTAAATATCTTGTCTTCGGACTTCTTCCGCTTGTAAGCGCCTTCACATGGCTTGGTCCGTCATCAATGGTTGTCGCAGGATACAAGAGCCCCCATCGGCTAACCAACGTAGGTATGCTACTCGCAATGCTCATTGTGTGGGAGCTTGAAGGCCATCCTCATTACGCTTCAATGGACGCAAATCAAAAGATCGCGTACGAACCCTCACCCTTGTCCGCACCGTTTTCGGGTGCTGAGTGAACATCTAGCTATATATCAGACATTGGCGCAGAGGGACTAAAGCCTCTTTTCATCGCCGGCTGCTGCGTGACCACGATCTTCCTTGATCTGTCTTTTGCAGCCGAAAGATATTTGCGGCATACAGGTCGCTTAGCAAGAAATACCAGTGTTGTGGATAAGTCGCTTTCAGCACTCTCCAGTGAGCGGTTGCCGCAACCTTTATTAGGTCGAGACCGAACTGACCTTTTCAGTCATCTTTGCCATCGCTGGTACTGCTGGACTCATCTTACTTTCAATCTTCGACACCCTACGGCATCCCCGCCTCCACGATGGATTTCTTCTATTGTTCATGTATGGCGCTCAGCAACGTATAATTGGCGCAGCTGCTGACTCTACATCAGAGCCGGCTACGTGATAAGCGCCATCTTCATCTGCGCAGAATATCAGCGACTTGGCGTCCAGTATCGTCAGCACCGCGTGCTAAGGCTTTCTTTTTGGATCAAACTGGCTTTCATCATTGTTGACTGTTGGTCTCTCCAAGTCCCATACTGCAGTCGTGGATTCCACTAATATCACATGCCCTGCTAGTAATCCTTGCGGTCATATTCGTTGCCATGACCTTTACAAGAAGGAAAAACGTCGGTGCTGTATTCGGTATGAGATCCCCTGTTCTCCCATATAATCAAAATTACGGCACTAACAACAGTCACAGAATGGATCATCTCCCTAGTCTTCACCTTCTACGTCCTAAGCTTCTCCATCGATCTATTCCCCGCCGCAAAAGACAAGCAACTCAAAGGCAACCTCGAGCAAGGAGAGCTGGGTAACCCAAAACATGGCGCAGGTAACGAAATGACCCCACAGAACGGCTACGCAAACGGCTATGCCAACGGCGATGGACTACAACACCCAGTCCCCAACGATGGATCATATCCCACAAATGATAGATACCACGCCAACGGCGGTACCGGATACACGGAACCGGCCGTGAATGGCGTATACTACGGCGACGGCGCGTCTAGACCTATTGTTGCAGCGCAGAACTTTTGATTTCCTGATCCATGAACACGCGCACTGTGAAAACCACACGAAACGTAGCATCGAGATAGCATGGGGCGTTTTCCACGGGTGCATAGCGATCGTCCATTCTAGAGGATTACGGAAGCAGGGGTTGCGGAATAATATAATAGAAGAAAGCGAGCATTGCGGGAGCAAGAGGGTATTTTAGACCTAGAGTAGAGTAGCAGAAGCAAAGGGGAGTCCGAAAGCACGGTGACTATATATCCCCTAGATGATAATGAAGACCCTTTATTGTATAATAGACACCATGTTATGAATACATGTAGGCAAAAGGGAAAAGTTTTCAAATGATCTTTGGTCTCATCTCATCTACAAGCACACTTGGCTGGAAGCGTACAGTTCAAGTCGTCGTCTCGACCGTCATCTGATATGCTTTTGAAACATGGATAGTAAAACGTCAATCCTGCTGCAAGTATCATCAAAAAATTGAAGCGCACACTTGATCTTGACCTTCGTAAACCTCCACGATGAACTACCTACCTTGCCAACCCTTCTCCAAACGTACATAGCGAAAATCCTCTCGCTCCCACAACTACGAAACCCCCTCCAACCCTCTCCAATCCCCACCATCCCCACAACCCACACCCCTCACAAAATCTCCTGAAACTTCGAATCCCTCACCGGACTCCCGCCCACGCGCCCCGCCTCCCCCAACACAGCCGGCGGCGGCGCCAACCCCTCCTCGTCGAAATGATCCAGAGCCTCCTCAAACTCCTCCTCGTGACTACTCTCCGTCTCCTGCCGCCGCATGGTCGAGCGGCCTCGCGTGTCTTCGTCGCTCGACACGCTGCTGATGGAGGGCGAGGAGGAGCGGTCGCGGTGTCGGGAGTGGCTGTGGGGTTCGGATGCCGCGTAGAGTTCGTCGTCGTCGTCATACTTCCCGGGGCCGGGAAGCACGGCGGCGGGCTGGTGGCTAGCCGTTGCGCCTTCGCGGGCTGACGAGGTTGCGGGGGGATCGAGACTGCTATTGTTCACTGTGTTTGTGGCGGTCAGGTTAGAACCGCCTACGAATGATTTTTCTTTGGTGCTCCTTTCGGGGGCTACCTCTTTGGTTTCCGGGGTCTTGGCGGGTTTAGTGCTGCGAGAGGAAGAGAATTTTGATTTGAGCCAGGACGAAACTTTGGATTCGCCTTTCGGCTCCTTTGACGTGGAGGAGGGGCCGGTGATGGTGGTTTGTGTGGTTGGGGCCGGGGTAGTTTTGGATGTCATGGGCTCGGTGTGCTTGGGTGGTTTGGTGAGGGTTATGGCTTTCGTTGTTGTGGATGGCTCGGATTGGTATTCTGGCGCAGCCCCAGTCGAAGGCTCGTCCGGAGGCAGCGGAACAGCGACGGCCTGGTCAAGCGTTCCAGATGAGGTGGTGTCTGACACCGGTGGGGGGTCGTCATTAACAGCAGGTGCTGACAGTACACGGGCGGCGACCAGTTTGGCATGGTCCGGATCTGTCACCGGTGGAGTAATTTTCCCCCTGAATTGTTCTGATGAGATTGCACTTGGCTCAACTGGAGATGGTTCTTCGGACAGCGATACAATATCTGGTTCTTCTGCGGACAATGGCTCAACCGTAGGTATTGGGTCGAGGACTGGAGGCTCCGTTGCGGTCGTCGGCCTTTCTTCCATCGTTTGAACGACAGCTGCCGAGGCCACAGGGGTCTCCTTCGCCCTGCGCTTCTCTTCCCGAAGGCGCTTTTCTTCTGCTTTCTTCGCCTTTTCCTCTTCCTTTTTGGCTTTTGCCTCTTGCTTTTCTTCCTCTAGCAACAATTAGCATGGCTATTATATTTTAAGACGAGGATGGCAACATACCTCGAAATTTCTTCCACTCCTCCTTGGTCCTTAGATTACGCTCCTTTTGATCTTGAGCCTTGTCCGCCGCAATCCGCTCCCTTTCTAATTGTTCTTGTCTGATTTGCTCGTCTCGGGCTCGCTGCTTCTCTGCCTTCGCGGAGATTTCATCTAGTGTCGGTTGAACTCGTTGCGCGGCAATAGCATTGATTTCAGATTGATCGAGATACTTTCCACCACCAATATTGACCCTTCCATGATTAACCATCCGTGCTTCACTATCGGCTTTCGCACGAGCGCTCGCTTTGGCCTCCCACTCCTCCATCATTGCCGGTGAGGCTTTGCCAGTCTCATTGAAAACCTTTTCATCCATACCATGCATACTGGCTTTGACGTTGCGCTGCGCAGCCGCCATTAACGAATCTCTGTCCTTTTGCCGCTTCGTTGCATCGACCTGTGCTAGCTTGTCGCTAAACAGAGACATCTCAGATCGTATTTGTCTTGAACGCGCGGCGTCGGACTCGTCGATTTGCCCGTCGCTGGAAGCTCGCCTTCGAGTCCGTCCACGTATCGATAACCTAGACTGCGGTGGGGCAGCAGCGCCATAATAATTTCTGTACGCGGCGTGTTCATCGTGAAGCTTGGCAAGACGCTCTGCTGCCAACTTCTGTGCGGCTTCTTGTAGCTTGACGTACTGAGGGGCGGATTGTTGCGCCGTCGCTGACGTTGTAGTCGAAGCCTGGCGATTATGCACACTGGTGGCAGCATAGCGGCTTTCGGCGCTTTCTAGATCCGCGGAAGCTGCATCTATTGCTTTTTGTTGCACGTCGTACATTTGCTTCGCCATTGAAATTGCCGCAGCTCGGAGGCCAGCTTGTCTGTTCTTCTCTTCGACCTCTGGTGCGACGGGTGGATGTGAGGTATACATTTCGCGGGACAGATTGGTCACCGCTGCATTATGGATCCGACCTGCGTCTATTGCACTTAGCGCTTCACTGCGTGGTTGGGTAGTCCTGTTTGAAGGTTTGTTGGCAAAAGTCGCGGCACTGAGAGCATTTACTGCAGAGTTCGCCGAGTCTGGATACGCCGGATTAGCCACAGGCATAGACCCAGCGCGCCTTCTACTGCCAGACATAGCACCGGTCGCGGCAAGTAATGCCCTCTTGCTCTCATCAGTAGTAACGCCTTGGTATACTTGAGGGCTTAATTCTTTCATGCGCATAGCCTGCCCGGCCGCGGAATTACTGGCATCGGTCGGTTCGGGCCTCCATATATTGACGTGCCCTCCATCCTTGGCAGCAAGGAGCGCGGCTTTGGAGCCGGCAGCGCTCATTTCTGGATGCCAAAGCGGGGCAGCTTTGTAGTCTTTTGCCAACAGTGCAGCCTTGTTTGCAGATGCGGAAGGGTCAGGTTTCCAATATTCGAAGGGCTTTTGGTTGGCGTTTGCCAGGTTTGCGGCCGCTCCTGCCCAGGCATCTTTGTTGGTGAACCCTGCAGAAGGGAAAGACGGAAGGTCGCGCGGATCGGCATGCTTTAGTGAAGCAGCAGCTCCTATACAGTTGAAATTGTAAGGTGGAGGATATCTTGTCGTGAGGATTGTCAAGTCCTTACCTGCTGAGGATAACTTATTCTCCTCATCCAAAGGGTAATTGCTTCGATGTTTGTTTCCTCTATCTCCCTTTGTGTCATACAGAGCAGCATTCGCAGCTTGTTCGTCTTAGCGCGACACATACTCCGGCATGAATCTTATGAAGTGTGCTCACCTTGATCCTCAAGCTTCTGCGACTTCGTGCCGGCCATATCGCCGAAAGCGTCTCGATTGGTTCTTGGATGGGTTGGATCTTATGGCAGCACCAGTTGCCTATGGCCCCATGAAATAACAAGCTATATCTGGCCTGAAGGATGGAGAAGGTAATGTTGGATAATGGGATGTAAAGAGATGTTTACTACTGCTTGACTTATGACAGCATGGGGGCTAGTCGACACTACAAGCTGGGAGGGGATGTCAACTGGACTGTACCGATGACGTATGAGGCTACAGTACTCCCCTTTCTTGGACGCCCAAGGCTTGGCTCAACTACATTTCACGTATCTCTGGGTACCTTAGCAAACTACCTACCGTACAAGGGACACAGGCCTGGACTATGTATCTACCTTAGGTAAATTAAGGCTCTACCGTTTACCATCTATCCAGATTGGACCTGATTTGGTGTTAAGCTGTGGAGTGTTCGCTAGAATCACCGTGACAACACTGCAAATGACCGATAACACTAACTCGTTATATCTATCTGCTATGACAGAAATTTGCATGCTCTGATGCGCACAGAAGTAGTATGGCTCAGAAACCTACGATGCTCGACAGTGAAATCGTTCCTGAGAGCCCCTTCCCCTCCATCTTAAACTTCCGTGATGTTGGACAGACTGTGAATCGTCTTCAAGGCTCAACGTGAGTGACTCCTCCAATTGCCCCTAAGCTAGCAATCGTGTAAAGCTTGGGCTGAGTCTTCGTAGCGCCTTACGAGAAGGGCAAGTTTTCAGAAGTGCAAGGGTACGTCGAAGCGCATCCTCATGCCTTGAACGATGCTGACTTACGGATGTAGCCCGACGATGCAGTTTCTCAAGATAGGAGAGCTTTGGTTGAAAGGTTCCATATCGCTACTGTGATTGACTTGAGATCTAAGTCTATAACCCCCTAATATCCCTTCTATAATGCTACGTTTCCTAAGCCTCCTCATAGAACTGAGCACGTTAATCAAGCCAAGAAGCGCAATGACCTTGTTGCAAGTTCGGCAGCAGCACCCCGATCGAATAGCGCGGCGGCTGAACCGCTAAAGATCTCCCAGATACGGTATCACGAGATCAATCTCAATGGTAGTGCGTACGAGCGGGCACTCTTGTGGAAGCTTAGATGGTCCAGCTTGACGTCTGTTCCGTTGGTTTTCCCATTCGGACATTTTTTCTAACCATCTACTAGAAAGTTAATAAGTCTCATAACCCTCGGCTACAGGACCGAAGCTATCAGCATCCTAGGCCGAGAAGTCATGCAGTCTCAGGGACTCATCGGACTTGGCAAAGACTCCCTCGACCACAGCAAGTCCGAGATTCGTCAGGTCTTCCAAGTGCTGGCCGATTCGAGGGAATATCCTGTCATGATCCATTGTACCCAAGGGAAAGACCGGACAGGCCTTGTCGTCATTCTCTTGCTGCTCTTGTTGGAGACTCCTTTACATATAGTTTCTGCGGACTATGTGGCCAGCGAAAGACTTTTGTTATCGGAAAAGGAAGCAAGAATGCAGGAGCTGAAAGAGATGGGACTGAGTGAGGACTTCACTGGCTGTCCTGGGACCTTCGTAGCAGATATGCATGACCATATCAGGAAGACATATGGTAGCGTGCAAAGATACCTGCAGTGTATTGGGGTCGGCCAAGCCATGCAGGAAAAGATTAAACAGAATGTGCTTGAGCAACAACGTCAATGATATAGGCGTTTCTAGAGAACGAATAGTGTATCGGTCATTTCTCAAGCCCAAAGTGACGGACAACTGCCGCAAGGACCAATGAATATCCCGATCCAGAATCCACGTTGTTTTCCTCCAACACCTTTGTCATTGCCACCAGTACACCCGAAGCTTCGAAGGCGCTCATCGCAGACTTCTCCTCTGCCGTCGCCTTGCAGAAAGCTCAGGACCCGTGTTAACTCCATAGCCTACTCCATAGGGAACAACATCAACCCGTACGCTAGAGTTTTCCGCATCATCGTCGTAATCGGAATCATCTTCGCTGGGATTAGCCTCATCAGGGGCTTCGTCTATGTACTCTCGTCGAAGAATTGAGGGATCAGACGAAGCAGCATAAGGCCGTGCTATAGGGGGTACTCTTCGTACACTGGAGTACTGAACTTCTGGCGGTCCTGACACATTTCTTCGGCCTTGGCTGTATTGCACGGGCATCTGTGGAAGTGGAGGAGAATGCGTTTGGTACTGGAAAGGCTCGTTAGAGTAGGGCTGACTGGAAGAAGCTGAACGGGGCCGGGGAATCCAATTGGGATCATCCGGTAGACGCCGCGGCAAAGGTGGCGAACGAGACGATGGCGGTGGTTGCGAGGGTTCTGGTACGGAGACATACCGCCTTTGCTGAGTGTGTGCTTGGTTTGGTGGCAAAGGAGGACTTAGCTGCTGTAGATTATGAGAGCTTGTAGATCGTGACCCAGAACGTGATGATCTTCCCTGTGGCGCGGAGCCAGAAGATGGATAATAGCCAAACGGCGCATAGGACGGAATGCCATCTGAGCCAGGTACAATCATTCCCGGAGGTGTCGCGCGAGCAGGGCTGGACGAGCCACTCTTACTATATCCTGGGATGAGGTCCTTCGAGCCCCTCTTCCCTAGCTTGTCGTTCTTGATTGTATTACCGAAATATCCAGTACTTCGACGTCGTTCCACATCCTTCGAATTTGTCTTTGCGTCTCTAGACTTCGCTTGTTCTTTCCGCCTTTTTCGCTCTAGGGCATCGATCTCTGGTTGGGTTAACTTGACATTGGTCCTGCCAAGCATCTGCGCACGACGTATACGTTCCAGAGCTCTCTGCACGAGCATTTCTTCCTTATCTCTCAAAGCCAATTGCATTGTACCCCCGGATACTCCTTCCGAGTCATTTTCCTCTTCTGAAGATCTGGAGCTGTAACTATAATTATGATCACGTCGTTGTCGGTTTCGAATCCCGAGTCCCAAATCTGCGCCAGTGAAATGTAATTCATCACCAGGGTATGTACCATGTAAACCAACGCCTTGCCCGTTATCGTCGTCGTCGTCACTGTCTATTTCTTCAACGCGACGATCTGCCTCCCACTGCCGACTTCGCCTTGCGTCTCCTTTCCTCCTCTTTCCCTCCCGAGCCCCTGATGGTCTTCCCCATGAGGGCATATCTTTTGGAGTTCGCGGCCGACCACCTAGACCGCCTCCTCGGAAAAAGCTGTATCGATCGGTTTGTCCATGAACGACGCATGGCCTAGTATGCTTACGCCAGTGGCTCCGACCAGCCAAAGTGCAGTCGAGATAGGCGACGCCCATATGAACAGGGGTACGGCGATTACCAGTAAACCAGTGTAGAGCTGCGACGTTGTTGCACGCATAAAGCCAAGCTCAAGATCACGACCGCCCAATTTCTTGATTCCGAACAATCCAAGGCCAACAAAAATGATGTCGAATAGTAGGGTGAGATTTGTAAGTAGACTGTAGATCCCCAGCATTATTGCAACGGCAGCGTAATTGCTTGAAAAGTAGCCCAGGTTGTAATTGACTCTGCTTTGCATCTCCCCGAAAGTGGTGGGCTTGGAAAGACGTTTGAGATCGAGAAATTCGGAGATAGGTTTTAGATTGGCAAATCTGGTTCCGATTGACTGAGAACGTACGCTGTCAAAACGGGATCCGAGATTTAGACGGGACGTCAAAGCCTCGAGGGGGATCTGAATGCGTGCCATTGCTGAATGTCAAATGGTCTGAAGTCCTCGGAGCACGAGGGTGTAAGGTATGAAACGGATGGTAAGGAAGCTGCAGTCCGTTAGATTTGGGATACTTTTAATATGGGCCCATTTCGTCTGCATAGAAGCATTGAAGGCTGAGACCACCTACACACTGTTTGAACCTTAAGAGTAGAACGGCCTTTAGAGAGACGTAAAGTGGTCGCGTGCAGGCGGTTGAAAATGGGGAATTATTTGACTATTCGTTCTTTATTTCACGGTCCTGTCCGGAATTGATGACTTGGAACGAGACGCACCATTAAGGTTGTTCAACTGCGGCCCCCAACACATTGTTGTCAAGTGCCAGGCAGCTGAGTCCACCCGCCTAGGAAGACAAAGAGGAGCGGAAGGGTTACTTAAGGAACTTTTGGCAACAACCAACCAAGCAGGCTTTTGCTTTTTGACTGTGGGCTTTCCTACCCTCCGTGCCCAAAGGCCCTCTCACCGCACAGTCCGCACTCCCCTGCAGACTTCCCGATTGGGCCACGTTTACGTCTTAGGGCAGTTCTTACATAAGAAAACTAGCTTCCGGTACCTTACTTCAACACAAGAGGTCCTCAAATTAATATTGGCCTTACTCTTTTATCATGAAAATCTCACTCTTTTCATTGTTGGTTTGGGGAGCTTTATTAGCCCTGGTAGCTGGCTGGGGGAAAGACGGTGAGCGAAGTCGATATATGTGGGGACATTCGCAGCTTTTCCTAATTATATCTCTCCACAGACCATGAGATCTTTCGTCTACGGGACGAACTGGAGGCTTCGGAAGGCCCCGATGTAACATTCTACGGTACGTAGATATATTCGAACTAGACTTTGAACTCAAGTGGACTGAAAGTTACCTTCAATCAGATTTCTTGGGTGTGAAGCCCAGCGCATCACAAGATGATATCGCCAAAGCCTACAGGAAGCAGTCCCGTCTGATGCATCCTGACAAAGCCAAGCAATCCTTTGTTGCATCGAGGGCGAAGCCAACCTCAAAATCCAAGCCGGATCCACGGAACAAGAAGCCTGGTGTCCATATTAGCAAGCCTCCATCAGAATCGGAGATTCATGACGCGGTTAAGAAGGCCAGCGACCGGTTTGCGCGACTTGCGGTGATTACCACTATATTGAAGGGACCAGGGCGGGAAAGATACGACCATTTTTTGAACAATGGCTTCCCTAAATGGAAGGGCACCGGCTACTACTATGCACGATTCCGTCCGGGCCTTGGGACCGTGCTCATTGGTCTGTTTGTACTATTTGGAGGCTTGGCCCATTATGGTGCAATGTACGTAAGCTGGATGAGGCAAAGAGAATTCGTCGAGCGGTACATTCGACACGCGAGACGAGCGGCTTGGGGTGACGATTCGGGTATTCGAGGGATCCCTGGTATCGACACAGTTGGTGCGGCACCACCTGCCGCTGCCGGCCAAGAAGATACAGCGCCTGTGCTTAACCGAAGGCAGAAGCGCTTGCAAGAAAGAGAGAGTAAGAAAGAGAAGGACACCAAAAACGCCCGTGGCGTACGCCGGAGTGGCACAAGTACACCACTTGATTCGGAATCTGAAGCTGGCCCACAAGGCTCAAAGAAAAGAGTCCAGGCGGAGAACGGCAAGACCTTGGTTGTGGACTCGGTAGGAAACGTGTTTTTGGAGCAGGAGAATGAGGATGGGGTAAAGGGTGAATACCTTTTGGATCCCAACGAAGTATCAAGGCCTACGTTTCGAGATACCGTGCTTTTCCGTCTGCCTACTTGGATCTACTTCAGTATTAAAAGTCGGGTATCAGGGGGTACCTCCCATCTCGAGGACGGCGAATTGGAGGATGATTCGACAAGCGCCGAGGAGAGTGGAGACGTTATTGCCGATGCAAAGCATGGTATAGCACGGAAACGTGGGAAGCGGAATGGGAAGGCGCATTGAATGTTAATATATATTCGTTTCTTTTCAAACATTATTTATCTCCTGTACAAACACTGCTTTGATACAGACTACATGAATACGCTTTTAACAAAGTGCCATCGAGGTTCAAGTCAGCCTGCGTTAGCTGTTGACTGAGTTGAAGCTGATACTACGTAGCAGATCGATTCGAAACCCAACTACCGTACCATTGACAACAAAATAACCCTCGCGACAGAATTGGATAAATATCAATACACCGGCGTGGGTCATCCCATGTCTGAGGCACGAGACTAATGCCCACAATTCTATTCATGTCATACAAACCATTCCACCGTTTACATTTTATGGGGATATCCTGTCAAACAAGTTATATGTCAAGATCCGCGCGTATGGAAAGTATTACTATATAGTTCATCGAACTGTCCATTTTCTACAAGTACATCCGGTCAGCACCAGGCTTCCAATAGGCACTCAAACAAAGGGAAGCTGAATCTTACTTTATCTGACGTACATTTCCCCAATACTATCGCAAAGAGCGTCTATCACCTTAGATAAACATCTGCGCCATCTTCATCAGACTTTGGACGCCGCCGCCTCCACCACCATGATCACTGCGACCACCGAAGCTGGAGCCTCCAAACCCTCCTCGCCCACCCATAACACTTGAAAGACCAGCCGGCAGCCGAATGCCAAATTGCTTCAGTACGTTGGCAAGGGCCCCGCCCGTAACAAGAGGCATGACTACCAGCATGAAGACCTTCATGGGGTGTTTTCGGGCGTAGTGATAGAAATCACGAATGATGCGCTTGATCTCATATACCATCTTCTGGATATAGCCATCGCGTGGGCGTCGTTTGTAGTGTGATGTTGACGAATGGCGGGATGTTGAGTAGTGAGATCGAGTAGGAGATTGGCGTCCAGGTCCAGAAAACCAGGCCATTGTTTCAGTCTCGACGGATTACCCTCTGGTGACTTGGTGTAGGTGCCCAATAGTGGTATTGAGACAGAGAATAGCTTGATGGCGGATGTCGTGGTTTTGAACGATTGGCAAGAAGGAGCTCCACTCACCGCCCTCAAGAGGTTGGGCCGGGGCTGAAGGGAAGCTTGTCTTATGCAAAGCTTTGATTCGCAAGGCTTGCCGAGACGCTAGAATAAGTAGAAATGACGCTTTACCGCTCTGGGGTCGGCCGCTGAACTGCGACGGTGCGTCACCGTCTCATGTTCAAGGCCCTTCACTCGTGACACCCAACGCGCTCGTCTACCCTGAACTCTACCATTTCCTAAAAGACCTTCAGTACCGAAGCCTACTACGGCGCGCAATTACTCTTGAGCTATCTGCACACCTATATTACTCGCCGTCGTTCTAAACCTGCTCCCTTGAGCTGCGTCGTTCTGCAAGATGGCTGGTAAGCAAGGTCTGATCGAGGGCACTTGCAGAGAAATGTTCTGATACAGAGTTTCTAGACGCACCAACTGATTATTGTATGCTTCGCTCTACGTTACCTCATTCCTGCCAGCCTGATAGGAATAGATAAAATTCTTGACATATCCCCAAGCGCGACACAAAAGCAGATTCGCGATGCGTACAAGAAGTACTGTGCTACCCTACGCCCTTAATAGATTGAAACACTGACATGCGCAAGACAAGCCCTAAAGTCTCATCCCGACCGCGTCCCCTCCGACTCCCCAGAACGCCCCGCCCGAACAAAGATATTCCAGAAAATCAACGATGCCTACTTCACCCTCTCAGACCCTTCTCGTCGTCGTGACTACGACGCCGCACGAACCTACCATGGCTTCCCCGGTACATCAGCCTCGGATTCGGACCCAGAGGAAGAAATCCCTCGCCCGCAAGCCGGTTCTGGTGGTGGAGGATTCCCCTGGTCGGCCTTCGGGTTCGGGTCCAGGAATGACATCAACCCAGATGAAAAAAGCAACGAGCAGTTTGGGTCCGTGTTTGAAGAGATGTTGCGAGAAGAGGGCATGGCTGAGGGGAGGGAAGCGAGGCCGACAAGCAAATTCTGGAGTCTTGTTGGTGGACTGAGCGGAGGCGCAATGGGATTCATCATGGCCAATTTCCCAGGTGCGCTGGCAGGAGCGGTTGCGGGAAATAGACTGGGTGCTGTGAGGGATGCAAGAGGGAAGAGCGTCTACTCGGTCTTTCAAGAGCTGCCTCAGGGGGACAAGTCGAAACTACTTGGCCAGCTTGCGGCGAAGGTTTTTGCGCACGCGGTGGGTTCTGCATAGGTGGTGGTCGTTTGCACTTCGCTGGCGTGGGTTTCCAAGGCATCTCTAGGGTAGTTGGGTTGGTTTTTTTGCATTCCTGCTTTTAGACGTACTCGAATTCATGTCCAAACCGTTTAGTGAATCTAGAACATCTACGAACGGTCACTGGCAAGATCTCCGGAAAGAGTGGGTAGGGTGCATTCTTGGTTTCGTAAACGAGACGGGTGTGGCTACTCGCAGCAGATGTAGAAAAATTGGAAATTGGAAAAGCTTCGTGCTTGGTGATATGATATCCCACGTAGTAGGAGATATAGTTGGAGGATGATATTATTACGAGATGAATGAGATAGGTGACGGTACTCATTCGAGGCGTCCGTTTAATTGCACTCGAACGTAATGAAATTGTATGATGCTATAACCTATGGTCATTGAAGCTATGGGAAAGTCTTGTCCTAACAACAGAAAGTGGCCCATCAGTCATCAGGTCGTAACAACTATCCAATGTTACAAGGAAAAGTTCCTGTAGGAACTGCTGTTGTCCGGTGTGAATACCGGTAAGCCTATTGACCCCACACTCCTTTGCTCTCTTATTGTAATTTAAAAGAAACCCTTGATAGCTTGCTTGCTGATTCTGTTGAGAAACCTGCGATACTCTGCGACGCCTGAAGTACTCGTGCATTCCGCGGTTCTCGCTCTCATGAGGTTCTACTGGATGCATGTAGCGTTGGAGAAGAGACGGGGCGAAGGACACACTTAGCCGAGATTTGCGTAGACGCCAGGACGCGCTTACTCGTAGCGGGGTCTGACCCCAGGATTTGACACATGACGTCGACTTTGACACTCACATTATCAAAATCTACCCTTTTTGATGCGACAGCTCTATCAGCGACGTTGCCGCAATGCGCTATATGATTATTCAGTTTGTGTTGTTGTTCGTGTGTACCGGCCCACTTCATGTCTTTGGAAACCCTGTTCTTCAGGTTCCTTTGACTGGAAGTCTTTTGGAGGCAAATCGAAACATCTCTGTTGAGCTTTTCGCTGACCTCGAGGAGCTATCGCGTATTGTGGATATCTCCTATTGTGTGGGCGCAACAGGCACTGGCATACAGAAGCCTTTTCTCTGCGCGAGTCGATGTCAAGACTTCCCGCATTTTGAATTGGTTACAGTAAGCACCTTGAGAGTGAGTCACTCAAGCATGACGCTGACAGCTGTTGCTGTAGACGTGGAACACGGGGATCTTACTTTCTGACAGCTGCGGATACATTGCTTTGTCTCATTATCCATCAGTCCCGCGCATCATCGTCGCTTTTCGAGGGACATATTCCGTAGCCAACACCATTATCGACCTGTCAACTGTGCCCCAAGAATATATTCCATACCCTGGTGATGATGATAACGACAAATCTTCTAGCGACGGTCTGTTCAGCTCATTAACTGGTCCTCGCCAGACATTCCGGAGGTCCATCGATCCTGAAAAATCCGATTGTACCAATTGCACGGTCCACCTAGGCTTCATGACCTCGTGGAGGCACACTAGGCCCCATGTCGTTCCTCATCTCGAAGAGCTCATCAAGCACCACCCGGAGTATCAGCTTACGTTGGTAGGGCATTCCCTAGGAGGCGCTGTTGCCGCGTTGGCTTCCCTTGATTTCAAGTCGCGGGGCTGGAACCCACAAGTCACGACTTTCGGAGAGCCAAGAATTGGAAATCAAGCGCTCATGAAATACATCGATAAGGGGTTTTCTAGCGATCATGGGAACAGCACTAGTAAAATGTTCAGGCGGGTAACACACGTCGATGATCCTGTGCCTTTATTACCACTAAGTGAATGGGGTTATGGAATGCATGCCGGAGAGATATACATCTCGAAACCTGAGCTTCCATCGGAGATTGAAGACCTCCAGTCTTGTGTTGGCGATCAAGACCCTCGATGTATTGCCGGTGCAGATGATTCTTACAACAGAGTACCTATGCATAGCATCGAGCGAGATAAAGCAATTGCAGAGGCTAAAGACTGGTGGAACGAAAGCAAAGGCTTCTTAACGGTACCAGCTCGATTTCGGATCTGGCAACTTTTCTTTGCTCATCGGGATTACTTCTGGAGGCTTGGGTTATGCCTCCCTGTGAGTAGTCCTAAGGATTGGTACGAGGAGCTTCCTGGGTTTGGGTCCGATCCGTAGTACCGTAGTGTCTTTCTGTATTTGAGCGCTGGCGTTGGCGATTCTCGGCGTTACAGCGTTGCTTAGCTATCCTTATATTCTAATCCTCGAGACAAGTCTTTTTAAAGGGCCGACCTTGAACGTCAACGTGAAATGTTTCTAATGCCTGGTGACGAGTACATCTCCAGTTGTCTTTGACCTTTCCGCAAGAGATACTCGATTGCTGCGAAATCCTTTTTATCAAGTGTGACATGCTCCTTGAACTCAATTCTGATTTGAAGCGTTAGTATTGAAATATAGGCTTCGGCTATGCTCTTTACCTGGCATATCTCCGGAAATTCTCCTGGGCATCCTTTTCATTGTTACTTTTTGAATACAAAGTCCATTCCCCAATTGATGACCACTTACCACGGGCTTCTGCCTCACTGCTCTCAGACATCGTCTATACAATGACAAAACGTCTCTCTGTAGTCCTGAAAGCCTCATATTGACACCTTCACTCTGCATGCTGCTGTAAACAAAGCAAACGATCGAGTACGGACAGCTTAGCGAGAGTCCTCCAGCGGCAATAGCGCCGGCAGTTCGTTAACTCCGATGCTGGGGATGATGATCCTCTCCCCACTTCTACCTACTTTCCCGATTGCTCATACTGCAATTGCATTGACATTATATAATCGATAAAAACAGGAAGAGCAGTACCCAACTGTGCAATGCCAGCCTTCTCTGTGAGTCTCTGCATCAATACCTCAGTTCAGAACTCTTAGCAACCGTTAACAGCTCCCAGCGTCTGGTCCGATTTCTTGCCAAAGATGGCCGGACATATTACGGCGACGCTATCTTACCGGCAGGCGTGAGTGACATTGGAAAGACCAGGCAGGCGCGCGTTATCAAGGGAGATGTATTTGGCCAGCATGATGTAACCGAGCAGGTT
>JAABUP010003087.1_pt1 | contig 30211 bp, 29 predicted proteins | sample 5559201 | NCBI WGS metagenome assembly JAABUP01 (sample SAMN10711887, study PRJNA513373) | rock metagenome | isolation source: Antarctica rocks | place: Antarctica | reverse complement strand
GCCGCACGCGCTCCTCCTCACGGGCATCCTGCGGATCGCGGGCCGTGATCAGCTTCGGCATGGCGGCCTCCTCCAGCGACTCCCGCTCAGGCCAGAAGTCTACCGCATTTGAGGAATGACGCACTAGCCGGGATTTCAATCCCGGTCCCATCCACTCCCACCCCACATCGCCCAGTCCGCACAGGCGGACTTCGCGGCGGCGCAGCCGCCTTCAGCCGGGGGTTTCAACCCCTCGGCTGACCCACGATGGGGGCGGCCCTACGCCGGTGCGGCCCTCACCCCGGCTCACCACCCACCGCCCAGGGGGCACCCGCCTATCAAGAAGAGGGGGTTCGCTGCAAATCTCTACTTTTCTCTTCTCGTCTCTCCCTTTCGTCCTCTATGTCTCTGCGTCTCTGCGGCGACCCCGTGTCCCACGCACGATCAGAGGTATTTGGCGAACCAGCCGACGATCCGGCGCACGCGCTCCAGGCGGTGGAGCGGCTGACCGCTGCGGGAGAGTTCGTGCCCTTCGTTCGGGAAGCGCACGAACTCGGCGGTCTGCCCGAGGTATTTCAGGGCGGTGAAGAATTGCTCCCCTTGCTCGATCAGGCAGCGGAAGTCGCGCTCGGAGTGGATCAGCAGCAGGGGGGTATGCGCGTTGCGGACGTGGGTCAGCGGCGAGCGCTCGCGGTAGAAGGCTTCGGCCTCCCACGGCGGGCCGCCCCATTGCAGATCGTTGCCGATGTAGCCGATGTCGCTCGTCCCCCACTTGGAGGTCATGTTGCAGATCGAGCGCTCGGTGATCGCAGCACGGAAGCGGTCGGTCTGCGTCACGATCCAGTTCGTCAGATAGCCACCGTAGGAACCCCCGGTCACGGCGAGGCGCGCGGGATCGATCCACGGCGCGCGCGCGATCGCCGCGTCGACGCCGAGCATCACGTCCCGATAGTCGCCGCCGCCCCAATCGTCGTTCGAGCCGAGGGTGAAGCGCTCGCCGTAATTGGTGCTGCCGCGCGGGTTGGTGAAGAGGACGCCGTAGCCGCGCGCGGCCAAGAGCTGGAAGTCGAACAAGAACATGTTGCCGTAAGCGGCGTGCGGCCCGCCGTGAATCGAGAGGATCAGCGGGTAACGTTCGCCCTCCTGCATCCCCACCGGGGGGGCCAGCCAGCCCTCGATCGGCCACCCCTTCGCGCCCGCATACTCGAACGCCTCCGGCTCGGCGAGCGTCACTTCCGCGAAGAACGCGCCGTTCACCTCGGAGAGGTGGCGCGGGTTCGCGGCGGGATCGCGCGGATCGGCGCAGTAGATATCGCCCGGATTGCGGTTGTCGGCCAGGTTAATCGCGAGGGTCGTCCCCGCCGCGCAGAAGGCGAACGCCTGCACCTGTTGCCCGCGCGCCTCGACGACGCGCGTCGGGGCGCTACCATCGAGCGGCACGCGCCAGAGGGGGGTATCGCCGCGCGACGAGGCGAGGGTGTAGAGGGCCGCACCCTCCGGCGACCAGACCGGTCGCGCCGCCGCGAGGCCCGCGCGCATGTCGGTCCCCACCGCCAGCCCCATGCTGCGATCGAGCGCCGCCGTGAGGTTGCGCGGCACGCCGGAGCCGTCCGCCGCGACGATCCAGAGGTTGTCGTTCCCCCCGGCGGTGTTCGCGCGGGTATCCCCGACAAACGCAATCAGTTGTCCGTCCGGCGACCAGGCGGGCGCATCCGCCGGGCCATCGCCGGTCGGCAGGCGACGCGGCTCGCCGGTGCCATCCGCCGCGATCACCCAGAGGTCGGTGCCATCGGTGCGGTCGATCTCGTCGCCGGGTCCGACCTTGGCGACGCAGACGATCTCGCGGCAATCGGGCGACCAGGAGGGCGCGCTATAGCCCCATTCGCCGCTCGTCAGCCGCGTCTCCGCGCCGGACAGATCGACGGTCCAGAGGTGGCTGCGCCGCCCGTTGGTAAAACCGACGCCGTCGCCCTTGTAGCGGATGCGGTTGGTCGTCACCACATCGTCGGTGACACGCTCGCCATCGGCGATCGCGTCGTCCGGCGCGAGGGTGCCGGCGTTGCCCGCCTCGTACTTCTCGCTGCGGACGAACGCGAGCCGGGTGCTGTCCGGTGCCCAGGCGAAATCGCTGATGCCGCTGTCGCCGCTCGTCAACACGCGCGCCTCGCCGCCGATCCCGCTGGTGGGGATGATCCAGAGTTGCTTGCGGCCCTTGTCCGCGCGGTCGGCCAGGAAGGCGAGCCAGCGCCCGTTCGGCGACCAGCGCGGCTGCGCCACCGTGCGCGGCCCATGCGTGAACTGGACCGCCTCACCGGACATCCCCGCCGATGGCACGAGCCAGAGATCGCTCAGGTAGGCATCGGTTTCGCGGTCGAGGCGCGTCTGCACGTAGCAGATCGCCGCGCCATCGGGGCTGACCACCACATCGCCCACCATCGCGATCCGAAAGAGATCCTCGGGCTGGATACCGCGCGGCATGTGCTCTGCCATCATGTTCCCTTTCTGTAATGAAGAATGACGAATGACGAATAAAGTACGAAGTACGAACCGGGTCGCCACTGATCCGTCACCTATCCGTCACGCGTCATTCGTCATTCGTCGTTACCCTGAGTGTGCGGAGGCGGTTCAGCGCCGCCGCAACTTCGAGCATTCGCGGGCGGGCGAGGTCGCCGGGATGCTCGTCGGGGCGCTCGGCAAGGAGATCGAGGCCCGCCCAGTCGAGCGCGGTGTCGAGCGCGGCCAGCGTCTCGGCGATCGTGCGGCGACCATCGAGGATACCGCGCGCGGCGGCGTATGCCAACAGGTCACCGATCGCGCGCGTCTGGCTCGGAGCGACGATCTGCTCGACCGCGCGCAAGTCGATCTCCTCTCCGCCAAACGCGATCTCCTCCGTCCCGCGCGCCCGCACGCGGTCGCGCCCGCGCCGCTCGGCGCTGACGCTCGTCGGATCGGGGATGCGCGCGGGGGGCGCGGCGAATAGCTGCGGCGCGGCGGGTGCGGGCGCACCATCCGCGGCGGCGATGGCGTGGGCGCGCGCCGTCACCTCGCGCGGGCGATAGGCGTCCATCCAGATCACCGTATCGGCCACGCCGAGATAATCGCCCGAGCCGCCGAGGACGAGGATCGTGGAGACGCCGAGCCCCGCGCGCAGATCACGCACCCGATCGACGAACGGCGTGATCGGCTCGCGCTCGCTCGGCACCAGCCGTCGCATCCGCGCATCGCGGATCAGGAAGTTGGTGGCGCAGGTATCCTCGTCCATGATCAGCGTCCGGCACCCCGCCTCGATCGCCTCCACGATGTTCGCCGCCTGCGACGTGCTCCCCGAGGCGTTCTCGGTGCTGAAACGTGCGGTGCTGCCGCCCGAGGGGAGCGCGCCGATGAAGGGGGAGATGTCCACCCCGGCCACACGCCGCCCGTCCTCGGCGCGGATCACGGTCGCGTCGGCGCGGGATACCACCCGCTCGCGGCCATCGCCGGGGATGTGCTCATAGGGGCCGCGCGCGATCGCCGATAGCAGCGTCGATTTGCCGTGGAAGCCGCCGCCGACGATCACCGTCAGCCCCTCCGGCACCCCCAGCCCCGTGACCGCGCCAGCGTGCGGTGCCTGCAACTCGACGCGCAGTTCGGACGGACTCGCGAACGGCACCGCCCCGGCGAGCGGGCGCTGTGACACGCCACTGACACGCGGCAGGATCGCGCCGTCCGCGACGAACGCCACGAGGCCGCGTTCCGCCAATTGCGCCCGCAACGCGCGCGCATCCTCGACCGTATCGAGGTGCCGCCGCGCCGCCGCCAACTCCTCGGCGGTCGCGAGGCGCAGCGCCTCCCAGGCGATCGTCGGCAACGTCTCGGTCAGCAGCGCCGCCGCCTCGCGTCCGAGGATCGAGCGCCCCGCCGCCGGCAGTCCGGCACTCAGCCGTAACTCCGCCCACTCGTCCGCGACCCGGCAGGCGCTCCGCTCCAGCACTTCCTGTCCTGGCCCATCGATCCGCACCTCGCCCGATCGTCCCGAGCCCTGCCCCCGCCGCGCGTGGCGTTCGACCGCATGCGCGCCGCGTCGCGCCAGGAAATCGCCGAGCGCGATCCGCCGCGCCCGGCTGTCGCCATCGAGCGCCGGATCGAGCGCGCCCTGTCCCGCGCGCGGCACGCGCACGCGCACGCGCGAGGGCGCGGCGAAGGGGTCGCCCTGGACGTGATCGATAAATAGCGTGACCGCGCCGAGATTCCAGGTGCCGCGCAGTTCCTTATAAGCGGGGTACGGACCGCGATCGAGCCGCGCCAGCGCCGCCCGCAACTCCTCACCGGAGCGGGTTCGCCCGTCACGCGGAGGCTCATCGCGGCGCGGCCCCCCGCCCCCATAGCGCGACCCGTGACGACGATCCATCGGCGCTCCTTTCAGTACGATGTTCGTCTCAGAGACGCAGAGACACAGAGGGCGAGGGAGAAAGGACGGTAGCCACAGAGCGCGCAGAGCGCGCAGAGAACGAAAGAGAGAAAGGAACGACAAACGATAAAAGAACGGCGTTGATAGGGCTACAGCTTTATTTCCAGACTGACAGCTCTCAGTAGCACCGCGTGCCCGATCGTTTTCCCTCTCCCACGTGCTCTGCGCGCTCTGTGGCTATTATTCTCGCGTCGTTCTCTGTGTCTCTGCGTCTCTGAGGCCAACGTTCCCAGACTCTATTCCACGAAGCGATAGCCGACGCCCCAGACGGTGACGATCTTCTCGTCGAGCGGGCCGAGCTTTTTCCGCAGGCGCATGATGTGGGTATCCACGGTGCGATCGAAGCCCGCGTAGTCGTCGCCCCAGAGGCGTTCGAGGAGGAAATCGCGGCTGAACGCGCGTCCGGGATTCGAGGCGAGCAGGACCAGCAGATCGTATTCCTTGAGGGTCAGGTCGAGCGGCTCGCCATCGAGGGTCGCGATCCGGTCGGCCAGATCGATCCGCAACGGCCCGCGCACGATCGGCGGCGGCGCGGGCGGCATACTCATGTCGGCCCCGCCCTCCTCGGTGGCGGCGTCGGACTCGGCGGCGGTCGTGTCGAGCGCCACGCGCCGCAGCAGGGCGCGCACCCGCGCCATCAGTTCGCGGATGCCGAAGGGCTTGACCACATAATCATCCGCGCCGACTTCGAGGCCGAGTACCCGGTCGATCTCCTCGGAGCGCGCGGTCAGCATGATGATCGGCACCAGATAATTCTGGCGCACCTGCCGACAGACCGCCAGGCCATCGAGGCGCGGCAACATCCAATCGAGGATCAGCAGATCGGGCTTGGTCTGCCCGACGAGCGCCAGTCCGGTCAGGCCGTCGAACGCCTGATGGACCTTGTGGCCCTCCGCTTCCAAATGTGTGCGAATCAGGTTATTGATCGCGACTTCGTCTTCGACCACCAGGATCGTCGCCACAGCTCTCCTCCCCGGCGCACCGTTCTGGCACCTGCACCTTGTTGTACCATACCGGCCTCGGGTGTGACAGTTCAGGCGCGCTGTCCCTTCGGACAGCTTCGCCCCCATCCTTCGTGCAGGGCGACTATCATGTGCTGGCTGTTACGCTCGACAGTCGGAGCGGCGCCAGCAGGAGGAGCGAATATGATGCAGCACGAGCGGGCGGACGAACTGGCGGCCCTGCGGCGCGAGACCCGGGCGATCTGGGAAGGGAAAGCCGACTACTGGGACGCCCAGATGGGCGAGGGCAACGCCTTCCACAATCAATTGGTCGCCCCGGCGGCGACACGCCTGCTCGCCCCGCAGGCGGGCGAGACGATCCTCGATGTCGCCTGCGGGAACGGGCAATTCTCCCGCCAGTTGGCCGCGCTCAGCGTGCGCGTCGTCGCCACCGATTTCAGCGCCACCTTCCTGGCGCGCGCGGCGGCGCGCACGACCGCGCACGCCGCGCGGATCACCTACCAACAGCTCGATGCCACGGACGAGGCGGCCCTGCTCGTCCTCGGGGCGGGACGCTTCGATGCCGCTGTCTGCAACATGGCGCTGATGGACATGCCGACAATCGCGCCGCTCCTCCGGGCGTTGCGACAACTCCTGAAACCAAGCGGTCGCTTCGTCTTTGTCGTGCCACATCCTTGCTTCAATAACAACGCGACGCGGCTCACCCTCGAAGAGGAGGATCGCGCGGGGGAGTTGCGGGAGACGCGCGGCGTGCGGATCGCCGAATATCTGCACATCCCGCCTGGCAAAGGGGCCGGGATGCCGGGCGAGCCCGCCCCACACTACTACTTCCACCGCCCGCTGCACGAACTCCTCGGGGAGTGCTGCGCGGCGGGCTTCGCGCTCGATGGCCTGGAAGAGCCCGCGTTCGCGCCGGAAACGACGAGCGGCCGCGCCCTCTCCTGGGCGCACTACCAACAGATACCGCCCGCCCTCGCCGCGCGCCTCCGTCTTTTGCCACGCTGATCGCCCATCGTCGCCCAACACTTGCACAGGCACAGCCCTTGCGGTGCCGAGGAGCAGAAGTATGTCGTGTGCGTGAGGGGAGTGCCGTTATGGCGGGCAAGCGAGTCATCGTCACCGGAGCGACCGGACTGATCGGCAAGGCGGTGTGCAAAGCGTTGCAGGCGCGCGGCTACGACGTTGTCGTCTTCAGCCGCGATCCCGAGTCGGCGCGTAAGAAAGTCCCCGGCGCGGCGGAGTACGTCGCCTGGCAGCCCGAAGATCAGGGTGTGTGGGCGGGCCGGGTCGACGGTGCCCGGGCGATCATCAACCTCGCCGGGGCGTCGGTCGCCGGACGGCGCTGGAACGACGAGTACAAGCGCCAGATCCGCGACTCGCGGGTGGTCGGGACGCGCGGCCTGGTGCGCGCGATCGAGGTGGCGCGCGAGAAACCACAGGTGCTGATCAACGGCTCGGCGATCGGCTACTATGGCTCGCGCGATGCCACGCCGCTCGACGAAGGGGCCGCACCGGGGAGCGACTTCCTGGCCGACCTGGTACGCGAGTGGGAGGCCGAGGCGCTGGCAGCCGAGGCGTTCGGCGTACGCACGGCGCTGATCCGCACCGGCGTGGTCCTCGACAAGAACGAGGGGGCGCTCGCCTTGCAGAAGTTGCCCTTTCAGTTCTTCGTCGGCGGGCCGATCCTGCCGGGCACGCAGTGGATCTCCTGGATCCACCTGGCCGACGAGGTCGGCATCATCCTCTTCGCGCTCGAAGAGGATGGCGTGCGCGGCCCGATCAATGCCACCGGCCCCGCGCCACAGACGAGCCACGACTTCAGCGCGGCGCTCGGCCACGCGCTCGGGCGGCCCTCGTGGCTCCCGGTCCCCGGCTTCGCCCTGAAAGTGGCCCTGGGCGAATTCGCCGACACGGTGGTCACCGGGCAACGGGTCATCCCGAAGAAGGCGCTCGAAGCGGGCTACGAATTTCAATACGGCACGAGTGAGACGGCCCTGCGTGCGGCATTGGGCGCTTGAGCCGCGCCTCCGGTGAGCGACCGCGATACGCTCATTCAGGCAGCACATCACCACCATCAAGCGGTGCTAGAACCAGACGAGCGCTGTACATACGCTCTTGACGTGTCGGCAGGCAATCGTGCGAGAATAGGGGCTATCGGGCTGCGCTAAGGGGAGGGGATGATGCAGACGGCGCGACGCTTCGGCACGACAGATATCATCCTCAAAGAAGGCGACATCACGCACGAAACGGTCGATGTGATCGTCAACGCCGCCAATAGCGGTTTGCTCGGCGGCGGCGGCGTGGATGGCGCGATCCACCGCGCGGGTGGGCCGCGTATCCTGGAGGAATGTCGCGCGATCGTCGCGCGTCAGGGCGGCTGCCCGCCCGGTGAGGCGGTCATCACCAGCGCCGGGATGCTGGACGCGCGCTACGTCGTCCATACCGTCGGGCCGGTCTGGCATGGCGGCGGTCATGGCGAGCCTGCGCTGCTCGCCGGCGCCTATCGCGCCAGTCTCGACCTCGCCGCCGAGCACGAGGCGCGCACGATCGCCTTTCCCTCGCTCAGCACCGGCGTCTACCGCTATCCGATCGAGCAGGCCGCGCCGCTCGCCCTCGGCGTTGCGCGCGATTATGCGCTGCTGCACGGCGATTTCAGGGAGATTCGTTTCGTGCTCTTCTCGTCCGAGACGTTCCGCGCGTTCGCCACGGCCCTCGAAGCCCTGGCCGGGGTCGCGGTCCACTGAGGCAGGCGCGGAGCAGCGCAGGAGGCCGCGATGTGCGCCGTTGTCAGCAATGTTCTCCGCGATCTGCATGCTGCGACGCTCGGTCACACGGAGCGGTAACACCTCACGCCCCGTCTACCGCCACCGTAGCGCCGCGCAACGGGTACATCTCCAACGACACCAACTTGACCGCGCCCCCGACCGCCGAGAGCGATACCGCTATATCATGGTCTGGCGTCAGGAAGAGTTCGGTGAGCGCCAGCGCGCCATCGTCGGCGAAGAGTTCGAGCGAGCAGCGGTCGAGGAAGAGCCGGAGCGTCAGCGTTCCATCGTTGAGGGCGAGCGGCACCTCGCGCCGCCCGCCGAACGTCGCCAGCGCCTCCGGGGCGCGGCGCTCGACGAAGAGCTGTCCCGCGTCCGCGTCGTAGCCGAGCACGATCCCGCTCTCCACGCCTTCGCCGATCCCGATACGGAACTCGCCCAAATCTCCAGGCTTAACCGTCAGCAGCACCTCCAGCGCCGTGCTCGGTGGTGGCAGCGCGAGCGGCGCATCGGGCGTGAGGATTTGCGCGTCCCAGCGTTGCACCGCGCCGCGCAATTGTTGCAATTCCGCGACCGGGCGCTGGACGATCCGTGGCCCGTTTGGGGTCTGGCGCAAGGCCAGCGCGCGCGGCAGGGTCAGCGCGCCGCGCCAGGGTGCGGTCGGGAGCCCATAGGCGTAACGCCAGTTGCTCATCCAGCCGATCGTCAGGCGGCGACCATCCTCCGGCGGCACGTCGGCCCAGCTGATCGCCGCGTAATAGTCGCGCCCCCAATCAAAGGGGAGGACCGTCCCGGCAGGGTCGGCACTCTTGAACGTTTCGCCGTCGAAGTCGCCGACGAAATACTCCATCCACGACCCCTCGGGACCGTTCAAGCTGATCAGGAGCACCCACCGCTCCATCCCGTCCGCCCCCTCGATCGGCAGCGGGAAGAGATCGGGGCATTCCCAGACGCCCCCCTGCGAGCCATGTCCCGCGCCGAACTCCCCGGTCGCACGCCACTCCCGCAGATCGGGCGAGGAGTAGAAGCGCGCCCGCTGCCCGACCGTCACGACCATCACCCACCGCCCCGTCGGGACGTGCCAGGAAACTTTCGGGTCGCGAAAGACCCGCGACCCCGGTGCGGCGATGACCGGATTCTCGGCGTACTTCGTCCAGGTGCGCCCGCGATCGCGGCTGTAGGCCAGGCTCTGCGCCTGCACGCCGTCGCGCCAGTGGGTGAAGAGGGCGATTAGGCCGCTGCCACCGTCGAAGAAGCCACTGCTATCGTGAGGATCCACGACCGCGCTGCCGGACCAGATCGCCCCCAACGCATCCGGGACGAGCGCGACCGGCAGATGCTCCCAGGTGACGAGATCGGTGCTGACGGCGTGGCCCCAGCACTTCGCCGCGCCCGCCCCGCCGATGTCGGGGACATACTGGTAGAAGAGATGATATTCCCCCATGTAGTAAACGAGTCCGTTCGGATCGTTCAGCCACCCGGACTCCGGCGTGAAGTGGATCGCCGGTCGCGCCATCGTCGCCATCTAGCCCTCCTCATACCGAGCCCCGCCCGCCACCTCAGCGATGCGGCCCCGGATCGAACCCCACGAACTCGACCTCCGGCAGCGCCGCGAAGCGCCGCGCCATCGTGGTCAGCGCCGCCTCATTGTTGTCCACCAGCAGGAAATCGCGCCCGAGTGCCGCCGCCGCCGCACCGGTCGTGCCGCTCCCGGCGAAGAAATCGAGGACGAGATCGCCGGGCCGCGACGAGGCGGTGACGATCCGGCGCAGCACGCCGAGCGGCTTCTGCGTCGGATAGCCGGTCTTTTCTCTGCCGGTCGGACTGACAATCGTGTGCCACCATACCGACGAGGGCAACTTCCCACGCGCCGCCTTCTCCGGGCCGACGAGGCCGGGGGCCATGTAGGGTTCCCGATCGACCTCCGCCGCGTTGAACACATAGTTGCCGGGGTCTTTGGCATAGAGCAGGATGTTGTCGTGCTTGGCGGGCCAACGCTTCGTCGTCCGCGCGCCGTAATCGTAGGCCCAGATGATCTCGTTGAGGAACGACGCGCGCCCGAAGATGCCGTCCAGCAGCACCTTGCAATAGTGGACCTCGCGATAGTCGATGTGAAAATAGAAGGAGCCATGCGGGGCGAGGACGCGATACGCCTCGCGCAGGCGCGGTTCCAGGAAGCCGAGGTAATCGTCGAACGAGTCGGCGTAGGAATCGCCCGCCGCCCGCGTCGTACGATAGCGCGCGCCCTGGAAGCCGACGCGGTCGCCATCGAGGTCGCGTTCGGTCCGCAGTTGCGGGCGCGTCTGCGTCCGCCCGGTGTTGAACGGCGGATCGATGTAGATCAACGGCACGGAGCCATCCGGCAACGCGCGCAGGATCGCCAGATTGTCCCCGTAGATCACGCGCGGCATCGCCCTCGCCCCTTCGATTGCCGATGTAGCTACTCCGGGAAGGATACCAGCCAACGGGCGCGACACAAGGTACAATCGGGATATGGCGCTGCGGAGAGGCGCTCCGCAGGCGAGATGTGGAGAAGGGGGAGGCGCAATGACCGCAACGGCCAAGGCCAAGACCTATCAGAACTATATCGGCGGCGAGTGGCGCGACGCCTCGGGCGGGACGACGAGCGAGAACCGCAATCCGGCCCGCCCGAGCGAGATCCTGGGGCACTTCCAGTCCTCCGAGGTGGCCGATGTCGAGCGCGCGATGGACGCGGCGCACGGCGCGCGCGATAGCTGGCGCAAGCTATCGCCGATCGCGCGCGGCAACATCCTCTACAAAGCGTCCCAGATCATCGAGCGCCGGGCCGACGAGATCGGCGAAGCGCTGACGCGCGAGGAGGGCAAGACCTTCAAGGAGGGCAAGGGCGAGACGTTGCGCGCCTCGACCATCCTCCGCTTCTTCGCCGGGGAGACGGCCCAGTCGATCGGCGAGCGGCTGCCTTCGTCCAACCCGACGACCTTCCTCTACACCGAGCGGGTGCCGCTCGGCGTGGTGGCGGCGATCACGCCGTGGAACTTCCCGATCGCCATCCCGACCTGGAAGATCGCCCCGGCCCTCGCCTACGGCAACACGGTCGTCTTCAAGCCCGCCGAACTGACGCCGCTGACCGCGACCCTGCTGGTGGAGAGCTTGGCCGAGGCGGGGCTACCACCGGGCGTCCTCAACCTCGTCACCGGCTCCGGGCGGCGGATCGGCGATGCGATCGTACGACACCCCGCCGTCAACGCGATCACCTTCACCGGCTCGAACGAGGTCGGCAAGGCGCTCTATCGCCAGGCGCTCGAATCGGAGCGCGGCGTGAAGGTGCAGCTGGAGATGGGCGGCAAGAACCCGGTGATCGTCAACCGGGACGCCGATCTCGACCTGGCGCTGACGCAGACGATCAACGGCGCGATGATGTCGAGCGGGCAGAAGTGTACCGCCACCAGCCGCGCCTTCGTCCACCGCGCCGTCTACGACGAGTTCGTGGAGAAGCTGACCCAGCGGGTCGGCAGGCTGCGCCTCGGCGACCCGCTGGCCGCCACTACCGACCTCGGCCCGCTCGTCTCCGCCACACAGCGCGACTCGGTCGTGGACTACATCGGCATCGGCCAGCGGGAGGGGGGCGAACTCCTGACCGGCGGCAAGGCGGACGACCTCGGCGACGGCTACTTCGTCAAGCCGACCATCTTCACCGGGATCACGCCGGAGATGCGTCTGGCGCAGGAGGAGATCTTCGGGCCGGTGCTGGTGGTGCTGCCGGTGGACGGGATGGAGGAAGGGCTGACGCTGGCGAACAGCGTGAAGTATGGCCTCTCCGCCTCGATCTTCACGCGCGATATCGCCACCGCCTTCAGCTTTATCCGCGACATCGATGCGGGCATCATCCACATCAACTCGGAGACGGCGGGGGCCGAGCCGCACGCGCCGTTCGGCGGCATGAAGGCGTCCAGCTCCTTCTCGCGCGAGCAGGGCAAGACGGCGGTGGAGTTCTTCACCCAGGTCAAGACCGTCTACTTCGACTGGGCCTATCAGACCCCGCTGGCGGACAAGGAAGAGCCGGGTGCGCCCTCCTAGCCTGACACGAGCACAGCGAACAATAGCGGCGGGCGGGGTACGTACCCCGCTCGCCGCTCGCTATAAGATTCACCTATTTACCCATTGATTCATACATCCACTTCGTTATCGTCACGAACATGCCAATAATGCAACGACCCACAGCGAGACCTATTCAGAGCACGAAAACAGACCTGGCTTGTTGCTGAGATCCGCTATAACCGTTGCATAAAGCATATACAAAAAAGGCACCTCTCTGAGGTGCCCGGCCCGATGCTACGATGGCTTCAACCTCTATTTCGGCCTTTGTGCCGCACGACTGGACAATTATCGGTGGCTTGACGTGCAAGCGTTAGCGAGAAGAATGTCACAATCCCGGCAACTAATTAAAACAAAGTATTTCATCGCGCGCATCTCTGGGCCGGACCAAGCCAAACAGAAGCGGCAGACGATCTCTTTAGAAGCATTGGAAACACTACGCGACTTGGAAATATTTGCGTAATGAAAAGCGGTGCTACAACTGCGGTGATATTAATTAATAGTTATAGCGAGAAAATGACGGGTGTCACCATAGCCGTAACACTACTTGCTGATGCCCATATGAATGAGTTCGACACCGCTATAGTCGTGTCAGGAGATAGTGATCTCAGTCCGTCGAAACGCTCGTTATTCGATCTGCGACAAGTCGCCAATGGTTCGTTTCGGGTGAGCGACTCAGCTATCAGACAAAGTCAATTGCCGTCAACAGTCACCAAGAGCGATGGTACTCTTCCACAGTGTCCCTCTCGGCGGATGAGCATACAGGCCAGTGCATTACCTGAACCACCAGCAAACCTCCTCATTGTTAGCCACTACAGCGGACTTATTCAATCGATCCTAGCGGCCTCGATACTCGCGGAGCAACGAGCCCAGGCGCGCGATCCCTTCGCGGATGCGCTCGGGGGAGGCGTTCGAGAAGTTGAGCCGCATGGTATTCTCGCCGCCACCGTTGGGGAAGAACGACTTACCGGGGACGAACGCCACACCCTGCTCGACCGCCGCCGGGAGGAGGTCGGACGCATCGATCCCGCGCGGCAGCGTCACCCAGAGGAACATCCCGCCGGCGGGCCGCGTCCACCGCACGTCCGCCGGGAAGTGCTCCGCCAGCGCCGTCAGCATCGTGTCGCGGCGTTCGCGGTAACGCGCGACGATCGCGGGGAGGCCCGCCTCGATCTGCCCGCCCGCGAGGAGTTCGTGGACGATGTATTGATCGAGCGTGCCGGTGTGCAGATCGGTCCCCTGCTTCGCCAGCGCCAGCCGACCGATCACCTCGGCGGGCGCGACGACCCAGCCGACGCGCAGGCCGGGGGCCAGGGTCTTCGAGAAGGTGCTGAGTTGGATCACGCCGCCGACAGCGCCCGCGATGGTGAGCAGGCTCGGCAGCGCGTCCCCCTCGAAGCGCAACGATCCATACGGGTCATCCTCGACGAGCGGCATACCGTGCGCCGCCGCCAGGGCCACGAGGCGTTGGCGGCGTGCCAGCGACAGGGTGACGCCGGTGGGGTTCTGAAAGTTGGGTACGCAGTAGAGGAATTTGGGTTCCCCGCGCAGGGCCGGTTCCAGCGCGGCGGGATCGAGGCCCGCCTCGTCCAGCGGCAATTCGAGATAGGTCGCCTCGTAGGCATTCCAGGCTTGCAGCGCCGCCAGGTAAGTAGGCGACTCCAGCAGCACGCGATCGCCCACATCGAGGAAGACCTTGCCCAGCAGATCGAGCGCCTGCTGTGAGCCCGACGTGATCAGCACATTCTCGACCGATACGACGTGCCCATCCGTGCTTGTGCGCCGGGCGATCAGCTCTCGCAAGGGGCGATACCCCTCGGTCGCGCCGTACTGCAAGGACTGCGGCCCGCGATCGTGCAGGATCGCCTGCACCGCCGCCGCGACCTCGGCGACCGGGAACGATTCGGGCGCGGGCAGACCCCCGGCGAAGGAGATGAAGTCCGGCTGCTCGGTCAGCTTCAGCAGTTCGCGGATCGCCGAGCCGGTCATCAGCCGGGCGCGGCGCGCGTACTTCTCATTCCATTGCACGTTGTTGTGATCCCTTCACACAGCGCCATAGCCAGAGCGGAGGATCAGGAGCGCCTATCCTACCTCGCCAGGCACCCCGCACAGGGACGCTTAAAGCTTGATCTTGATGCGCCCGGTGATGAAGAGCACGTAGGTGACCGTCAACCCGACGATGAAGACCGTCGAACTGATCAGGATCGCGACGAAGATATTGACATGCACCAGGCGATAGAGGATCAGCAGGAGCGCGAGCGAGCCGAGCACCACCGCCCGAATCAGCCAGCGGAACGCGCCGCCACCATAAAGATCGCCCCAATTGAATTTCGCCACCGGCTATCCCCTCACGCACCGCGTTTACCCTGCTCACTGGCGCGCAACTATAGCAGACCGTGTGCGGACAGCGGGCCGGGTAGCATCGCCCTGGCGATCCGTACCGCGCGCCACAAATCCGATCGCGCCAGCCGCGCGTATTAGGCTATGGTCGGGCAACAGGGCCGCAGACCACGGACCATTACGGCGCACACACGGATTGTCCCGCCGTATAACGACGCGGCGGCTCACACACGGATTGTCCCGCCGTATAACGACGCGGCGGCTAAGGAAGGAAAGCACGATGATCGAGCGACAGAAGAGCGTATCGCGACGCCAGTTCCTGACGACACTGGGGATGTTGGCGGCTGGCACGGCGGCGCTCGCGGCCTGCGGCACCTCGGCCACGCCGACGACAGCGGCAGTGGCCACGAGCGCGCCCGCCGCTTCCGCCGCACCCGCCACGACCGCGCCCACCGCTGCGGCATCGAGCGCGCCATCGACGGCAGCCTCCGCCGCACCATCGGCGTCGGCCTCGAGTGCGCCATCGACAGCGGCGTCCAGCGCGCCGACGGCGGCGGTTTCCACTGCGACCAGGGCGAGCACCGCCACCGCAGCGACGCCCGCCGGAACCAGGACGACCGCGACCGCAGCGGCGGCAGGCGGCGGCGAGGGCGACGTTCCGAACGGCAACTTCGGTGGCAGCAAGTTCTACAGCGCCGTCGTGGATCAGAAGGTCGAGATCTCGTCGATCGTTGGGATGCTCAAGTGGGACAAGGCCCAATACACGGCGAAGGCCGGGGATGTCACGTTCGTCGTAAAGAATCAAGGGCCGATGCCGCACCAGCTCGGCGTCGAAGCTAGCGCCATGAAGTACGAGAGTGGCGTCCTCGCCGCCAACACCACGACCAACCTGACCATCAAGGGCCTTGCGGCAGGCGACTACGATATCGTCTGCAACATCCCAGGGCACAAGGCGGCGGGCATGGTCGCCAAGCTCACCGTCTCGTAAAGACTGGAATGGCATAGATCGTCACCCTCCCTCCTACATGGATGAGGATCGGGTGACGCGGATATGAAAGGGGGGCGGCGCTTTGCAAGCGCCGCCCCCTTTCTCTTCAGGCGATCTCGATGCAGAATGCGGCTGTACCGCGCCTATAGTCGAGATTCATCCTTCGAGGTGCCCTTTCGTCGTCGGCAGGGCATCGCCGAGACGGGGATCGTAGCTTGTCGCGGCGTCGAGCGCGCGGGCGAACGCCTTGAAGATCGCCTCCATCTCGTGATGGGTGTTCCGCCCGTAGTGTAGCAGGATGTGCAGATTGATCCGCGCTTCGCGCGCGAGGCTGTCGAAGAAGTGCCAGAGGAGTTCGGTGCTCAGGCCACCGACAGCGGGGCCGGTGAAGGTGCCGTTCAGCACGCAGTAGCTCCGCCCGCCGATATCCACCGCCACCGTCGCCAACGCCTCGTCCATCGGCACGACCGCGTGGGCCGTGCGCCGGATGCCCCGCCGCTCGCCGAGCGCCGCCGCGAGCGCCTGCCCGAAGCAAATGCCGACATCCTCCACCGTGTGGTGCTCATCGATGTGCAGGTCCCCCTGCGCGCGCACCGTCAGATCGAAGAGGCCATGCTTCGCCAGCAGGGTCAGGAAGTGATCGAGCGCGCCGACCCCGGTCGTCGCCTCGGCCCGTCCCTGCCCATCGACGACGAGGCGCAATTCCACGCTCGTCTCGCCGGTCTGGCGCGTCACCGTCGCCCGACGCGGCTCCCATTCGCCCATGCCGTTCCTCCGCTCAGGTCGTTCAATCGTCGCCAGGATCGTAGGGCAGGTCGTCGGCGTGCCGCCAGCCCGCCTCTCGCTCGTTAACCGCGCGCGGCTAGCGCATGGCGGCGAGTTGGGTCAGCGTCTGCCCCACCGCGATCAGGTCGGGATCGCTCCTGATCTCGATCAGCGCCGGGCCGCGCAGGGCCAGCGCGCGTTCGAGCGCGGGGGCGAAGTCGCGATTGTCGTCCACCCGCTCGCCGTGCGCGCCGAGCGCCCGCGCGAAGAGGGCGAAATCGACCTCGCCGAGGGCGGTCGCGCTGACCCGACCCGGATAGGCCCGCTCCTGGTGCAGGCGGATCGTACCATAGGAGCGGTTGTTGAAGACGAGCGCGATGATCGGCAGCCCATGCCGGACGGCGGTCTCCAATTCCTGGCCGGTCATCAGGAAGCCGCCGTCCCCCGCGACCGCCAGCACCGGCACGCCGGGGCGCGCGAAGGCCGCGCCGAGCGCCGCCGGCATCGCATAGCCCATCGCGCCACTCGTCGGCCCGAGGTAGGCGCCGGGCAGGCCGAAGCGGTGATAGCGCCCGAACCAGGTCCAGAAATTGCCCGCGTCGCCGGTGATGATCGTCTCCGGCGGCAGGAGACGCCGCAGATCGGCGAGGACGCCGGTCGGATCGACGGGGGTACGCGCGGGGATCGCGGTCGGGGTGCTCACCCCTTCGTAGGTTGCGCGGTCGCGCACGGCGGCTTCCCCTCGCGCGGCGCGGCGCGGATCGTCGCGCCCGACGAGCGCGGCGTTGAACGCGCGCAGGGCGTGGCGCGCGTTCGCCACGATCCCGACCTCGGCGGGGAAGTTCACCCCGACCACATCGGGGTCGATGTCCACATGGATGATCCGTGTCTGCGGCGTCGGCACCGTGTAGGTGGCGGTGGTGAACTCCCCGAAACGGGTGCCGATCGCCAGCAGCGCGTCGGCCTCGCGCAGCCGCGCCGCGACGGTCGGCGGCGCGCCGAGGCCCATCCCACCGAGGTAGAGCGGGTGGCGATTCGGGAAGGCGTGGTAGCGCCGATAGGCGGTGATCACCGGGATGCCGGTCGCCTCCGCGAAAGCGATCAGATCGTCGGTCGCCCCGGCGCGGGTCACGCCGCCCCCGGCGAGGATCAGCGGGCGTTCGGCGGCGAGGAGGAGATCGAGCGCCGCCGTCACGTCGTGCGCGCTCGGGGCCGGATGGGGCGCGACGGCGCGCGGGCGGAAATGTGTCTCCGCGAAGTCGCACTCGGCGTCGAGCACATCGGTCGGGACGGCGAGGAGGACCGGGCCGGGTCGCCCGCTGATCGCCCGCCGCGCCGCCTCGTGGATGTATTCCGGCAGGCGCTCGGTCGTCGTCACCTCGGCGGTCCACTTGCAGATGTGCGCGTAGAAAGGCGCGAGTTCGACTTCCTGGAATGCCTCGCGGTGCCGGTAGGGCGTCTCCACCTGCCCGATGATCGCGATCAGCGGCGACGAATCCTGGTAGGCGGTGTGGAAGGCGATCGCCATGTTGGTCGAGCCGACGCCGCGCGTGGACATGCAGAGGGCCGGTTGCCCGGTCAGCTTGCCGATCGCCTCGGCGGCGAAGGCCGCGCCCTCCTCGTGGCGGGTCGCGATCAGTTCGATCTGGTCGTCATCGTAGAGGGCATCGAGGATCGAGAGGAAACTCTCGCCCGGCACCGTGAACGCCTGCTGGACCCCCTCGCGTTTCAGCTGCGCCACCGCCGCGCGCGCCCCGGACATCCTTGCCATCACCCACACCCTTCGCCACTTCGTATCGCTCATCGCACGCGGGCGCGACCATACAACGCCAAGCGTGGCGCGCATGCTATCACGCGCGACCCGGCGGGGGAAGGTAGGGCGCGGCGTGTAGGCATGCTGACGAACGAAACTCGAGCGCCCGCCATCGGAGGAAGTGACCGAGAATGCGCGGAAGACCCTTGTATCGGTTGATGCTGAAATCTGCATTACGCTGGATCAAGCCTATAAACTTGCGACCAGACACGTGCTGGCAACGGAAGGCCACCGGCAATAGCGACTTTCCCGGGCCGATTGTCCCTCCCCTATCCGCCCATTTGACGCATGGCATTCCCCATACGCCTGGCACATAGTGGAAACACTGTTTTCAACTGTGCCGCGAACCGTGAGGAGGAATGCCGTGGTCTACTCTCAGCCACCATACCTACCGTCCTATAAGCCTGAGCACGACTATGCGCGCCAAGCAGCCGCGACCCGCTCTTACACCACCCCGGCGGTGATCACCCTGGTGCTGTACTTCGTCCTTTGGCTACCTGGGTTGATCGCTAACATCGTCTATCTAGTACTACAATTGTAGTTGGGGGGTGGTACGTCGGCGGTAGTGGTAGAAGCGGGCGACGGCCTGGTGGCGGCGACGCCAGCGCGACCAGCGCCAGATGGCCCCGCTGTCGGGTGGTACCGCCGCCCACAGGCGGGCCAGCAGGCGGCGGATCTCCGGCACCGTCAGGGGGATGAGTCCCGGCGGCGCGCCTTGAACTGCGCCAGGCTGTCGTGCGGGCGATCCCCCTTTTGCGCCTCGGCCAGCGGCTCGACGCCGTGGGCGCGGACGACGGCGAGGAAGGCGTGCGCCAGGCAGGCGAGGGTGACGTGGCGGTGCCAGCCGGTCCAGCTGCGGACCTCGTACTGGGCAAGGCCGACCTCCTGCTTGGCCGCCTCGAAGCAGCTCGCCACCGTCCAGCGCGTGCCGGCGACGCGGACCAGATCGGCCAGCGTCGCCCCGGTCGGCGCGAAGCAGACGTAGGGCGTCACCTCGGTCGGGTCCGCGACGCTGCGGCGCAGCAGCACCCAGCGCGACCAGCCGTCCACGAGCGGGGCGATGAGCGGCAGGCGCACCCAGTCATACTCGCGCGGCCCCTTGGCGCCCGCCCCCGCGCTCACGCGTGCCCACCCGGCGGCGGGCGGGTCGGCGAGGTACGTGCCGATACGGCGCTGCCGCCAGTCCGGGCCGACGACGGTGTCCTTGCCGCTGACCGCCAGCACGTAGCCGATCGGGCGCGCCTCCAGCCAGACGCGCAGATACTTGACCTCCCCATAGACGCTGTCGGCCGTGACCCACGCCGCCGGGACGCCCGCCCCGAGCGCCCGCTCCAGCATCGCCTGCGCCTGCGCGGGCTTGGTGGCGAAGGCGACGTCGTCGGGGATGCCGGCGGCCCGGCAGCGCGCCCGGTCGTCGGTCCAACTGGCGGGGAGATACAAGGCGCGGTCGAGGAAGGTGTGGCCGCGCGCCCCGGCGTAGGTGAGGAAGACCCCGATCTGGGCGTTCGCCGTGCGGCCCGCCGCGCCGCTGTACTGCGGCTGCACCCCCGCCGACTTGTCGCCCTTCTTGAGGAAGCCCGTCTCGTCCACCACCAGGACGCCCTCGGGGTCGCCCAGGTGCTCGACCACGTATGCCCGCAGGTCGTCGCGCACCGCGTCGGGATCCCAGGTGGCGCGATACAAGAACTGCTGGAGGCCATACGGCGTCGCGTCGCCCACCGCCTCGGCCAATTGCCAGCCGTTCTTGCGCTCGGTCCGGCCGAGCAGCCCGCGCAGATAGTCCGCCGCGTGCCGCCGCGCCTCCGCCCGCGCGAAACGCGGGCCGATCCGTGCCACCAGGGTGGTAAAGTCCTCGGTCCACGCCGTGATCGCCGTCATCGTCCACCTCCGCTTTCATCGCACGGCGGGCATCCTATCCCAACTACAATTGTAGTACTAAGCGCGGCCAACGGCGATCGCAGTGTGAGCGGCATCAACCCGCAAGGGCGCGGGTGCCTGATAGCGTTGTTGGCCGTTTTCATCGGCCTGCCATTCCTGGCTTGCATCGGTTTCTTCGGGTTGTCGCTCGTCGGTGGCCTGCTTGGGGTGGCGTCCGCGAGCGCGACACCAACATATCGCTGATCTTGCCCCCTTCCCTCGCGCTCCACATGATATAAGCTGAGCGCAGCAATACAAACGACGGGCCAAGCAGTGATTCGCAGCCACGGAGCTACAGGGCGCATGATTAGATCTCGCGCTGATGGGAGTTGCCGCACATGCGCTTCCACAGACTCCGCCACCTGAGACTCCGCCACCTGGAAGCGACCTACCTGCTCGTTGCGGGGAGCCACCTAAAGATGGTGAGCAAACGCCTTAACCACAGCACGCTGGCGATCACAACGGAACGTTACTTGCAGGCGAGAAGGGCCACAACAGAAGGGGGCTGATGCATTTGAGGCAGCGCTGCACGCGAACAGCGGCTCGCGCAGAGGCGGAAGCCAAGGAGCGACAAGGGTGTTTACCAACACCATCGTGCAAAGCATTGCGGCGGGTACGATCGCTGCGGTGGCCTGAGGAGGATATAGAAATGGTATAGCTGTCGCTCTATTCTGTGAACAAATCAGCCACGGAGGGCCAGGAACGAAAGGAAGTAACCGGTGACGATCGAGAGGATGCAGCGCGACGATGCCCCGCCTCGCCTCGTGGTGGCGCTTTTCCCCGGCCCATACGGGGCGGCGCAGGCGCTGAACGCCCTGCACGCGGCGGGGTGCGGCGCGGATCAGGTCTCGGTGGTGGCGAAGAATACCGATGCGCGCCGCGAGATCGTGGAGCAGGCCGAGATGGGCGAGCCGCAGGATCGCGGGGCCGATACGATCACCGGGGCGCTCACCGGGACGACGCTCGGCGGGGCGCTCGGCCTGGGCGCGCTCTTCATCCCCGGCGTCGGGCCGGTGCTGGTGGCCGGCGCGCTCGCCACGGCGTTCGGCGGCGCGGTCATCGGCGCGGTGGTGGGGGACCGCAAAGGCGAGGCGGATGAGCGCGGGGTCGCCGGGGCCGGGCTCGCGCAGACGCTGGCCGCGCAAGGGGTCGCGCCGGAGGACGCCGCGCGCTACGAGCGGCGGGTGGCCGACAACGCGATCCTGATCGCCGTCCGCGCCGCCGACGACGAGACGGCCACGGTGGCGCGGCAACTCCTCTTTGCCAACGAGGGCGACGAGGCACACATCTACGGGATCGTCCTCCCGCGCGAGGAGATCTGAGCCCGGCCCGCCAGGGCAGCAGGTCGGACGCAGCGAGATCAGCCCTTCAGCAGCGTCAGCCCCGCGTCGATCGTCACCGCCGTGCCGGTGATGTAGCGGCTCGCGTCGGAGACGAGATAGAGGACCAGATCGGCGACCTCCGACGGATCGGCGACGCGCCCGCCGAGCGGCGGGAAGGTCGTGGGCATCTTGACATCGTAGGCCACCGCCGCGATGTTCCGCTTGGCGGTGCGCTCGTCGATGTTGGTGCGGATCGCGCCGGGATTGATGGTGTTGACGCGGATGTTCCAGCGCGCCAGCTCGGTCGCCGCCATCTTGGAGAACGTCGCCTGCCCGCCCTTCGAGGCCGAGTAGGCCGCGTAGCCGGGGGCGGAGAAGAGCCCGGTGCCATTGACCGACGCGGTGATGACGATCGCGCCGCCACCCGCCTCGCGCAAGTGCGGGATGCTGTGCTTCACGGTCAGGAAGGTGCCGGTCAGATTGACATCGATCGTCGCGCGCCACTCCTCGATCGTCAGTTCCTCGATCGGCGCGTGCATCCCGTTGATCCCGGCGTTGGCGAAGACGATGTGCAGCCCACCGAACGCCGCGACCGTCTGGGCGACCGCCGCGCGCATCGTCTCTTCGTCCGCGACATTCGCCACGACCGGGAGCGCCCGGCCCCCCTCCGCCACGATCCGCTCCGCGACCGCCCGCGCCGGTTCGGGCCGCAGATTGAGCACCGCGACCGCCGCCCCCGCCCGCGCGAGGGTATAACAGGTCGCCTCACCGATGCCCGAGCCGCCCCCGGTCACCAGCGCCACTTTGCCGTTCAGATCGGTATTCACGCTTGCCCTCTGAGTGGGCGCAGTGGGCGGAGTGTGCCAGTGGGCCAGTAGAGAAAGGAACCCAGGCTAAAGGCAATGCCTTGGCCGATCCTCTTCCTACTGGCCCACTATGCTCACTCGCCCACTCCGCCCACTGCCAACGTCGTATCGAGCCACCACGTCCGTGTCTCACCGGGATGCAGGATACCGTAGCGCCGATCGCGTGTCACGGCGTCGGGAGGGTGGCATACGCGCCGAAGCATGGTTCGAGGCCGAGGTGGTGTAGGATTCGCTGCCACACCTATACCCTCACAGGGGTGCGATATATAGATAGGCAGGAGCAATGCCCCGATCCTGATCGCGGCGCGCGCTTACAAGCTATTCGGCGCGGCGTTCGCGGCCTACATCCTAACTGCTCCTACCAGGCGCAGGAGGGCGAGCCGGACGAGTAGCCAGGGCGACGCAAAAGCGCCCCCTCCCTACATCGAGCCGAGGGCGTACATCGCCGATAAAGGGGTAGACAAAATAGAACATTGGTTCTATCATAAGGACATAAAACGAGCTACTGTTCTATATACATTGAGGCCACTAGTCGCTATACTAGGCTGTACGTACACTGTGTCCGTTGTCATTGACAGTCGTTAGGAAGGAGGGTGTGGTATGTCGCGTCCACCGGTCGCGCCAAAGATTTACCACATCACCCACGTCGATAACCTTCCCCAGATTCTTGCTACGGGTGGACTTTGGTCTGATGCACAGATGCTTCAGCAAAGCGGTGCAGTGACAACGATCGGCATGTCGCGCATCAAGCGTCGCCGCCTCGACGAGATTGAGGTGTATTGTCACCTGGGAACGATGGTCGGCGACTATGTGCCGTTCTACTTCTGTCCGCGCTCGATCATGCTCTGCACGATCTACTACCGCAACAGCCCTGACTTGGCCTATCGTGGTGGGCAAGACGAAATTGTGCATCTTGAAAGCGATCTGTATGCGACCCTGGATTGGGCCGAGAGTCAGGGTCGTCCGTGGGCTTTCTCGCTTTCCAATGCAGGCGCGCGCGATGTAGTCATTCGGGATCAGCGCGGTCAATTGAACCAGATCAATTGGGAGGCGATGCCACTGCGGGTATGGAACTATCGACCCGTCAGTGATGACAGGCAAGCCGAGTTCCTGATACACGACTTCTTCGATTGGAGTCTTGTCACACGGATCGGTGTCCATTCCAGGGCAGTGGGACAACGGGCTTACAACGCATTGCGCCAAGCTTCATTCCCTATGCCAACCATAGAGATCAAGACTCAGGAGTGGTACTACCCGTAGACGAGAGAGGCTCGCCATGATTGCATATACCACTGGGGACATTCTCACCTCGACTGCCGAAGCCCTTGTCAATTCCGTCAACTGTGTTGGCGTTATGGGTAGAGGGATCGCGTTGCAGTTCAAGGAGATGTACCCCGAGAACTTCAAGGTTTACAAGGAGGCGTGTGATCGCAACGAGGTGCAGCCAGGGCAGATGTTCGTGTTCGCAACTGGCCACCTAACGCACCCAAGGTTCATCATAAATTTTCCTACCAAACGCCACTGGCGTGGCAAGAGCCGGATAGCCGATATCGAATCTGGCCTTGTAGATTTGGTTTCGACGATTGAACGACTCAATATCCAATCTATAGCTATCCCACCGCTCGGTAGTGGACTGGGCGGTTTGGAGTGGGGAGACGTGCGCCCGCGCATCGAAGGAGCGTTAATCGGGCTACCTGACGTACAGGTAACAGTTTACGAACCAAACAATGCGCTCGATGCGCAGCGAGCTGCGCAACTCTCCGCCCCCCCGTCAATGTCACCAGGTCGAGCAGCGTTAGTAGGGCTTATGCATAGTTATCTCGGTGGCATGCTCGATCCAGTGGTCTCCTTGCTAGAAGTTCACAAGATGATGTACTTCCTGCAAGAGGATGGCGAGGAGTTGAACTTGGAGTATGTGGCCGCTCCTTACGGCCCGTATGCCACTAACTTGCGCCATGTACTCAGGCGAATTGAGGGTCATCTAATCACCGGGTTCAACCGTGCCGGTGACGTGCCGGATACCCCGATTGCACTTGTCCCCGGCGCGATTCAGGAGGTCGAACAATATCTGCAAAGCCAACCTACAACACGCGTCCACTTCGATCGTGTGGTTGACCTCGTGCAGGGCTTTGAAACTCCCTCGGGTATGGAATTGCTCTCAACGGTCCATTGGGCCGCGATGCATGGACGTACCACCGATCTCGATACGATCGTGGAAATCGTCCATAACTGGAATAAGCGTAAGAAGCGCCAGTTCTCAGAGCGCCAAATCAAGATCGCCTTAGATGTGCTTACCAAGAAAGGATGGTTACAGACTCTCGACCAGTACCATTAAGTAGTTTCAGAATGCCCCCGGCCCTACGAGGCCGGGGGCATTGCTGCGTGCAGACGATTACGGAACCCTGCGTAAGTATAGAAAATCGTTGGCCACCTCTTTGATCAGATGGATTTTGAGTACCCCACCCAAATCAATCATTTGCTGGGAGCGGCTGCTGAGCTGTTGGTCTTCGGTAAGTAACGGAACGAACTCGACCGAACCCTCTTTCTAACGTATAGAGCGGCGTGCAGATAGGTTGGCCCGGTGCGATGCTTGCAGGATGAGAGCATATAGCGTGGACCTGCGGGAGCGGGTCGTGCGGGCGGTCGAGCAAGGGATGAGCAAGGCCGAGGCGGCGCGGCGCTACGCGGTGGGGCTGAGCACGGTCAAGCGCTACGTCCGGCTGGGGGCGGGCGGGTCGCTGGCAGCGAAGGTGAGCCCGGGGCGTCCGCGCGCGATCGTCGCCGGGGCCGAGGCGGCGCTGCGGGCGCAGGTGGCGGCGCACTCGGACGCCACGGTGGAGGAGCATCGCGCGACCTGGGCGCGCGAGCAGGGCGTGGCGGTGAGCCGGGCGACGGTGAGCCGGGCGCTGGCGCGCTGCGGGTTGCCGCGCAAAAAAAGTCGCTGATCGCCGCCGAGCGGGACGAGGCGCGGCGGGCTGCGTGGCGGGCGGACACGGCGGGGCTGGACCCGGCGAAGCTGGTCTTCCTCGACGAGAGCGGGACGCATGTGGGGATGACGCCGCGCTACGCCCGCGCCCCGCGCGGCCAGCGCGCCCACGGGCGCGTCCCGCGCCACCGGGGCGGCAACGTCACCCTCGTCGCCACCCTCACCCCGGACGGCCCCGGCCCGGCGATGACGCTGGCGGGCGCGCTCGACGGCCCCGCCTTCCTCGCCTACCTGCGCGAGTTCCTGCTGCCGGCCCTCGGGCCGGGGCGGACCATCGTCCTCGACAACCTCGCCGTCCACCACCGCGCCGCCGCTCGGCGGCTGGTCGAGGCGCACGGCGGTCGCCTGCTCTTCCTGCCGCCCTACTCGCCGGACGACAACCCGATCGAGCTGGCCTTCGCGAAGCTGAAAACGGCCCTGCGGCGGGCGGCGGCGCGCACCCGCGCCGCGCTCGAGACGGCCCTCGCCGCCGCCCTCGACACCATCACGCCCCGCGATGCCGCCAACTGGTTCCGCCACTGCGGCTATCCGCTACCAGGCCAACCTTTTAGGACTTACGCAGTTGAGCACGAATCAGGCGTGAATTCGGGCCGGAACCACGTTCAACTGCGTAAGTCCTACCTTTATGAGTAACGCTGTAAAACGAGGCACCCTGCTATACGAAATACTCTCCCACTCACCGCCATTCACAGCGGCGACAATGCTAAACGTGCTGTCCGCCCACCGGCCCGAACCGTGGCTTGACTTCCCCGCGTCGGTCGCCTACGCTGCGGGCGCGGCGGTGCCGCCGCAAAAGTGCGAACGCGCGGGTGCGCGATGATGCGCGGTCGGGAGGGACAGCAGTGAAGATCACGGATCTGAAATGCGCGGTGATCGGGCGCAATCCGATCGTCCGCATCGTGACGGACGAAGGCATCAGCGGTTACGGCGAGGTCGAGGCGAGCAAGTCCTACCTCAAGCCATACATCCTCGACTTCAAGCCGGCGTTGCTCGGCCAGGACCCGACCGACGTCGAGCGCGTGATGCTCCGTATCCGCCAGCGCGGCGCCTTCAAGCCCTACGGCAGCGCCGTCAGCGCGATCGAGATGGCCCTCTGGGATCTCGCCGGCAAGGCGGCCGGGCTCCCCGTCTACAAGCTCCTCGGCGGCAAGGTGCGCGATAAAGTCCGCGTCTACAACGGCGGCGTGCGCCCCCCGATGACGGGCTACCAGCCGGAGGATTACGCCGAGAACATGCGGCAGATGCTAGCCGCGCAGGAAGGCTTCACGATCATCAAGCAGGGGGTCGGCTTCCACAGCCCGATGAAGCGCGAGATCCCGAACTTCTACTATGGCGATCCGCAGCAGGGCAATCCTTTCCACGGCGCGCTCGATCGGGGCCTGCTGACCGAGAAGGGCTTGAAGCATGTGATCGCCTGCGTCGAGGCGATGAAGTCGGTGATGGGCGACGAGGTCGGGCTGGCGCTCGATTGCGGCCCCGGCTGGATGCCGACCGATGCCCTGCGCTTCGCCAAGGCGCTGGAGCCGCTGAACGTGATGTGGCTCGAAGACCTCCTCACCGGCGACTACACGCCGTTCGTCAACGCCGATGTCTACCGGGATGTGACCCGCGCCACCGCCACGCCGATCCATACCGGCGAGCAGATCTACCTGCGCCAGAACTTCAAGGAGCTGATCGAGCGCCACGCGGTCAACATCGTCGGCCCGGACCCCGCCGACGTCGGCGGCATCGCGGAGCTGAAGTGGATCGCGGAGTACGCCGATCTGCACGGCATCCTGATGGCCCCGCACGGGGTCGGCGACGGCCTGCTCGGGCTGGCGGCGCTGGTCCAGGTGTCGGCCACCCTGCCGCACAACTACATCGCCTTCGAGTACCCGCTCGGCAACCCCGCCGGCTTCGGCTATCCGGCGGACGCCCCCGCGTGGTGGTATGACATCGTGGAAGGGCTCCCCGACCCGATCGTCGAGGGGGGCTTCATCAACGTCTGGGATCGCCCCGGCATGGGCGTGGACTTCATCGTCGAGAAGGCGCAGGAGCATCTGCGCGAAGAGGACAAGGACTTCTTCGAGTAGGCTGCGTGCGGTGGGGCTCCGTCAGCTTTACACTGAGCCCCCGCCATCGAAGCTGATAACCGAAATGGTCAGGGGACGGCGAGCGCGGTCAGAAAGGCTGCTCTCGCCGTCACGATTTGCTCTTGCGCGCTGGTCCGCGAGATCGACGGCTGCCCATCGCCCGGCTGCGCGCCGTAATCGCCGAAGAAGGCGTGGATGCCGCCGCCGATCGGCGTGTAGCGCGTCGCGCCGGGAAGGTTGGGGCGATTCGCCGCCACCTTGGCGGGTGTGGCGAGGCCATCGTTCGTGCCGAAGATCGAGAGGATCGCGGTGTTGGCGAGCGGTTGTGAGAGATCGCCCGCCGGGTACGACGCATAGAGCAGCAAGCCGCGCACGCGATCGGGATGCGCCGCCGCGTACGAGCAGGCGACCACCCCGCCGAGCGAGTGCCCCGCGACCGCCCAGGTACGGATCTCGGGATGGGCCGCGATGACGCCGCCCGCACCGTCGGGCGCGAGGAAGGCGATGTTCAGCGGGAGTTTGATGATGAACGTGGCGATGCCGCGCGTGGCGAGGTCGTGCATGATCACGGCGTAGGCGCGCGGATCGACCAGCGCGCCGGGATAGAAGACCAGGCCCACACTCGGCGACGTGCTCGGCATGAAGGCGATCAGCTCGGCGGTAGTCGTCACCTGCACCGTCCGATCGCTCGCCAGCGCAGCGAGCGCGGCGGCATCGGCGGAGAGCGGTCGCAGGTAGAGGAGGCCCGCGCCGAGGCCCAACACCAACAGCACGAGCATGAGCCGCAGCACGAACCCGCCGATCTTCCGCGCCCGCATACCTTGACCCTTCCCCTTCACGACAGCGCCATACGGGCGCGGTGGCGGCCCGCGCCGCCGGGTCGTATCCTTAGGCTTCACCATGATGATCGTCGCCCGCGTGATGGAGGCCACCCCGATGCGTCAGCGCCCGCGAGTCGCCCCTCTCCCGCTCCTCCTGGGACTCTATCTGCTGGCGATCATGATCTTCATCGTCGCCACGCGCGGCGGCACCATCCTGGCCGGGCATCTCGCCTACCCGATCCTGCTGGCGGTGGTGGCGCTCGGCGCGCTCGGTGCGCTCGCCGTCGCCGTGCTGCGACGTGGCCGGACTTAATCGCCCGCACTGGCGGGGAAGAGCCGCGCCACCGTGCTGCTGATGCCAGGGAAGAGCGCACAGGAGAGGATCGCTTCCCTGCTGAGGGGCGCGACAGCGGCGTACCCGGCCTCACCGAGCACGAAGGGTGTGACGGTCTGATCGAGCGGGTCGACGACCCAGTAATGCCCGACCCCTTCGCGCGCGTACAGCGTTTTCTTCCAGCCGAGATCGTGGTCGCGCGTTCCCGGCGATAGAATCTCCATGATTAAGTCAGGAGCGCCCGCGATATACATCCGGGTGATGATATCCAGCCGTTCGCGGGCGATGAAGAGCAGATCGGGCTGCACGACTCGGTAGGGTCCAAGGTAGACATCGGTTGGCGCGGTGAACATGCGCCCGAAACCGGCGTCTTCAGCGCGGAAAAGCAGTGCACCGAGGCGGGCCGAGATACCCTGGTGATCCGTCGTCGGTGCGGGGCTCACGATCAGTTCTCCATCGGCGAGCTCGTAGCGCTTGCCGTCGTCCGGCAGTTGCGCGAGATCCTGGTAGGTGAAGCGCGGAACCTGCAACGCCATCGTGACTGGCCTTTCCTGCTGGTCTTACTTGACCGGTGGCGCGGGGAAAAGACGCGCTACCGTGCTGCTGATCTCCGGGAAGAGCGGGCATGTGAGCATGGCCTCCCCCGTAAGCGGCGCGACATCGGCATAGCCTCGCTCGCCGAGGACGAAGGGGTAGACCGTTTCGTTGATCGGATCGGCCACCCAATAATAGCGCACCCCCTCGCGCGCATAGAGGATCTTCTTCCAACCGAGATCGTGGTCGCGCGTCCCGGGCGAGAGGATCTCCACAATCAGGTCGGGCGCACCTTGGACGCGCCCGTTGACGATGATGTGCAACCGTTCGCGCCCGATAAAGAGGAGATCTGGCTGCGTCGTCGCATAGCGCCCGAAGACGACGTCGATCGGCGACACAACGCCCTGACCATTTCCGGCATCTTCGGCGCGCATCAACAGGCGGCTGAATTGCCAGACGATACGCTGATGATCGTACGTCGGTGCGGGGCTCACGATCAGTTCTCCATCGGCGAGCTCGTAGCGCTTGCCGTCGTCCGGCAGTTGCGCGAGATCCTGGTAGGTGAAGCGCGGAACCTGCAACGCCATCGTGACCGGCCTTTCCTGCTGGGCGTGCGACTGATCGCGACCCTCGGACGTTAGCGCTATTATCTGTGGTCGGGGCGTTGTCGCGCCAATCGGCGGCACCCTGGCCGACCACCGCCCGCCCATAGCCCTTTTGTCACGATTTCCGCCGCAGCTCCCGCCAGGAAGGGTCGAGCGACACGAGCATATGGTACGCTCCATAACGTACAGGCGTGCCAGTATTTGGTGTGCCTGATTTGTCCGCAACAGCGATGAGATCGGAGCATATGAACAACCTTTCGCGATCGTGGCGCGCACCCGCGCGCGCCCTGCCGTTCCTCCTCGTGCTGCTGCTCGCCGCGTGCGGCGGCGGCAACGCTACCCCGCTCACCACCCCGCTCGCTACCGGCGCTGCGGCGACCCCGACGATTGCAAGCAATAGCGCCGCCGCAACCGCCACACGCGGCACGGCGATCCGCATCGCCAACACCACAGCGACCGCGATCCGCGCGGCGAGCGCAACGCCAGGGGGGGTCACCGCGACGAGTGCGACGCGCGGCACGGCGACCCGCATCGCCAACACTGCGGCTACCACGACTCAAACGGCGGCGAACCCGACCCACTCCGCGAACGAATCGCCCTCCCCGACCCCCACGGTGG
>JAABUP010003086.1_pt1 | contig 30211 bp, 24 predicted proteins | sample 5559201 | NCBI WGS metagenome assembly JAABUP01 (sample SAMN10711887, study PRJNA513373) | rock metagenome | isolation source: Antarctica rocks | place: Antarctica | reverse complement strand
CATCCTCCCGCACGGCCAGGATCCCCACGTCGTGCGCCACGGCGGGCTCTATTATCTCGCGCAGAGCCTGGACGATCGCGCCATCACCATTGCCGCGGCCACCGCGCTGACCGGGCTCGCCGCGGCGTGTCCCGCCGTCGTCTGGGGCTGTGCTGGCTGTTTAGTTCATCCGTGCGGCGAAACATAGAGTAACGCCGCACGGATGAACTAAGTAGAGTAGGCAGCCGCCGAGGTACTGTTGGCCAGCCCTTTTGCGTCTGCCCCTCCCCAAACGCAGCATGCGACTTTCATCGCACTGCGCTTTCCAGTGCCTGGCTGCCCGCCATGGCGGGTGGTGATAGGACAGTTGTGGCTGTTGGCATCTCGCCTACCTCCCTGCCCGTTCCCCGCAGACACCTATGCCCCTTCCCCCTGTGGCCGGCTTTCCCGACCGCCCTGGTGGGTCGTTGCTCCCACGAGTACTACGAGCATTCCGTGACCATAGAGGTCGCCCTCCGTAGGCCATCCTGCATTCTTGCGACGATAGACGTCCGAGCGCGCCGTAGGTGCCGCGTCCGCCCCCGTGAGAGTGGTCATTCCACCCCGCCCGCCCAGTGGAGGGTTCGAGTATCGGCCGTTTTGATACCCTATCCAGGCAGCCCTGCAACAGACGTTGTCGGCAGGGAACGTGTGCTTGCATCGCTGGAGGCTGCGGTTCCGGCAGTTTGGCTGTCACCATAGCGCGCGGGTCTCGCGAGACACGGCCATAAACGTCTTCCGACCGTCCTCGCTTTAACGGCATGCTCCTGTCCCGTTTGGCTTTCGCCGCCGGGTAAGCCGTTGACCCAGAAGTCTCTTTCCTCCCAACTCCTCCCCTCTGCGAGGGGGATCTATCATCGGATGATACAGCGCACACAGCCAGCACAGCGGTCTACGCCGTGGCTCCGGGCGGCGCGGTCGCCCGCGTCGCGGCCGGGCTCGCCTTCCCCAACGGCGTCGCGGTGACGCCCGATGGCGCCGCGCTCGTGGTGGCCGAGACGTTCACCGGCACGCTGCGCCGCTACAGCCTCGATCCGGCGCGCCTGTACGACGAGTTGGCGCCCCTGGCGACGCTCGTGCCGGCCCGAGAGGGGGACGCGGCGACCGGCGCGCGCGACGCCGGCCCGGACGGCATGGCGTACGGGGCCGACGGCAATTTGTACGTGGCCCACTACGGCGCCGGCGTGGTGCGCGTCGTCGGCCCCGACGGGTCGATCATCGCCGGCCTACCGTCCGGGGGGCCGACGCCCACGAACGTGGCCTTCTGGGAGAGCAACCTCTACGTTGCGGAGGGCGAGAGCGGCGCGGTGTACCGCCTGGACATCGGCGTCCGCGAGCAACGCCCCTTCGCCCGCCCCTGGTAGCGGTCGCCGCCGCGCGCCACAACCCGGCGGGGGTCGCGTGCGCCGACGTCTGCCGCGCCCTATCCGCGAGGCGGGCGAGCAGTGCCGGCGCGACGCAGCGATCGCCGTGGCGCCGCCCTACCGGCTCATCTCCATCCTCTTGCGCGAGACCGGCATGCGTGCCGGTGATCGACGACCACACCGGCTTTTAGGTGCGTGCCGCCCGGATCTAGCGCCAACGTTGCTTCTGATTTATGCATAGTAGTAGCAAGCCGTCACCATGGCCGCATGAACGGGGGATGCTCTCGCACACTGATGTCCAGGCGATACACCGAGCCGCCCATACCGTCGGTCACGAACAGGCTGTCCTGCCAGAAACCCACGTTCGTCGGCGTGGGACCGCCAGGGCAAGCTGTCCACGAGCGCGCCGCCGGGGCCGATCACGCGCACGACGCCCCCGTTGTAGTGCGCGACGTACAGATTGCCGTCGGCTCCGAAGACCATGCCGTCCGGGCCGGCGTCATTCGTGCCCGTGACGTCGGGTTCCCTGGCCGATCTCAAGGTGACCAGCGGCGGCAGTTCCTCGTCCCGGCGCGCCGGGTCCAGGCTGTGGCGGCGCAGGACGCCGGTGTGCGTCTCCGCCACCACGAGCGCGGCACCATCCGGCGTGACCATGAGGCCGTTGGGGAACGCGAGCCCGCCGACGATGCGCCTGACGGTGCGATCGGGCGCGACGGCGTAGACCGCCCCGATGCGTTGCCGTAAGGAGGAGCCGCCCGGGTTGGTGACGTACAGGACGCTGTCGGGCCCGAAGCAGAGGTCGTTCGGCCCGCGAAACGGCCAGCCGTCGCACCGATCGGCATAGACGGCCCCGGCTCCGGTGGCCGTCGACAGGCGCAGAACGGCCCGACGGCCGCAATCGGCGACGAAGAGGTCGCCCTCGGGTCCGAAGCGAGAGCCGTTGGGACCGCCACCGGTGCGCACCCATTCCCGGAGATCACCGCCCGGCGGCATGCGCCAGATACCTCCGCCCTCGACGTCGACGCAGTAGAGTGTCCCGTCGCGGTCGACGTTGACCCCCTCGGCGAACACAAGCCCCGTCCCGATACGGACGGGCGCCGCCCCATGATCGTCCACGTCCATGCATCGCCCTCCTGATGTCCTGACGGCGCCTCGCACGTTCTATCCTCCGGCGGAAAACCACGCCTCAACGTCGCCCGGCGCCGCCCACGCCGACGGTGTGTCCGTCCAACAGACATCATAGTCCCTGTCGCGGAGATCGTACAGTTCGGCCGGCGGCCCCGGCCTCGGGTCCAGCGCCAACGTGCCCTCTCGGGTGTAGCGCCCGGTGTGGGGCGGCGCGTCAGCCGACGCGATATCTCTCCAGCGCGTCGCGGTCCAACGCGATGCCCAGGCCCGGCGTCGCGGGCAGCACGATCTGCCCGTCGCGCAGGCGCAGGCCGTCCGGCACGACCTCGCGGCGCAGCGCCGAGGTCGAGAGCTCGGCGGGCAGGTACTCGATGTAGGGGCAGTGCGGCGTCGCGGCGGCCAGGTGCGCCGCCGCGGCGATGGAGATGCCCGTCTTCCACGCGTGTGGCACGATCGCGCGCCCGCGCGCCCGCGCCAGGTCGCACACGCGCCGCGCCTCGGTCAGGCCGCCGACGCGCCCCACATCGGGCTGCGCCACGGCCACCAGCCCCCGGTCCATCAACTCAAGGAACTCGAAGCGCGTGGAGAGCCACTCGCCCGCCGCGATCGGGATCGGCTGTTCGCGGGCCAGGCGCGCATAGCCCGCCAGGTCGTCCGACGGCAGCAGCGTTTCGATGAAGAAGAGGTCGAAGTCGCGCCAGTCGCGGATCGTGCGCAGGCACGTGTCGGCGTCGGGGAAGGCGTATTGCACGTCCACCATGAGCGTGACGTCGGGGCCCACGGCGGCGCGGACGGCGGCGATCACCTCCGTCACCCGCTCGAACGGCGCGTCGAGTCCCTGGTGCCGATACGGGCCGGCGAACGTCGCCTCGAGCTTGGCGGCGCGGAAGCCGGTTGCCCGCGCCGTCAGTGCGGCCGCGACCAGCGCCTCGCGGTAGGCGTCGACGCCGGGCGCCTCCGGCTCCGGCTGGAGCGAGGCGTAGGGCGTGACGGACGGCGTGACGGACGGCCGGGCCGCGCCGCCCAGCAGCTCGTAGCACGGCCGGCCCAGCCACTTGCCGCGCAGGTCGTGCAGGGCGATGTCGAGCGCGCCGAGCGCGTTGATCAGGGCGCCGCGGCGCCCATTCATGGCCGAGCCGACGTACAGCCTGTCCCAGAGCCCCTCGACGTCGAGCGGGTCCTGTCCGAGGAGCATCGCGGTGAGGCCCTGACCCATGGTGTGGGTGCCGGGCGCCTCGATGCAGGCGCGGGCAATCCAGGGGTTGACGTCGCTCTCGCCGATGCCGGTCAGACCCTCGTCGGCGTGGATTTCGACGATGATGTCATCCTGCGACGAGCTGGTCGCCCCCACGTTGACGTCGGGCGCGACCAGGACGTGGCAATCGATTTTGGTGATTTTCACCGGCCCTCCAGGACATACGGGTACAGCGGCCTACTCCCCGTTAACCACGGCGGGGTCGTCGGTCGTCGGCGTCATGGTCGCGAGTTCCGCCCACAGCTCGTCCGGTAGGGGCCGACGCGCCCAGTCGATGGTCTGCCGGAGTTGGTCCGGCGTAGACATCCCGACGATCGTGGAAGCGATGCGGGGGTCGCGCAGGGAGAACTGCAGCGCCGCGGCCCCGAGCGGCGCGTCGAAACGACGACAGATGCTTTCCAGCCGCCGGGCCCGTTCGAGCATAGCCGGCGGCGCGTCACGGTAGGCGTAGCGCGGGTAGGCGTCCGGTCCCATGGCCAGGATGCCTCCGCTATAAGGGGCCGCGTTGACCGCCGCGACATCCCGGCGCCGGCACGCGTCCCAGAAGGGATCGGCCACCGTGTTCAGCAGGGTGTAGCGATTGTGCGAGATGGCCACCGCGAACAGCCCCGTCTCGACGTAGCGGATCATCAGGTCGATCGGGCCGCCCGCCACGCCGATATGCGCGACGAGGCCCTCGTCCTGGCACCGCCGCAGCGCCTCCACCGGCCCGCCCGGCGCCAGCGCCGCCTCGAACGTGGTCTCCTCGGGGTCATGCAGATAGCACAGCTGCAGCGCTCCAGGCCCAGCAAGCGCAGGCTGCGCTCGACCGAGCGGCGGATTTGGTCGCCCGAGAAGTCGCCGGTTTGGAGGTCGCGGTCGGCCTTGGTCGCCACGACGAAGCCATCAGGGATGCCACCGCGCTCGCGCAGGACGAGGCCAAGGCGGCGCTCGCTCTCGCCGTCGCCGTAGGAAGCGGCCGTGTCGAGGAAGGTGATCGGCCCGTCGAGGATGGCGCGGTACGTCGCGAGCGCCTGCTCCTCGGCCACGGAGTAGGCGAAGGCCTCGGGCATGTCGCCCAGGGGGGCGCAGCCCACGCAGAGCGGCCCGACCAAGAGGCCGGTCGTCCCCAAGGACCGCCGTGGCAGGGGTAGAGGCTGTCCATGTGGCGTCAAATGTCTCTCCTGCGTGGGGCTGTGGGGCTGTATGCGGCCTATTCAGCCCGGCGATGGCGGGGGCGATTCGGCGTTGGCGCGTCCGGCTCAGGTCAGGGCCGTCACGGCCCGCGCCAGGCCGGCGATGTACCCCATCGCGTGCGCCCGCCCGCGATGCCCCCACGCGGTGTCGTCTACGAGGTGGGGCACGTGATCGTCCAGGATGAAGCCCGCGAAGCCGACCTCGTGGAGCGCGCGCATGGCCGCGACGACGTCGACGTTGCCCTCGCCCAGGAAGCACTCCCGGAAGCAGGGCACGGTCCCCTGCACGTCGCGGAAGTGGACGTAGACGATCTGGCCGCGGCCGCCGAAATGGCGGATGGCCGCGACGACGCCGGGGCTTGTCCCCGGTCCCATCTCGGACCAGCAACCCATGCAGAAGTCGAGGCCATGGTTGGCGCTCGGCGCCATCGTCATGGCCCGCTCGAACCCGTCGAAGCCCCAGAAGAGGCGCGCCACGCCGCCCGGGGACGGCAGCGGGGGGTCGTCCGGGTGCAGCGCCAGCGTGACGCCCGCCTCCTCGGCGACGGGCAGCACGGCCCTGATGAAGTAGGTGTAGTTAGCCCACATCTCCTCCGCGCCGACCTCGCGGTCGCCCAGCAGCGGGTGGCGGCGGGTGCCCCAGGCGAGCGGACCCGTGTCGACGAGGTCCAGATCGAAGGAGCTGACCGGCGCGCCGCCGCGGCCCGGCGTTGCCACGGAGGTGCGCCAGACGGAGAGCGGCATCCAGTGGTAGCCCAGGATGGGTATGCCCGCGCGCCCGAGCACACGGATCGTCTCGCGATAGTGCTCGATCTGCTCGTCGCGGCCCGGCAGTCCGAGCATTGCCCTGTCGTAGAAGTCGACGGGGACGTTCTCGATGGCCTCCAGGCGTAAGCCGTAGCCCTCGCAGCGCTCACGTAGCCAGCGCAAGTCACGCTCCTTCCAGCGCCGCGTGCCCGGTAAAGTCGGTGTGTTGAGCTGCACGCCCTCCACGCCCAGTTGTCTGGCGAACAGCAACGTCTCGTGCGTCAACTCGGCCAGCTGTCCCATCGCTACCCGCATCGTCTGTCCTATCTATTCGATCACGATCACGCTGTGTACGTCTACGCGCGGGAGGCCCAGCGTGACAAGCCCATCCGCGTAAGTCCAGTTGATCGGCGGGTCGGCCGGCACGACCGTCACCGACGCCGGCCGCGCCTGGTGGCGGACGCGCGCTGTCGCGTTGGGGACCGGTGGCAGCTCGTCGACGATCACCCGTTGCGGGGAGAGCATCTCTCCGGCACCGCGATTGATCAGGTTCATCACCAGCTTGCCCTCTTTGCGCCGCAGGACCAGCTCGAGGCGGGCCGGGGCGTCCAGTTCCGCCATCCAGTCGATGCCCAGTCTCTCCACGAGGCCATCGATGAAGAGGCGCAGGTCGGGATAGTGGCCCCTATAGTAGTCCTGGAAGATAGGCCCGTGGACCGCGACAATCGACCCGGCGCCTATCGCGCGCCGCGTGACGATCACCTGCGCAGTGGTGTCCTTGTCCCGCTCCTGTTGCGCCAAGCGGTACGTCCAGGCCTCCGTGTCGTCACGCGGCGACACCGGCTGCCAGGGCGCGGACACCGACACGGCCCGGTCGCCCACCGGCAGAAAGGTCGCGTCGTCCACCGGCGCGCCGTCGGGAGTGGCGCCGACCAGCGCGGGGTAAGCACCGGCCAGGTGCGCGCCGCTCATCAACACATGCCCACCGGCGCGCGCATAGCTGTCCAGCGCCTCCCGTAGCGGTTCGCTCAGGCGCGTCTGCTCTGGCACGACGATCAGTTTGTACTCACTCATGCGCCGTAGCGCCACCTCCTCAGTCAGCACATCGGTCGAGCGATGCGTTTCGAGCAATGCATGCAAGGCGCCTTCCACGGGTTGGAGAGCCTCTCCATAGTTGAAGAGCGGCTGGTTGTGCGCATAGAAGTGGTCCGCGAGGTGCAGCACCGCCGCCTGCGGGACCGTCTCGGAGCCGAAGCAGGCGTCCCGGCGCGCGCGGCAGAAGTCCGCGACCGCGGCGATGATGTCCTGGCGCCAGCCGGCCAGCCAGCCGGTGCGCTGGGGCTGGTCATACACCATGATCCCGCCGCCGAGGGCGACGACCTCGGCGGCCTCCTGGCACAGGTGGATGGCCGGCTTCATCGTCCACGGCGGGTCCGCCTCCATCGGCCCGGTTTTCGTGAAGCCCCAGGCCATCAGGTCCCAGCTCAGGCCGCGCCCGTCGAGCATGCGCCCTTCGATGGCCGCGCGGCTGGCGCCCCATGCCCAATCGTAGTCGCCGCTCAGATAATCTACCGGCGCGCGGACCTCGTCGGGCTGGCGGGCGCTGTACATCCAGTTGGAGCACACCAGGCAACCCGCCTTGCGCGCGTGTACGGCCTCGGCATAGGACGTCACGTGCGCGACGAACAGGTCACGGTGGAACGCCAGCCACTGATCCCAGGACGGCTGGCCGGGCGCGGTCGGTATCTCCGCCACGCCGGCGCGCCGGGTGAACTCATGCCGGCAGCGCTTACACCAGCACGGCTTGGACGCCCAATTCTCGCCGTCGACCCAGAACCCGTCCACGTCGTAGGTGTCGATGACCTCCAGCATCTGCGGGATCATCAACGCCCGGTCGTACGCGCTCAGGCGACAGGTCATGTCCGCGCGCGGGGCCGCGGTCGTCTCCTGATCCTCGGCCCCTTCGTCCTGTTTATGGGGGCCGTCGGGCCGGCCGCGCGCGTCCACGCGCGCCCAGTCGGGGTGCAGCTCGAGCGCGCGGGTGTCCCACACGCCCGAGTAATGCACGCCCAGGGGTATGCCCAGCTGTCTTGTCGCGTCGCGGTGGATGCGTAGCGCGTCGTTGACGACGCCGGGGGCGGTGGACCCCACACGGGTCGGCCAGCTGGTGTAGCCGGCGTGTCCCTTGCAGTCGCACTGCACCCAGTCCGGCCGCACGCGCGACAGCCGTTCGACGAGGTGCTCCACCGTCAGTTCCTGGCCCAGCGCGGTGTCGCCGGCCGAAGCGTGCAGGTCGTAGTGGATGCCGAAGAAAACACGCTCGTGCCAGTTTGTGGAGGATGGCATAGCCCTATTCACCTCGCTTGCCGCGCGGCCGAGGGCCGACATCGCCGCTGTCGATGGGCCGGAAACCGAGCCCGAACGCCGGAGAATCGTCGCCGAGGCTGACGTCGAACGTCCGTAGGTCGCGGCAGCGCGGGTCGGCCACCAGGGAGTGCCGGTCATTGCCAAGCGCCGTCCACTCCTCGAACGTGAAAGCGCGCCGCACCGCCCAGTGGGCCTCGGCGTCGAATTGGCCGTTGCCGCTCGTCCATGGCCGGCCCGACGCGTCCCAGAACAGGTTCAGGTCGCTGCGAAACCCCCGCTTCTCCAACTGGCCCGCGTAGCCGGCCACGAAAACCGGCCGGTCCGCGGCGATGACGATGTTCCGCTCGAAGGTGAACGCGTTGTGCGCCTCCGCCCGGCCGAGGGACACCTGGCCCTCGCGTCCGAAGGCGAAGATGTTGTTGCGCACGACGTTCTCGCGCCCGTAGTGCTGGTTGAACACCTGGCTGCTGGTGTTGTAACAGATGTTGTCCTCGACGAGGATGTGTGAGCTGCCCTCGTCCAGATAGATGGCCCAGCCACCGTAGTTGTGCTTCTCGACGTCGTGGATGAGGTTGCCCCGCAGGACCGTGCCCGGTTGCACGCCGAGGGTGTAGATGCCGCCCATGTCGCTGAGCAGGCCGTGGCCGAGGTCGTGGATATGGTTCTTTTCGATGCGGTTGTCTTTGGACACGCTGTCGGCGTAGCCCCAGACCCAGCCGCACGAGACACCACTGTAGTACAGGTCGTGGATGTGGTTGTGGGAGATGTCGTTGCCGAAGGCGTGCGCCACGAGGATACCGACCGCGGCGGGGAACACGCGCCCCCCGGCGTGGATGTGGTTATCGGTGACGCGATTGTGGCCGGTCCGCCGCGCGACGGGGCCGTCGGCCGCCGAGCCGTTCATCTTCACGCCGCCGGCCCCCAGGTCGTGGAACGTGTTCCCGACCACGCGGTTGCCCATGCACCCGGCGGCGAGCTCGACCGCGTAGTAGCCGACGCGCTCGACCGTGCAATCGTCGATGGCGCAGTAGCGCGCCCCTTCCAGGTAGAGCGCCCCGGGGACGTTGCACGCCGCCTGCGGCGCCGCCGCGAGCGCGACGCCCGCGTCCCGCCCGAACAGCGCGTCGTCGGCGTCGTCGAACAGGCCGCCCGTCCCGGTCGGCTGGCGCCACTCGGCGTGTCGGAACGTCAGCCCCTCGAAACGCAGGAACTCGACGTAGCGCCCTTCCTCTGGCCGGCCGATCAGCGTGAGGAGGTGCTCGGTCCGGGGCGCGTAGACCTCGGCGGTCGCGGGGTCCTCGCCGGGCATGGGCACGTAGTAGAGCCTCCCGGCGGGACGGTCGAGGTACCACTCGCCGGGGGCGCTCAAGCCCTCGAAGACATTCTCGACGTAGTACCGGGCGTAGCGCGCGGCCACGTCGTCCCTCAACGCGAACATGCTCCGGCGCGAGGATGTCACCGTGCGCGTCTGCTCGTCGAACGACGCGATGGGCATGCGTTCCTCGATCCAGTAGTGCGGGGCCAACACCTCGACGTCGCCCAGATTGCGCCAACTCTGGATGTCGCCGGGGGCGCTCACGAAGGAGGACGCACCGGCGAAGAGTTGGTCGACGAAGCGGCCCTCCGCGAACGTCATGCCCGGCACGCCCTCCATCCAGTAGAAGCCGTCTTTGGGCAGGCGCGCCCGGCGCCGGCGCGCGCCGTCGACCCAGAGCTGGTGAAAGTACCACGTGCCCGCCGCGACTTCGGGCACATCCGTCACCCACACGGCCGTCGAGCCGATCGTCTCGGTCCTCCACCCGTCGATGCGCGTCCCGCCGTCGAGGACGGGCCGCTCGCCGGGGTAGGCCGCGTAGGTGATCGGGCCTGAATCATCCGGGCCGAAGGTGAGCGGTCGCGCGATGGGGTAGCGCCCGCCGCGGATAGCGATTGTAAGCGGCCCGGCCAGGCGCCCCGCGAGCTTGCGCTCACGCACGATGTCGCGCGCCCGTTCGATCGTGGCCACAGGGCCGTCCGTCCCGTCCGGTGCTGGCGCGGCTAGCGCACCAGACCACGCGTCGTTCCCATCGGTCGCTACGTAGAGCGTCACGCGTCCGTCCTCTTGCACAGCACACTCTCCTCTATTCGTGTCCAGCCACTGCCCGCCGTCGTGACGGGGCCGCTTATCCCTTGACCGCGCCGGACGTGACCCCCTGGATGAAGTACTTCATCCCGAACGCGAAGATAACCAGCTGCGGCAGCGTGGCGAACGCGTAGCCCGCCGTCTGCGCCCCGATGTCGGGCCGGCTGGCGAACTGGTTGAGCTGCGGACTGTAGGCCGCCAGGGCCATCAGCAGCGTCTGTTGGTCCTGGTTGAGCATCAGGGTCGGCCAGATGAAGTCGCCGTAGATGCCGATGAAGTTGAAGATGGCGACCGTGACCAGGATCGGCATCGCCAGCGGGACCGCGATGCGCAGCAACGACTGCATCTCCGAGGCGCCGTCGATGCGCGCCGCCTCGAAGATCTCCTCTGGCTGGCTGCGGAAGAACGTGACGATCAGGAAGATCCCGAACGGCAGTCCGCCCGCGATGTAGAAGACGATCAAGCCCCACAACGAGCCGCGCAGGCCGAGCTGGTCGGCCAGCAGGAACTGTGGCGTGAGCAGGATGGCCCCGGGGATCATCAGCACCGCCAGCACGGCCAGGAAAAACGCGCCCTGCCCGGGGAAGCGCATCCGGGCGAACGCGTACGCGGCGAGACACGAGACCGCCAGGATGCCGGCAATGGAGAGCACGGTCATCCACAGCGTCCGCCACATCGCGGGCAGCAAGTCGAGCAGCGCGGTCTGGTAGTTCGTGAAGACGGGCGGCCAGGGCAGGCCCCAGAAGTCCGCGTAGATCAACACCGACGGCCGCAACGACAGGGCGATCATCAGGACCACCAGGAAGAACGACAGGAACACCAGGACGCCCAGCAGCGTGTACTGCCCGATCGTGGACGGACGTAGACGGGGCCGGCGGCGCGCCCCCGCCAGGACCGCCGGCCGCGCCGCCCGAGTCGCGTCGCTCGTCTGTGGTGTCGTGCTCATACAGGCCTCCGGCTAGGCAATCTCCACCGCATCCTGACGGCGGAACCGCAGGATGAACAGGGTGGCCACGAGGATCATGGCGAAGAGCACCACGCCGATCGCCGAGGCGTAGCCGAAATCGCCGTTCGAGATGCGCAGGTACATCTGCAACGCCGGCACGTAGGTGGCGGTGCCGGGGCCGCCTTGCGTCAGGATGAAGATGGCGGCGAAGCCCTGCACCGTCCCGGTGATGGCGAAGAACAGCAGGATGCGGAACTGGGAGACGAGCAGCGGCAGGTCGATGTGCCGGAAGCGGGACCACCAGCTCGCGCCATCTACCTTCGCGGCGTCGAAGAACTCGCCGTTGATATTGAGCAGGCCGCCCAACAAGATGAGGAACGCGAATGCGTCGACATAGGGGAAACCCACCCCGATCACCGCCCACAGCGCCGTCCCGGCGTCGCCCAGCCACGCGCGCTGCAACTGCAGCAGGCCGACGACCGCGAGGAGTTGGTTGAGCAGCCCGGTCCGGGGGTCGTACACCTGTTTCCACAGCAGCGTGAAGACCAGGCCGGGCACCACCGCCGGCAGCACGAACAGCGTGCGGAAGACGTATTGGTGCGTCTTGTTGCGCAGCCAGAAGATCAGCTCCGCGACGAGCAGCGGGACCGTGACGGCCTTGATCATGCTGGTGATGACGATGAGCGCCATGTTGACCAAGCCGGTGCGGAAGTAGAAATCGCTCGTGATAATCTGTTGGTAGTTCTGCAGGCCCACGAACTGCGTGACGTTGCGCAGGCTGAAGTCGGTGAGCGAGTAGTAGACCGCCGCGATCGCCGGGTAATATGTGAACACGCCGATCAGGGCGATGGCCGGCACGACGAAGGCATAGGCCAGCCGCGCGCGCCACGCCGCGCGCGCCACCGCGCGCAGACGCCGCACGGCGAAGACCAGCGCGACGAGGATGGCGACCAGCATGACCCCGTCGAACTCGAGCCAGGTCGTGCCCACCCGCGCCGCCTGCTCCACGCCGCCGAGCGCGGCAGCGTTCAGGTCGAGCCAGGGCCCGTCGCCGGGCACGATCACGAGGCTCCCCGGACCATTCGGGATCAACGCCTCGATGCCATTGCCCGAGACCGCGACATCACGCGACAGGACCACTTTCATGGTCTTATCCAGGGCGAACACACGGCCGTTCGCGTCGCCCGCGAAATAGTCGCCCGACGCCTGATCGAACACCAGGGCATGGATGGGGTACTGGCCAAGCTGGACCTGGCCGAGCGTATGGCCGTGATCGTCCAGCCAGGTGAGGGCGCCCGTCTTGTCGCCGGCCAGGACGCGGTTACGCTGGGGCACGCCGAGCACGCGCGTCGCCGGGTTGGTCAACGTCGTCTGCCAGGCGATCTTCCCCCCGGCGCCGGCGTCAACCACACCCACCTGCGCGTTCAGCAGGCCGTACACGGCGTTCGCCTTCAACACGTCGAGGGCCGTGATCGTGAACCCGACCTGCGTGGTGAAGGCCGCCCGGTTCCCGGCCCGTGGGTTCGGGTAGAAACCCACGTAGTAGCGGTCGCTGAACGCCCCCAGGCCGTACGCGACCAGCAGCCCTCCGCCGCCGGTCACCTTCAGCCCAACGACCCGCCCGTTGACCTGGAACGACCGGTGCTTGGCGAGGTTGGCGTCCAATACGGTCACCGCGCCGTCGGAGGTCCCGGCGTAGACGGTCTTGCCGTCGGGCGAGGCGGCGACGCCGCCGATGAGCGCGGCCAGCTGCGTGCGTTTGGTCAGGCGGTCGCCCGCGAAGAGCAGCAACTGGTTCGCATCGTTCGCCGCGAGGACGCGGGCCGCGCCGACGGGCGTGGCAAGGATGAGCCCCGCGCCGTGCGCCTGTAGCGGCGTGAGGAGCGGCTTCCCTGTCTGCCGGCCGTAGGCCAGGAAGAAGGCAAGGTTCCCCACCGCCGCGCCCAGGATCAGCGCGAGCAGCACGCGGGAGGCGGCGCGGTTGTAGCGCGGCCGCGCTTTATTGAATTCCCGCACGGACACGCTCCTCTCAGGATGCTCGTCGGATGCTCGTCGGACGCTCGTCGGACGCTCGTCGCAGGTCTACACGCCGGCTACGTGCCGGGCTGCTTGGCCGGGTTGGCGATATCCGCCCTGGTGAGCCTGGCCTGCTTCAGGATCGCGTCGAAGTTCTTCATCGTGTAATCCTGCAGCTGCTTGCCGTACTGCTGCGGCGTGATCTTGCCCTGCAAGGCGTTCTGCAGCAGGCCGAACTGGTCCTTCTGGATGTCGCCCCCCACGAACGAGGTCCAGGCGCCGTTGTAGGAGGCTTCCGCGTTGCCCAGGAACCGGACCTGCCTAAACAGCTTCTGGTCGGCCGCTGGATATTCCACGCCCTCCACCGCCAGCGGCCCGGCCGGAGTGAACCGCCCGCTCTTGGCATAGCCGCTCAGGTACGGCTGGTAGCCGGGCTTCGACAGCCAGAACTGCAACAGGTCGAGCGCCAGGTTGGTCTGCTGCTGGGTCTTCCCCACGATGCTGACGTACTCGCCGCTGGCCGACTCCACGCTGCGGACGGGAGACTTGACCAGCGCGCCCTGCATGGGCGGGTTCTCGAACGTGCCCCACGTGAACGTCCTGACGGCGCCCGGCTTGATTTTGAGCTCCTTGAGCCGCGCGGGGCTGAGCGAGGCCAGATCGTTGGTCAGGGTGGGCAGGGACCAGGAGCCGTTGGTCATGATGGCGACCTGTTGCTGCAGGAACGGGGTGTACGGGTCCGCGATCACGAAGAAGTCTTTCGTGGCGTACCTGGGGAACACCGCCGCCATATTCTTGACGAGGTCGGCGACCTCCGGCGTGTCGAAGCGCAGCTTGCCGTCCAGGATTCCTTTGTAGAACCGCTGCGGGCTGTAGGTGTACTTGTTGTGGATGTTGGGGTCGCGCGGATTGAACATGAACTTGCCGTCCAGCGTGGGGTCGTAGTTCCAGTCCCCCGGATGGGCACGCACGGTGTTGACCCAGTTGATGTGGTATTGGTCGAAGTAAATCTCCGCGAACCACTGCGGGACCATGTAGATGTAGTTCGAGGCCACCGGCGTGATGCCGGCCTTCTGGAGCTTAGCGCACACATCCACGAACTGCGCCCAGGTCCTGGGGGCCTCGACCTTCGCCTTGGCGAACAGGTCTTTGTTGTAGAACCAGTTGATGTGCACCGACTGCGTGGCGAGCATGATGCGCTCGCCCTGCGTGTTGGTGCCGCGGAAGAAATCCCAGTTGAGATCCCGGTCCCAGGTGTGGCCGGTGTAGGGATTGGTGGATTTGCGGTACTGGTCGAAGTTGACGTAGCCGCGGAAGTTGGGTTGATAGTTGCCCGACACGATGTCCGGCCGGATATGGCTCGCGGCGAGCTGGGTGCCGAGGTAGCTCGTGTACTGGGACGGATCGGTGTAGTTCTTCACATCCCAGACGAGGGTCACGTTGGGTTGCCTGGCCTTGTACGCCGTGTTCAGCGCGTCCTGGGCCTCTTTGGGCACATTGCTGTTGATGGCGATCACCAACTGGCCCTTCATGGACCCGGCCGCCTCCGCGCGCGCGCCGGTGGCGGCGTCGTACGCGGTCAGCAGGGAGCCGACCGCGCCGGCGGTCAGGCCCAGGGCAACTGCCCTGGTCACGAACTCCCAGCGGGATAGTGTGCCTTCCATCAGGCCCTGTACGAGCTGATTCTTGGTATCTGTCGACATCGTCGGTCCTCCTTCGGACTGCTGGACAGGATGGCGCCACGGATGATCAGACCGAGAGGCGCGTCCGCTACGATCAAACCGAGGGGGCAGGCGGCGCGCCCGTCCCCCATCCGCACGTCGCGCTGTGGTGGCACGCGGCGCACCGCGTGCGAGGCTATGCCCTCCTTCCGCTACCTCCAGGACGCCCACTCGGCGACGTCTCCGGAGGGTGATGACTGACACCAAACTTATCATACCTATTCCGCACCTGTCAATACCTCACCGTCACAACATGGGCGCGCAAGGTGATCGTGTTACACTGAGACATCGGTCCCTCACCAGTGCCACGAGCGACAGGCGCCGCTCGTGTTGGCACGCCGGCGTGTCACATTATGTGACACGCCGGCGCGCCCGACACCGGCCCCGGCAAGTCGCCGGACGCGCCGACGCACGCTGGAGCGCGAGACGTGATCGGACGGCGCTTGACAACCTGCATACGGCGATTGGTATGATACATCCAGCCACAGAAAAGCGAGATGGGATTGGTTAGACGGTGTGGAGCGGCGAATCGTCCCGCGACGTCTGAGGAGGACGCATGACTGCTGCCGGCACAGTAGCGGATGGCGCCTCTCGCCCGGGATACGAAACGGCCGCCACCAAAATCGCGGAGTTCATCCGCGCGTCCGGGTTGCGTCCGGGCGACCGCTTGCCCACCGAGCGCGCGCTGGGCGCGCAATTGGGGGTCAGTCGGACCGTCGTGCGCGAGGCCATCAAGGTGCTCGCCGCCACCGGGTTGGTGCGCGCCCGGCAGGGCAGCGGGCTCTATGTCGCGGCACAGCCGCATCCGTTCGCGACCGCCGCGATCGACCTCTCCATGCCCGTCGACCCCGAACATATGTCCAGCCTGTTCGAGTTCCGCCGCGCCCTCGAGACGCAGACGGCGCGGCTGGCGGCGGAGCGCATCACGCCGCGCGCGCTGCGGAGGCTCGAAGAGGCGGTGGCCGCCCACCGGCGCGAGGCGGAGGCGGGGCCGGACAACCGCTTCGCGGACCCGGACATGGACTTCCACCGGGGTATCGCCGAGGCGACGCACAATCCATTCTTCGTATCGTCGGTGACGACGGTCTTCCAATTGCACGCGCGGGCCATCGACATGCTGATCGCCAGCACCCCCGGCTCCGTCCTCGTGGCGGCCGACCAGCATGCGGCCATCTACGACGCTATCCGCGCCGGGCGGCCGGAGGCCGCCGCGGCGGCCATGGAAGCCCACGTGCAAACGGTCGTGACGAGTTATCAGCGCGAGATGCGGCGGCGCATGCTGAGCGCCATCCCGCCCGTCGACTAACGCCTGACGGCGTCGAGCCCGCAGTCAACCGGCGCGCCGATCGCGCGAGATGTTGAGAAAGGCCTATGGGACTGTATCAGTGGGGAGTGGACGGGCGGGACATCCCGGTCGTCGCGGCGACCGGGCGACGGGAGCCGCCGGGCTGGGCCGTGCTACAGCGGCGGGTCATCGAGACGCTGGAGCACGCCGCCGTCGAGTTCGTCGAGCGGTACACGCGCCCGGATGGGACGCTGGTCTGGCGCGACCGCTGGCCCGGCATGGACGGCTCGGACGACCCCTACGAGGGCTTCCACGCCCTGGCCTTGCTCCACGCCCTCGGCGGCGCCGACACTCTCCTGCCCCGCGCGCGTCTGCTCTGGGACGCCATTACATGGCAGTGGACGGAATACGGGCAGGTCCACCGCGAGTTCGACGGCTACTACGACTGGATGCACCACGGCGAGGGCTACCTGTATCTGTATTTCCTGGCCCTGGCCGACCCGACAAGCCTCAAGGACCGGCAACGCGCCGTGCGCTTCGCCCGCATGTATACGGGCGACGACCCCGCCGCGCCCAACTACGATCCCGCGTTGCGCATGATGCGCTCGCCCATCACCGGTAGCCGCGGCCCTCGCTTCCACATGACCGCCGAGGACTGGTCGACGCACCGCGAGATCCTGGACAACTACCCGCCTCCCTTCGAGGATCTGCCCAGCGTGCCCGGCGACGCCCGCTCCTGCCCGTGGACCGACGACCGGGTCTACGCCACGATCCTGGAGCGCATGAATAGCCGCATGGCGCGCGGCGATGTCCCGCTCAACCTGACGGCGACAAGCATGGCGGCGCACGCCTATTTGTATACGGGCGACGACCGCTACCGCCGCTGGGCGCTGGACTACCTCGACGCGTGGACCGCGCGCGCGCGGCGCAACGGCGGGATCATGCCCGACAACATCGGGCCCGGCGGCGTGGCTGGCGAGTTGATGGGCGGCAGGTGGTGGGGCGGCTACTACGGCTGGAGATGGCCGCATGGCGCCTTCACCATCCTGGAGCCAGCCCTTATCGCCGGCTGCAACGCCGCCCTGCTCGACGGCGACACGGGGCGGCTCGACCTCGTACGGTCGCAGCTCGACATGCTGTGGGCGCTGCGCCGGGAGCGCGACGGCGCGCCGCTCGTCCCGCACAGGCATCGCGACGCGGGCTGGACCGACTACCGCCCGATGGACCCGACCCACCCGATCTGCCTCTGGGCGCTCTCGCGCTCCGAGGAGGACCGCGCGCGGGTCGCGCGCCTCGCGCAGCATGGTGACTGGGGCGCGGCGATGACACGCCCCGGCAAGGGCTTCATCGGCAACGCCGGCCCCTGGTTCGCCTACATGCACGGCCACAACCCGGACTACCCCGAGCAGATCATGCGGGCGACCCTGACCCTCGTCGAGAGGCAACGCGCGCGGATGCGCGCCGACGACGGCGACCCGGCCTCATGGGACGTGCACCACTGGCAGGACATGACACCGCTCATCCTGGAGGGGCTGGTCCAGTTGACCCTCGGCGCACCCATGCACATCTACCACGGCGGCCTGCTGCACGCCCTCGTGCGCCACTACGACGGCGCGCGCCGCCGCGCGGGCCTCCCCCCCGACGTGGCCGCGCTCGTTGAGGCCGCGGATGCCCACTCCGTCACGCTCACGCTGGTTAACCTCTCGCCGGACGAGCGGCGCGACGTGGTCGTGCAGGCCGGCGCGTTCGGCGAGCACCGCTTCCAGGACGCGACGCGCCTCGATGGCACGGGCACGGCGCGCGACGACGCGGACGATCCCACGGTCCCGGTCGGGGCCACCTGGCTCGCGGTGCACCTGGAGGGCGGCGTGACCGCGCGTTTGCGGATGACCCTGGATAGATATGCCAACAAGCCGTCCTACGAGACCCCTTGGTCGTCGCGCGCCGATTGGCCAGCGGCGCTTGGTGGTCGGCAAGGCTCGTGACCGGCGCCGTGCTCGCGGGATGGCCGGCATCCTGCGGGCGTGGGAGAGCCGGCAGGATGCCGGCCGTCGAGTGGTCGCCGCGCGACGGTCGCTTGGCGCGGCACGCGCGTCGTGTCGAGATATGCGGAGGAGAAAGTCGTGGCTGAAACGGGCTCAGGGCTGGCGTCCGAACCGCGGCGCCTGGACACCACCGATCTGGCGCGGATCGCGCGGTTCCGCGCGGTCGGCTACGGCGGCAGTGTCTCGGACGCGCTCTGAGCCTCGGCGTGCGCGACACGGTGTTCTCGCCGCGCTTCGTCGCGCTACGGCAGGGCATGCAGCTGGTCGGGCGCGCCCTGCCCGTTACGCTGCACGCGTTGGTGACCGAGGCGCCCACGCCCGAGGCCGACCAGGCGCTCCATCGCGCGCGCGACGCCGCCGAGGGCCACCCGCAGCGCCGCATGATGGAGACGATCGAGGCCATGGAGGACGGCACAGTGCTCTGCTTCGACGTCGGCGGCGACATGCAGCCGGCCCACTTCGGTGAACAGCATGCTGCACGGCAACCGGCGCATCTGGGCGGTCATCTGCATGGGCGCGGTCGAGGTGGCGCTCTGGGACATCTGGGGCAAGATGCTGGACTTGCCGGTCTACGAACTGCTCGGCGGCGCGGAGCGCGCGCGCCACCAGCTCACCCCGGCGATGGAGCGGCGCGAGGTCGTGCCGTACTGCACCGTCGTGTCGGAGAAATGGGACGACCTGGCGGCATGGGCGGCCGAGGAGGTCATCGCCGGGGAGATGGAGAAGGTCGTCGCGCTGCGCGACCGGGGCTACCGGGCGGTCAAGATCGAGCCGCTGCGCGCGGCGCGCGAGACGATCGTCGAACTGACGCGGCAGGCGCGGGCGGCGCTCGGCCCCGACCGCTCGCTGGCCGTCGACGTGGGCTACCTGTGGAACGACGTGGGCACGGCGCTCGACGTGGCCGCGCGCCTCGCCGAGTTCGACGTCTTTTTCCTCAAGACGCCCATCCCGGTGGACGCGCTGGACGCCTACCGGCGTCTGGCCGAGCGGACGCGGCTGCGCATCGCGGCGGGCGAGCACACCGTGACGCGCCGGGAGTTCCTGGACCTGATTGACCGGGGTGGCGTGACGGTGGCGCAGCCGTACATGACGACGGTCGGCGGGCTCTCGGAGGCCAAGCGCGTGGCGGACCTAGCGGGGCCGCGCGGCGCGCTGGTGTACCCGGGCAACTGGTCCACCGGGGTGCTCAGCGCCGCGACGGTCCACCTGGCGGCGTACTCGCGCTCACGCCGATCTTCGAGTTCGTGCCCGCGGAGGTCTACTGGTCGCCGCTGCGCCGGGCTATCCGGGACGTGGCGCTGCCGGTCGTCGACGGCGCGATCGCCCTGCCGGCCGCGCCCGGCATCGGCGTCGAGCTGCCCGATGACCTGATCGCGCACTTCCGCATCGGCTGATCGAGGTCATGGCGCGACCACGATGGCGCACACAGGGCGCCCGCGACAACGATGTATAACGGACGAAGGGAGAGGGGGCTGACATGGCGCTAGTGGCCGTGGTCACCGGGGCGGCGATGGGTATCGGCAAAGAGATCGCGCGACGGCTCGTCGCGGACGGTTATCGGGTCGTCGCGGTCGACCTGGACGAGGGGGCGCTGACGGCGACGGTGGGCGAGCTGGGCGCGGCGGTCGAACCGCTCGTGGGCGATGTCGGCGACTGGTCGACGCACGAGCGCGCCGCCGACCGCGCCGGCGACATGGGCCAACTCCGCGCGTGGGTCAACAATGCCGGCATCGATATACAGGGCGGCGCGCACGAGGTCACACCGGAGGAGATCGCGCGGGGCCTGCGCGTGCTGCAGCTGGGGGCGATGTACGGCACGGCGGTCGCGGTGCGGCGCATACTGCCCCAGCGCGCGGGCTCGATCGTCAACATCTCCTCGATCCAGGGCGTCGCCGCTTTCCCCCGCTACTACGTCTACCAGGCGGCCAAGGCGGCGGTGATCATGATCTCCAAGGGCGTGGCGGTCGACTACGGCCCCTTCGGCATCCGCTGCAACGCCGTGCTGCCGGGTGCGATCGAAACGCCCATGACCTACGCCAACCTCCCGACCGATCGGCCGCGCGACGAGGCGCTGCGGCGCGAGGGCGCGCTGGCCCCGCTGGGGCGGATCGGCCAGCCGGGGGAAGTGGCCGACACCGTGGCTGTCCTGCTCTCGGATCGCGCCGCCTACATCACGGGGGCCGAGATCGTGGTCGACGGCGGGGCGACCGCGCGCTGCTTCGCCAACTCAGTCCCCGACGAGATCGCCCGCGCCGCCGGGAACGGGGAGACAACGCGATGACGACTAATCACCCGGGGAAGGAGGGACGCATGCCCGGGATGCCGGAGAGGACTGCCGGGGAGACCGAGTGGTTCGTGCATGACCGCTTCGGGTTGTTCATCCATTGGGGGCTGTACAGCCTCGCGGCGCGCCATGAGTGAGTCAAGAACCGCGAACGATTGACCGACGAGCACTATCGGCGCTACTTCGACCACTTCGATCCCGACCTGTACGACCCGGACGCCTGGGCGCGGGCGGCGCGCGACGCCGGGATGAAGTATGCCGTGATCACCACCAAGCACCACGAGGTGTGCTGGCTACCCTGATCATCCGTGCGACGAAGAAAATGTTTTCGTCGCACGGATGATCAGGGTAGCCAGCACAGCCATGGGTCACGCCGGGTACGGCGCCGCTAACCACAATTACGCAGCCTGCGTACGAGATTGGGACCACCGCGGCCTTACGGCTGCTGCAGCGGTTGCAGGAAGGAGGGCCGCTCGCCGTCCAGGAGATCACTCTGGCGCACCACCTGAACGTGCGCGACTCGTCCCGCGGGCGCCAGGTGTTGAACTCCTGAGCAGCGATTTCCTACCGGCCACCATCCCAGCGTCTATACTAGAAGGCTCTAACGCCCATGAACGATCAGCATAAAGGGGGATGTCAGAGATGGCCGACACGGAACATCATGCAGCGGGCGATACAGAGTGGTTCGTCCACGATAGGTTGGGGTTATTCATTCACTGGGGTACGTACGCCCTCGCGGCGCGGCACGAGTGGGTGAAGCAACGGGAATCCATCCCGGACGCCACGTATGACGCGTATTTCAACCACTTTTCCCCCGACCTCTACGATCCCGCCGCGTGGGCACAGGAAGCCAAGAACGCGGGCATGAGATACGTTGTGGTCACGACGAAGCATCACGAAGGCTTCTGCCTGTGGGGCTCGGCGCTGACGGACTATAAAGCCACCCGGACACCATGGGGTAAAGACGTCCTGCGCCCCATGGTCGATGCGTTCCGTGCGCAAGACTTCAGGGTCGGCTTTTATCACTCACTGATCGATTGGCGCCATCCTGCATTCCCGGTGGACGGCCTGCACCCGCAACGCGACGATCAGGACTTCATCCGCTCGCAGAGCCAACGCAACATTGCGGTCTACCGGGAGTACCTACACGCCCAGACGCGGGAATTACTCACGCAGTTCGGGCCCATCTCTGTGCTGTGGTACGACTTTTCCTACCCTAACCGCGTCTGGGGGGGCAAAGGGCGCGACGATTGGGGCTCCGAGCAGTTGGCGCGTATGGCCCGCGAATTGCAGCCAGGCATTATCATCAATGACCGGCTCGACCTCCCCGGTTCCGCCGATATCCACACGCCGGAACAATACCAGCCACGCGGCTGGATGGAGGTCGACGGCAAACAAGTGGTGTGGGAGGCCTGTCAGACGCTCAACGGGAGTTGGGGCTATGACCGCGACAACCTCGACTGGAAGCCCGTGGAGATGCTGGCGCACATGCTCGTCGATACGGTGTCGAAGGGCGGCAACTTGCTCCTCAACGTGGGGCCGAACGGACGAGGTGAGTTGGAGCCCCGGGCGCTTGAGCGGTTGCGCGGGCTCGGCGCGTGGATGAGGCTGCATAATCGGTCTATCTATGGTTGTTCGGCCAGCGACTTCACACCGCCGCCCGACTGCCGCTTCACCCAGAACGGCGATCGCCTCTACCTGCACCTGTTTGCCTGGCCGTTCCGGCACGTACATCTGGACGGTCTGGCCGGGCGCGTGGAGTACGCGCAACTACTCAACGATGCCTCCGAGGTACGGATGCAGGTGATCGACCCGGCGCAACAGGCCCAAAATACGTCGATGGGCGGCCTGCCAGCGGGCACACTGACGCTGGAATTGCCGGTGCAAAAGCCGCCTGTTGCTGTGCCGGTGATCGAATTATTCCTGAAACGACCCTAGCTACTGCCTGCCACCCACTCCATTGCCACGAAGGGACTACCCACCATGAGCACGCGGAACGAGATGACAGCCACGCCTCCGGCGCCCCAGTTGCGGTTTCGCCAGGTACACATGGACTTTCACACCTCCCCCCTCATCCCTGGAATAGCCGCCGACTTTGATCCCGAGGCCTTCGCGCGCACGCTGCGTGACGCCCACGTCGATTCGGTCACCTGTTTTGCTGTGTGTCATCACGGTCTGAGCTACTATCCGACCACGGTGGGCGCCATGCACCCGCACTTGTCGCGCGACCTGCTCGGCGAGCAGATCGACGCCTGCCACCGCCACGGCATCCGCGTTCCGGGCTATGTCACGGTGGTCTGGAACGAGCATCAGGCCACCCTGCACCCAGAGTGGCGCCAGGTGCGACCCGATGGCCGCGCGGCCGGTCGCCTGCCGGTTGGCCCAATCGGCAAACACGACTGGCAGTGGCTGTGCTTGAACAGCCCCTACGCCGACCATGTCGCGGCGGTGGTCGAGGAGGTCGTGCGCGGCTATCCCGTCGATGGCCTGTTCCTGGACATCGTGATGACGGTCACGCCGGGCTGTGTCTGCGGCTATTGCCTGCGCGGCATGCAAGAGGAGGGGCTCGATCCCGAGGACGAGGGCGACCTGCGCCGCTATACATTGGCGGTCGAGCGCCGGTTCATGGAGCGCATCAGCCGCGAGACGTGGGCGTTGCGTCCCGACCTGCCGTTGTTCTTCAACAGCCGTCTGCGCCTCGCGGGTGACCCAGCCCTCGGCAACCGGCCGGAAGCGCCGTCCTTCAGTCACTGGGAGATTGAGTCGTTGCCCAGCGGCGGGTGGGGCTACACCCACTTCGCCCTCTACAACCGCTTCTTCCAGACGCTGGGCAAACCGCGTCTCGGCATGACGGCGGTTTTCCATCGCTCCTGGGCCGACTTTGGCACGGTCAAGAGCCAGGCCGCGCTGGACTACGAGTGCTTCCGCGCGCTCGCCGGCGGCGCCGCCTGCTCTATCGGCGACCAGATGCACCCGCGTGGCATCCTCAACCTGGAGGCCTACCGCCGTATCGGGGCGACCTACGCCGCCGTGGAGGCGAAAGAGCCATGGTGCCGCAATGCGACGCCTCGGGCCGAGGTCGGCCTGTTACTCTCGCCCGACGTGTCGAGTGGAACGCGCCCGGTGGGCCTGGATAGCGAGGAAGGTGCGTTGCACATGCTTCTGGAGCTAGGCGCGCAGGTCGCCGTGCTCGACCGCCAATCGGACTTCTCGGCCTACCGGGTCGTCATCGCGCCCGACCATGTCCACCTGGACCCCGACCTGGCCGCTACCCTCCGCGCCTATGTCGCAGGCGGCGGCGCGCTGCTGCTCAGCCATGAATCGGGGCTGCATAGTGACGGAGATGGCTTTGCGCTGGACGAGGAGATGGGACTCGACTATCTCGGCGTGAGCCAGGACGACGTGGAGTTTTTGCGGCCGGTTGGTGGGCTGGAGGCGGAGATCCCGGCGATGGATCACGCGCTCTACCTGCGTGGCAGCGCCGTGCGCGCCCGGCCGGGGACGCTGACGCTTGGCGCGGTGGTTCCCCCCTATTTCTCGCGCACCTGGGCGCACTTTTCCTCGCACGCGCAGACCCCGCCCAATCCCACCGCCCTCCCCGACCTGGCGGCGGTGACGCTGCGCGGGCGAGTGGCCTACCTGGCCCACCCTATCTTCCACGCCTATCAGCAGCACGGCTATCCAGTCTATCGCCAGATCGTGGGCGCGCTGCTGCGGCGTTTACTGCCTACCCCGCTGGTGCGAACCAACCTGCCGAGCACCGGCGAGGTATCCCTCTTGCGGCAGGCGGCCGGCGCCGCCGGCGACTCTCCCGAGCGGTTGATCTGCCACGTCTTGCACTACGCGCCGCAGCGGCGCACGCCTGACCTCGATCTGCTGGACGACGTCATCCCGCTGCACGATGTTGACGTGGTGGTACGCACCGGGTGGACGCCGCGCGCGGCCTACCTGGCGCCGGAGCGCGCCGTGCTACCGATGACGATGCAGGGCGCGTATGCCTCCGTGCGTGTGCCACGGGTCGATGGGCACGCCATGATTGTGCTGGAGCGATGATGAAGACGATCATACTGGATACACCGGGCGCGCTGCGTGTGACCGATACGGCGGAGCCCCCGGCGCCAGGACCGGGCGAGGCGCTGATATGGGTCCGCCAGGTTGGCGTCTGTGGCACCGACTACCATGCGTTCCAGGGGGAGCAGCCCTTCTTTACCTACCCGCGCATCCTGGGTCACGAGCTAGGCGTCGAAATCGTGGCTGTGGGGCCTGATGGTGACGACCTTGAGATCGGCGCCCGCTGCGCCGTGGAACCCTATTTTAGCTGCGGCCATTGCCCCGCTTGCCGTCGCGGTAAGACGAATTGCTGCGTCAACCTCACGGTCTTTGGGGTCCACATCGACGGGGGGATGCGCGAGTTGGCCGTTGTCCCTGCGGCGCGGCTGCACGCCGCAGCCACCCTCTCGTTCGAGCAACTCGCCCTGGTCGAGCCGTTGAGTATCGGCGCCCATGCGGTGGCGCGGGCCAATCTTGTCCCCGGTGAACGTGCGCTCGTCGTCGGGGCCGGTCCGATTGGTCTGTCGGTCATCCAGTTTGCGCATCTTGGCGGTGCCGACCTAACAGTTATGGATATCAGCGAGCAACGGTTGGCGTTCTGTCGGCGGATGTGGCCGCGGGTCACTGTGATCGACGCGCGCGCTGAACCGCTGGCCGCACTGCAACAGCATGTGGAGGGCGACGATGGTCTGCCCACGGCGGTCTTCGACGCCACTGGCAATCAGGGTTCGATGATGGCGTCTTTCCAGTATGTCGCCCATGGCGGCCGCCTGATCTTCGTCGGGCTCTTCCAGGGAGATGTCACCTTCCACGACCCCGACTTTCACCGACGTGAGATGACGCTGCTGGCCACGCGCAACGCGACCGGTGCGGATTTCCGGCGCATCATCGGCTCCCTTGAGGCCGGTCAGATTGATTTGACCCCCTGGATTACGCACCGCGCGTCGTCCGACACGCTGCTCGACGCCTTCCCGCGCTGGCTCGAGCGCGACAGCGGCGTCATCAAGGCGGTGGTCGCCTTCTGAGCCGTGCCCGGGTGTGATGCGGACGCCTATCCTCGCTCGATTGCTTAACGGGAAAGGAAAACATGGACACATATGACGTCGATCCTGTCGTGGCAGAGTTGCCGGGGCTGCGCATCCAGGCGCCCTCGCTAGCCCGCCAAGACGGAGCGGTCTACGCGCTGACTCAACCTGAGGGCGGTTGGCCGTGCTTGGCTGTCGTGGCGCCGGCAGGGTCGCCGCTGCTGGACGGCTTCGTGGGAGAGCGTCACGATGGCGCCGGGACCATCGCGCTCCTTGGACCCCTGAGCAGCGCGAACGCCGCTGCGCTACGCGCCCGCCTGGAGTGGCTACGACCTACCGTACAGGGGCTGCGCACCACGATCGGTCTCGGCGATCGCCTGGGGCTGGCGACGCCCGGCCATCTGCGCGCTGTGCGGGCCGCAGGCGGGTGCCTAGCGCCGCTGCCGGCCCAACAATCGATTCGTGAGATGACGCGCGCCGGACGCACGCCCCAGCAGGTGCTGGACGACGCCATGTGGGGTGTCTTCGCCGAGGGCTGGCAACGCGGCTTTGGCGCCGACGCCGATCACCTCAAGACAGCCGCCGACATCGACAGTTGCCTGGCGGCGGGCTATACATTCTATACGTTCGATCCCGGCGAGCATGTCGAAAACGGAGTGGAAACAGCGTCGCCGTCAATGCTGCGCGAACGCTTCGAGGCGCTACCCTGGGACCACCTGGAGGATACGGCGACCGCCCTCTCGGCGCGCTATGTCGGCGCGCCGATCACCTGCGAGGACCACGTTATCGATCTTGATGAGGTCGCCCTACAGCGTGCGGCCGTTAAATACGGTCGGGCCGTCGCGCATGTGGCGGTGATGTACCGTCACCTGGCCCAAGTTGGCGCCGGCCGCGACTGGGAGGTCGAGGTGTCGGTCGACGAGACGGAGGCGCCCACGACCCATGCTGAGCACTACTATTTTGCGAGCGAGCTACGTCGCTTAGGCGTGCGCTGGGTCAGCCTGGCGCCGCGCTACATCGGCCGCTTCGAGAAGGACGTCGACTACATCGGCGATGTCACGGCGTTCGAGGCCGATATCGCCGTGCACGCGGCGATCGCGCGCGTCCTGGGGCCGTACAAGCTCAGCCTGCACTCAGGCTCCGATAAGTTCAGCATCTATGAGCCTGCCGTACGTCACACATGTGGCATGGTCCATCTTAAAACGGCGGGAACTAGTTATCTGGAAGCGCTACGCACCGTGGGAACACTCGCTCCCGACCTGCTGCGCGCCATCTACGTATTTGCCCGCGAACGCTACGAGACCGACCGCGCCAGCTATCATGTCTCGGCCCGCCTTGACCGCGCCCCGGCGCCCGCGTCCCTATCGGACCATGACCTGCCCGCGCTCGTGGAACAGTTTGACGCCCGCGAGATCCTGCATGTGACGTTTGGCTCCGTGTTGACGGAGCAAACGACCAGCGGAGAACGGCGTTTCTACGACGATCTGATGGGCGTCCTACGCGCGCATCCCGACGCCTATGCGGACGATCTGGAGCGGCACTTCCTGCGCCACCTACGCCCTTTCGTACAACACGCTTGAAAAGAAGGAGGATACCATGCCTTCTCCAGGATGCGCTGGGCGTGCTGGACCGTGAGTTGGACGATGCGAACCGCGCGCGCCTGGACGAACTCAACCCGCCCGGCAATGTAGTTAGCGACTTTCACAACAGCAACCCGTGGATGAAGACGCGCGTCCGCGACGAGGGCTAGAGGAGACGCCCATGTGGGCGAAGAAACGAAACGACGGTCGAATAACATGTGACAGGAGTGGTGAATGACAAAAGTAGTGGTGACGGGTGGAAGTGGCAAAGCCGGACGCGCTGTGGTACGTGATCTCGTCGCGCATGGCTACGACGTACTCAACGTCGACCTGAAGCCGCCACGCGAGACGCTGAGCCCCTTTCTGGAGGTCGACCTCGGCGACCTCGGACAGACCGTCGAAGCGCTGCGTGGCGCGGACGCCGTCGTCCATCTGGGCGCCATCCCGGCGCCAGGGCTACGCTCCGAAGAGGTGACGTTCCGTAACAATATGACCAGTAGCTACAACGTGTTCAGCGCCGCGACGTTGCTGGGACTGCGCCGCATCGTTTCCGCGTCGAGCGAAACGACGCTGGGCCTCCCCTTCGACCGTGAGAAGCCGGCCTACGCGCCGATCGACGAGGATCATCCGCTCTACCCCGAATCGAGCTACGCGCTCTCCAAGGTTCTTGGCGAGGAGATGGCGCGGCAGGTGGCCCGCTGGAGCGGCGTCCCTATCGTTAGCCTGCGCTTTTCCAACATCATGGAACCCCACGACTACGCGCAGTTCCCCGCTTTCCAGGACGATCCACAGCTACGCAAATGGAACTTGTGGGGCTACGTCGATGCCCGTGACGTAGCCCAGAGTTGCCGCCTTGGACTCGAGGCCGACATACGGGGCGCGGAGGCGTTCATCATCGCCGCGGCGGACACGGTGATGGAGCGGCCGAACAAGGAACTGATGGCTGCCGTTTTCCCAGGTGTCCCGCTACGCGAGGGTACAGGCCCAAACGAGACGCTGCTCTCGATCGACAAGGCGCGGCGGTTGCTTGGGTATACTCCGGCGTATTCGTGGCGCGGTCACGTGTAATCTCGTGACGGAAGGACATAATGACATGAGCAGCACAGATGCGAGTAAGGCTATCGGCGCCGTGATCGCCGCCGGGCCATTCGACAAAACCTGGGAATCGTTGCTAGGCTACGAGATCCCCGAATGGTATCAGGACGCCAAGTTTGGCATCTTTATCCATTGGGGCGTGTATGCCGTGCCGGCGTTCGGCAACGAATGGTACCCGCGGAATATGTACCTTCAAGGGTCTCCCGAGTTCGCGCACCATGTGTCTACCTATGGCCCGCAGAAAGATTTCGGCTACAAAGACTTCATTCCACTGTTCACGGCGGACAAGTTCGACCCCGATCAGTGGGCGGCCCTCTTCAGGCGCGCGGGCGCCCAGTTCGTCGTGCCCGTGGCAGAGCATCACGATGGTTTCGCCATGTACGACTGCGCCTATTCGAATTGGAGCGCGGCCAAGATGGGGCCGAAGCGCGACCTCATCGGTGAACTGGCCGACGCCGTGCGCAGGCAGTGGCTCGTCTTTGGCCTCTCTAGCCACCGCGCGGAACACTGGTGGTTCTTCAATGGCGGCATGGCGTTTGACTCCGATGTCCAGGACGCCCGCTATGCGGATCTCTATGGCCCCGCCCAATCGGAATCGCTGCCGCCGAACGAGGCTTTCCTCGACGACTGGCTGGCGCGGACCTGCGAACTGGTAGACAAATACCAGCCGCAACTCGTGTGGTTCGACTGGTGGATCGAGCAGCCCATCTTCCAGCCCTGTCTGCAGCGCTTCGCGGCCTACTACTATAACCGGGGCGCCGACTGGCAGCGGGGCGTCGCCATCAACTACAAACACGACGCGTACCCCCAGGGGACGGCCGTCTTCGACGTGGAGCGCGGCCAGCTTGACGATATCCGCCCGCGCTTCTGGCAGACGGATACCGCCGTGGCCAAAAACTCGTGGGGCTACGTGGAGAAGCAGGAGTACAAGACGGTCGATGACCTCGTGGATGACCTCGTGGACATCGTGAGTAAGAACGGCGCGTTGCTACTCAACATCGGTCCCCGGCCGGATGGAACCATCCCACAGGAGGAGGAAGAGCTGCTGCTAGGCATCGGGCGCTGGTTGACGGTGAACGGCGAAGCCATCTACGGGACGCGCCCGTGGAAGATCTTTGGCGAAGGTCCGACCCAGGTGGTGGGCGGAAGCTTCAACGATACGAAGCGCGCGCCCTTCACGGCCGAGGATATTCGCTTCACCACCCGTGGCGATACGCTGTATACCATTGCCCTGGCCTGGCCGGACAACGGCAAGGTGACCATGACGTCGCTGTCTGCAGCATCCAGGTTATTCATGCGCGAGATCGCGAAGATTGAGTTGTTGGGTAGCCAGGAGGCGTTGCACTGGACGCGCGACACGAGAGGCTTGACCGTTGACCTGCCGGCACGGAAACCCTGTGAGCACGCTGTCGCGTTGCGCATCTCCCCGGTTCCAGCGCTATAGGGGTGTGAGCAAGGATTTATCTCGGTTGAGGGAGGCCTATGGTACGACGTTTCGGTCAGGTCATCGGCGTCAAGCCGGACTGCATCGACGAGTACGAACGGCTGCATGCCGCTGTGTGGCCGGACGTCCTCGCGACGATCAGCGCCTGCAACATGCGCAACTACTCAATCTTTCGGCACGAAGAGACGTTGTTCGCTTACTTCGAGTATGTCGGCGATGACTTCGAGGCTGATATGGCCAGGATGGCGGCCGATGCCAAGACGAAGGAGTGGTGGACGTTGACCGAGCCGCTGCAAGAACCCGTCGCTGAGCGGTCGCGGGGAGCATGGTGGGCGCCCATGAAGGAGGTATTCCATACCGATTGAGGAGGTGATAAGGCATGACTGTCCCGGAAAGCGTGGCCGTGATTACCTGAAGAAGATATATGAGCGTGTAACGAGAGTCGGAGGACACGAGTGAACTATTCCAAGCTGGGTCGTTCCAACCTATCGGTCAGCAAAATCTGCCTGGGGACCATGCACTTTGGTCCATACGCCACACAGGA
>JAABUP010003085.1_pt1 | contig 30212 bp, 38 predicted proteins | sample 5559201 | NCBI WGS metagenome assembly JAABUP01 (sample SAMN10711887, study PRJNA513373) | rock metagenome | isolation source: Antarctica rocks | place: Antarctica | reverse complement strand
TGGTGTGAGACCGTTGTGCGACAGATCAAGAGCTCTGTGAGGGTTCCCAGAAAGCGCATCTGCCGCGGACAGGTGACTAGCAGCGCCCGGAGTGCTTCCGGGATCATTCATGGTGCTACAAAACGCCGCGATGAGCAAGCTGCCGTTGCAGATCTGACGTCTTTCAACTCCGAGTCGGAGTCTCTGACGTCTTTCAACTGACGTCGCGATTTGAGGTACGCTAACGGAGGACTAACGTGTCCGTGTGAACGCACGTTAGCCAAATCAACTTTGATGTGACGAGTTAAATGCCCCATGTGAATTCGCCCTAAGGTGCCATTTAGCTGGCATTTTAAAGTAGAAAATGGAGTCTGTCATGGGTGATGACTAATATGGCACAAACACGAACGACCTCAACTTCGTAGCTGCCTTCCTGCAATTCGGGAACTTCCGCAACGGTCGCTTTCTGTTCTTCAGGGCCCATCGAAACTGAGATCTTCCGACATCACGCACTTCTGCATGGCATCGATGTGACCATACGTCACGCAACACTTGCAGCCGCGACCAGGTCGCCTCACGGTGTAGGTTGAGCTTCAGGTCATGCTTGACAAAACCATCACAAATGCAAGGTAAGACGGCTGGTGAGGGCGCTGGTGTGAAAAGGACCCTGGACATAAACAATGTGACGCCGCTGACTTGTGCTCAGGGGACATAAACTGTATGTAAGCATATATGAAACCCGTGTGGAGAACAAGGGCTTCATTTTGTTTCACCACGGCTACGGCTCTCACACTGGTGTCTATCATGCCGGTAAGCGCTGCAGCAAATGTTCCTCAAGAGGGAACACGACACACATTACGCGTTTTGCAGCCAATAACAATAGCGTTGCTCATGCAGTCTACCAAGCATGGGCAGCTCAAGGCATGACTGTGATTGCACATGACTCACAAGGGCATGGCCGAAGCAAAGGTGACGACCCTAAGCTGCATGTATGGATGGACAATTTCGAACACTGGGTCAATGACATCTATCAAGTCCGCAAGGTACACAACTGCTTCATTGTGAATTCTGGGTTTTCGTCCTGCTGACATAGACTCTAGTATATCGTGCGTGTTGCTGTGACTACCAGCACCGGCAGTACGACATCTGACTGTGATGCCAACTTACATGCATTGTGCCATTTGGATTGTCATTGTTGAGATTCATGGCCTATGCCCGGCATCATCTTCAAGTTTGCGCGGTCTCACAAGTGTTCTGCCACCTAAAACTGTCAATTGTAAGCCATCAAGCTCAGTTGGTGTGCATGCAGCCTTAGAGGTGTGCACCATGTTTTCACTGGCACAGCATGATGCAATGTTCCCTCCTGCACTAATGCCATTGCTTGTCCACTATCTTACATCTACTGGATTACAGCCAGATGTCTCAATTCCGGAGCTTGAATGTGTAGTGCTTGTCTGGTGATGATCTGTCAATCCCCTTGTTGAGCGCAAAGGACACCAGTGCAGCTGCAGCTGGGATGAATGATGCAGGAGGTGTTGGAGCCAATGCAGCCTGCAGGGGGGCGGCTGCCTGTCTTCATGGGGGGGCAGTCTATGGGCGGCACCATGACAGTCTTGACAGCTCTCAGAGACCAGTCTTCCTGGCAGGTGCGTTAGGGACCACCCGCTAAGCCTGAATGCGATTGTTTTGACCGACAATGAACAGAACCCTTGAGGGAAAGGTCAAAAGCCCCCAAATGGAGATTGGAACAGACTCCTGAGATTCAGAATGTTACAAGTTACAAACAGTTGAAGCGTATGCATCTCAAGGCGCTGTCATCTCATGCTGAACCACCATCATCTTCCTGCTGCAAAGCTGCTGGCTGTCTCTCAGTAATGCATGTTGCTGGAAGCTCTGTGCCTGTACCTTGTTTGTAGGTTGGGGGATTGTGAGGATCCCAGCCTGGTTCTCTTACTGACACATGTTTGACAGCTGCATCTCATTGACATACGTTTGACAAGTGCTTGCTGGCGGCTGCCATGCCACACACTCGTCACCATCTGACAAGTCCATCATATTCACGCAGTTCACACTGCGTCAGTGCTGCTGCAGGGGATTGTGCTGGTGTCTCCAGGGATTGATGCGGAGCGAAACCTGATGCTGAATATCCTGGAGAAGTTACAGAGCATTGCCATGATGATCTGTCCCAATGCGCGCATTGTGCCTTCACCTCCCTTTGAGAAGTGCACCAGTCTGCCTGAACTGGTACACCTCAACCCACTACTGCAGACTGACAGGAGTGACACCAGATGAAGATGGTGAAATCAAAGTCACCTGCCATGAACAAGTAGTTGATTGCATGTGAGGCAAGGGGAGACTGTCAACCAGTCTGCATTAGCCTCCTTTCCCAGTATGCATCAGCTTCCTTCCTCAGTCTGGCTTGCTCAAGCAGTCTGATCCTGATCATCCCTGCATCAGCATTGCTCAGCACAGCTGCAGAATGATCATCATGAACAAGCTTGGTGCTTGTCTCCCTCATGCAAAACTGTAGGATATGTTGTTTCCCTCCTTCCCTCCTTCCCTCCCACCTTCCCTCCTTCCCTCCGTCCTCCCTTCCTGCCTTCCTTCCTGCATACCTTCCTCCATTCATTACATATTTTGCCCTAGGGATCAGGTACAGACTGTCCTGAGCAGCTCCCTGTATGAGGTCCTGTTGAAGCAGCTGGCGTACCAACAACAGCGTGTTCTACCTCCAATCCTGTAGGAAATGTGCCCATCAAACAACCATTGGTGCATCACTTGTGCCTGGCAAATGCAGGTCCATCAGTTCAAGACTGACCCATTGATGGATCAGGGCCCGATGCGTGTCAGGACAGGGCGCGCTTTCCTTGATGCCTTTGCCCACATTGCCAACCCAGCCACTGGCGCCAAGATGCTCACACTGCCCATCCTGATGGTAGCCAGCAAGACAGATCAGGTATACTTCTCCAAAAGCAAAAGCATCAGAAAGAGATCAAGTACTCACAATGAGAGAAACTTACACAAAACAGCAGCTACAAAGCATTTGCCATGCTTGCGCTGCCACTCAGGCGTGTGAAAATGATCTATCTGCTGCTGTAAAGCAGCGAACTTAGGCTGATGCTTTAGCAGTTCGCCAGACAAAACCATGTGTCCATTCTTAGCTTGCAGGAATTAAACTTGCCTGAAATGCTCTCCTGATGGATCCTGCACGTCAGCTCTCTGAGTCATCCAAGATAGAGGTGTAATTTAGCTGTGTGAGGCAAATGGGAAATATACTTCACCCTCAGGGTTTTTTTATAATCCCATACTGCAAGCGCAGCCTTTATCGTTTTGGCTTGTTTTCCAGTCGCCCCCCCCCCCCCTTTTTACACTGTAATTTCCCCTTTCTGGTCTTGCTGTCTCAGGCTGAGCAGGAATGTGAGCTAGGTGGTGCCTACAGCTGCAGCAGGCAAATTGAACAAAGTCATGATGCATGGTATGTTGCATGTCATATTGCCACTGAGGACAGCTACTACAGGATGTAACAAGGTTGACAACAGCTAGACGTGATTGTACCTGATGATAATTATCTGCAATGCAGATTGTGAGCGTGCCAGCTATTCAACAATTCTTGAAGGATGTGCAGTCCAAGGATCTAACCGTGCATTGGGTGGAAGGCGGCTTCCATGAGCTGTTTCTTGGGCCATGGCGTGCTGAATCCCTAACTGCAGTCATGGAGTGGCTGCAGATGCACGTCTGAAGCACAGACAGGCAGTGCAAAGCCTCAAACAGGCTCAACATAGCTTGCAGTGTATGACTACAGTCACACTGGCAACTTCAGTGGTGCTATGACGCTGCACTTCATGGCGTACAAGCTAGCATATGCATACAGCCGCCCAACTCTTATGTAGCTGGCCCTGGGCCTGGGCAGCCTGGTATAATACTTGGCTTCTCGTTAAATTGACGCCGAAAGGTGTACTCTTTTCTTTTTTCCCCTTTTCTAGCTGGCCCTGGGGAAGACACATGTTTAATGCATGTATGAATGAGTTAAGATGATGGAAGAGGCTCAGCACTGCTCAGTAGATCCGATCTGCAACAGCAGAATTGTACCCAGTAGCAGCTGAGGCAAGCCTTAAAATGGGGTCACAGGCATGCTATCAGCAACAATCACAAGGCACAATATCTGGGCCACAGTACCATAGACTGTATGGCATCGTCTTTGTAACATGGATATATACTGCGCTGTGTACTCGATTGTCCAGGTCCTCGGGCCTCTGGAGGTGTGATTTCATCATATATTGCCACATACCTGTGGTTTTGCAAAGTGTGCCCCGCTGGTGGAGGATTGGTCATCAATGACAGTTGATTGGGGCTGCCGTGCTCATTTATGACTCGGCATTAGCTCATCTATCAATGCAGTTTGGTAACTGCACCATGTATGGCTTCTGCTTTTCTGCCTGTGAGGCTAGACTGTCTAGTGGCAGCAAGTTTTGTCCATCTGCTGCCTTTCTGTGCCGCATTGTTGCTGTTAGCACAGCAACGCTGCTGCATGCGCGCCATGCAACAGACGTCACCAATTATGCTTTGCAGTGTTCAAACTCAATAGTATAGTCTGCTGTAACACGATAAAAAGTATATGTTTTTACTCTCAGGATACGTTATGCAAATGTGTAAAGATTGTCCCCCTACAAGGATATACATATACTTACATATATGCTGCAAGAAGCCACTGCAATCACTCAAATTAATGCTTTGCTGCATACACTGTAACAACACAACAGTCTGTCTGTTTGAACCCTGCAGGTCCTGTTCATCCTGCGTATGAACTCATGTCCAGTGTACTTGCATGAAGCTTGCTGTAGCAGTTTGCAGATAGCTTGAAGCCTGCTGATGCATCGACTGTTAACTCAACTTCAGTAGCAGTTAGCGCTAAATGCGATAATCGACCACAGCATGTTGTATTTATGGCGTTGTGACGCAAAAAAGCTGTAGCAGCTGATGAAAGTCCTGAGACCAGGCTCACTTCATGCGGTTGGAGCCCAGTGTCCTCAACCGAAGTGCCTGTAAGACCACAGCACGTATTCACGGCCACTCTGCATCATGGTGAAATTGCAAAGCATGCAAGTTCATGGCAGCGCAGAGCAGCGCAGCGCAGCACAGCACAGCACAGCACGGCACAGCACGGCACAGCACAGCAGGATCCCGTTGTTGCTTTACCTGTAGCTTGATGAAACCTGCCGCGTCTTTCTGGTCATACAGGCCCTCATCATCCTCAAAGGAAGCAATCTTCTCATTGTACAAGCTGTTTGGTGACTTTCGCCCCACGACAATGGTATTGCCCTGCATACAAAGAGCAGCACATTCCAAGTCTGCCAACTCTGGATTGACACACGCAATGCAGTGACAACACCAACAGGCAACCTGGAAAGCGCATAAAATTCCCTTTGCAGCAATGTGGCCTGTCCATCACTTTGTCATATACATGACAACATTACACGTGCTCTGAAAATAAAGTGGATCATGGCAGCAGAAAGCAGCACAGCTCACCAGGCCAGGCAGCACCATCAAGCGCCACAGCTGTGTCACAGTGATATGAATGAAAGAGTGGGTGGGTGGGTCGGTGGGTGGATGAGAGGGTGGGTGGATGAGTGCAGGGGTGGGTGAGTGAGGATGTGTGGTGGGCACCCAAGAGAGGGATGCAAAGTGATACCTTGTAGAGCTTGAGCCTCACAGTCCCAGAGACATATTTCTGGGAGACATCAATGGCAGCCTGGAGAGCTTCTCGCTCAGGGCTGAACCAGAAACCATTGTATATCAGCTCAGCATACCTGCAGTGCCAGAAAAGGTAAGGATTGCAGGATGGCTGAGTTGATCTTATTGGGGTTTGTCACAGACTTGCAACACTTAGCCTTGTTGAAGCATGCAAGGAATCGCAGTTGCTTTACCTTTTGCATCACTTCTGCAATGTGAATCACAAAACTGTTTATCTAGTAGGTCAAACAATGTACCCCTGCTGTCTGGTGGACACAGATGACAGAACGACAGGCAGCCCAGCGCGCAAACTCATGTCATTTGAATGACAGGCAAAGCACAGTATTTTGACATGCAAAGCATACAGGCAAGGCACAGCATGTTGACAGGCAAAGCACAGCGTGTTGACAGACAAAGCGTAGCGTGTTGACATGCAAAGCTCAGCTCACAAGCAGCCTCAGGTACAAAGCAGTCTTAGTATGTGTAATTGTGGCATGCAGATCCTGTCTTGTGCATTACTCGTCCACTGTGACAGAACATAACACAACATACGCAACAAAGAACACAATTTTGCATGAAAGCAAGTAACGCCATTTGATTACCCACTTAGGCATGAGCTCATCTTTGAGGTGCATCTCCCCTCTGTCTAGACAGATACTCTCCATGGCTCTGTGGGCTGCCAGCAACACTGTACCTCCTGGGGTCTCGTACACACCTCTGGACTTCATGCCCACAAACCTGCTCTCCACTATGTCAATGCGACCGATCCCATTCTCTCCAGCAACCTGCATCAGGTCCATATCTTGACCACAACTGTCACTGTATTTGAGATGATGCATATTTTCCTGGAACACATGCCTAATACTTGTCCCTAGACGTTTTTACACTATGAAATGGACAGTAGATTTGCGCTATGAAACGGACGTGATTTGTTGGGAAGTAACGTTGCTGTGTCCCAAAGAGCATCTGCAGCATTGGCAGGCAGGCCAGTCATGTATTCAAGCATAAGCTAATGACAGGCAATCTTGTAACTATAAAACCATCAATGTATGGACATGACATCTTGACTGTGCTTGCTGATGGTGTCGTGCTTGAGTACTCAAAGTGCCTAAACATGTTTTGCCCGTTAGCCAGATGTAGATCAAGTGGGGTTTCCAGCTTCAGTATTACGCACCCTTTATTGAGTGACCTGCCTGCTGACTTTTGCCACATGCACAAGCTCATTGACGATTATGGTAGGAGGTGAGGTGGGCACGTCCAATGAAACCATCCTGAGTGTTTGAACAAGCCCACTTGTCATCAATCATTGTTTTTGTCTGTATGAACATTGCATTACTAGCGAATTCTCAGCGACATCAATGCCGGCAGACAGGCTTTGAAGAGGCTGTGAAAGAACCAGAACCACAAGATGGAAGGGGCTGGTAGACCAAGACAAAGCAAAGCAACAGCTGACATGTTGCAGAGCAGGCAAGACAAACACAACAGCAAGCGCAGATTGTTCCAGTGCCTTTTTCGGCATGTGTCAGCATGCTGGAAGGCGCACTTTGTTTGCCAGCATGCCAACTCCTCAGCTGACGGCACACCAGTATCAAAGGCCCAAATGACCAGATATCTGGGACAAGCACTGGTGCAAATTGCGCCTGATGCAAGTAGCCGATAATCTGTACCCCTCATGCCGGTTTGCAATTGGAGTTAGCATGCTGGCAGGCTAGCAGTTTGCGCAAGTGATTGTTGTCAGTGGCCGGTCATCTGTGTCTCTCATGCTGGTGTAGTTGACTGTAGAGTAGGAGTTAGCATGCTGGCAGGCTCAGTTTGCATGAGCACCTGTTGCGAGTTGCCTGCGATCTGTTGCTTTTCATGCTCTTCTGCAGCTAGCTTTGGCTGGAACTTGCTGGATCGACTGTGCAAAACCACGCACGGTCCACAACACAGTCGGTGCTTGCTTCGTGAGCTTCAAGCAACCGATAGGTCGCAATTATGGCTTGCTAATGTGGTTTGAGCGCTGTGCTTGTTTTGCGCTACAACACCGTATGAAGCCAGATGACGATGCAGCTTGGTTCAGCAGACTGCATTCTGTTGGATGGCTACAACATAGTTGCAACATCATCCTGCACCATCTCTTGGTTGATGTTGCCACAACATTGTAGCCACTCAACATCTTGCTGCAAACCCAGTCAAGCTGGGTCGGTGGGACTGCCTCCAACCACCAGAAACATCCTGCCTCTCTGATATACACAATGACAACAAACTTGCCCCAAGACATGTCCTACCTTGTCGACCGGTGTCACTTGACCTGCAGAGTGTGGACTGCTACCTCTACCCATCAGTGCCTATCTTGGCCCACCTCAATTTTCCTTCCCACACAGGTCAACAGAGTAAAGCAGCAGGTGTCACCTTGTTGAGCTGTGTGAGGAGACTGGCAGGCGACAGCTGCTGCCCATCAATGGCCACAGGGTTGCCGCCCTCAAACTCCAGGTCTATGTAGGTTGCCTTGTCCGGTGCTTGCTCAGGGCTGACAGACCTGGTGTACATGTCCTCCCTGGCCTCCTCCCATGGATCCTCCAAAGCATTTCTGCAAACTCGAGAACAGGGTCAGAGCAACACATGTATGTACTTGGTACTTCACTGTCTGGGGTGTGGAGTCAGTTGTGACTCATCAGGCATCCTGGCTTGCAAGCACAGGTGGATGTGGTGTGCAACACCACCAAGTAGATGGCATATGGGAGGCACATGTAGGCAGTCCATATCATCAGTTATCAAGACAGTATGGGTGTCAGTCTATCCATCAAAGCAACACACTCATTCTTTCATTCATGAGATACGTGTCTTCCCCTAGGGTCATGTATGTACGGTCCTGTGTACCTCCCTGTATGAGGTCCTGGCAGAGCGACATAGGGGAAGTATTTAGGTGTTGAGGTGTAAAGGAGGCTACACCAACCGGCACCTGTTGTTGGAATTTTTTTAGGAATCGGATACTGAATATCGTCTGTTGATTGGAAACCTGAAAGTGGTTGACAGGAATAGATATAATAACAGGCAGGCAGGGAGACGTACACAAGTAGTCGTGCCATGTTTTGCCTGCTGTCTGAACACTCAAACAGCTGCACAGCATGTTGGCATGCCAAGGTGTGTCTGCAAGGTTGAGGCATGTATACTGGACATGGGCAAGCTGAAGGGTCAAGCTCAAGGGGCAAGCTGAAAGGGCAAGTCTCAAGCCAATGAGCAATGCCCAATGGGCAGGCTCAAGGGGCAAGCTCAAGCCATGCTGTACCTTCAACAGTGCTTGTGTGATTTGCATGAAGAAGCAAGGGAACCAAGAAAGAAGAGTACTCGGGCTGTTTTGCAGCGTGTTCTACCAAAGCAGATCGCATTGCTGTCATGCCATGAAGGGTTTCCAGGTAAGCACAAAGCTTGCAGGCTATAGCGTACCCTTCATAGGAGATATGCAGTAGGTTGGCGTCCATGCTGAAAGGAGGCTCGCCGCGCTTGCTTGCTGGCACTGGGATGTTGTTCTTCTCAGCATAAGAGATCAGCTTAGATCTGCTGTTCAAGTCCCACTCCCTCCAGGGGGCAATCACCTTGATGTCCGGTTGCAGTCCATAGTACCTGCAAGCATGAAGCGGGACTGTCAGCCCTGTTATGTCAACAGCCAATGCAGTGTAATCAGTGTCTGCCATGGTTCAGCCGCCTATCTGTTCACACTTGCAGCAGACGCCCTGTTGCATCACGTTGAAATGTTGTGATGATGTGAAGCACCTTGTAAACTACTCCATGAGTCAGCTGACTATGGGCTCAGGCACATACACATAACAGGCATGTACACCTGAAGCAACTGCTTCAAGTAATACATGCGTGGCATGCTTGTTCATGTGGCCCTACCCTAGCTCAAATCGCACTTGGTCATTCCCCTTGCCCGTAGCGCCGTGCGAGACAGCATCAGCACCGACAGCCTGTGCGATCTCTATCTGGCGCTTGGCAATGAGAGGCCGGGCAATGGAGGTTCCCAGCAGGTACACACCCTCATATAGGGCATTTGCCCTGCAGCGTCAGACATTGTCCAAGTTTAGTGCTGAGTGGATTTGTGGTGCACAGTGATGTGCATGCAGGGGAATGCATGATTGAGCGCAAGGGATGGCACCTGGGATCTATAGACACACATAATGTATCGGCCATGGCACTCCACGCCGTGAGTGTGTGTAATGTGCAGCACCTAGTGGAAGGTTGTGTTCTGGGAAGCAATGCAGATGATGCATGATATGACTCACACAGTGTTTATTTGATTTGTACCAAAACGAGGGTCAAATGCTTGCTAACAGTGACCTGTATGCATGATACAAGACGGGGGTGAGCATTTGGCCAAAGGGTGCTTCTCTAAAGCATTGCAAGGCAAGTCTGTAGCACTCAGAGATAGATGCCTGTGATTGGACTGCAATATCAGCTGCAGAGCATTACCTGAACATGGGAAAGACATAGTCCCGCACAAACTCCTCTCTGAGGTCATCAATGTAGATCTCCTTCACACCAAATTCCTCAGCCCTTTTGCGAGCAGGCTCTAACTCCTCACCCTACACTCAAACGGAATTCAGGCCAATGAAATTGTGGGTCGCTTGGGTAGGATTGCATGCGCGCAGTGCAGGCTGCCGACCGCAATTTTGGGTTCAACAGCGGGTGACGAAAAAGACGACACATAATGCACACACAGTGTCGGTGACATGACACACCTGGCCCAGATCGGCTGTGAACGTCACCACTTCACAGTCATAAGTCTGTTTCAACCACGTTAGGATGACTGATGTGTCCAGACCGCCGGAATAGGCAAGCACGACTTTGTTGACTTTCTTGCCGGCCAACAGCTGTGCGGCTTTGACGATCAGGCGATTGCGTCGTGAAGTCACTGCTGCGCGAGCGTTCGGCACGGTCAATCTCGTCCCTTGCAAAGAGGAACTGTGCAACGCCTGCGCCCCAGCACGACAGGACCCTGCGCAATACAAATGTTTGACGATGCAAACTGTTGCACCAAATGTAGGCCATACGCATAGCAAATTTTGAGGCAACGTCAAGCACAATCAATTAGCCGCAGTGCATCGATACCCGCAAACACTCAAACCGACCTGTTGCGCTTGCAGAAAGATTGCATGCATTCATGCTGGCTCTTGAGACCTGCGTATGCATATCTCTTGGTGATGTATGGGACACTGAAAGCCGTTGCAGCAGCGCAGAGCCGACCGGAGAAGCGTTGCACACGTGATCTACAGAGGCAGCTTTTGAAACCGGACTTTCGTCTTCTTCGGATTTTAGTCGATAGTTGGAGTTTTTGCGATAGGTCAAGGCTTCTGCCGACTTGGCGGCAGCAGGCAGACAGACTGTTCTGTGCCTTGTATCATGGCTTTTGTGGCAAGGGCGCCAAGATCAACGGCTTTTGGTGCGCCTGCTACTCCACAAGAGGTCGGCTGTGCTGCTCGCATCCTTCCTTCCAGCCCTCGCTGTCAGGGAACGCCCTTGCTGTGGGCCAGCTGGTGCCTGGTGTTGCACCTGCTCGAACATGTGCTGTTACTGGTTGTTGACTACCAGATTCAAGCCCATCAATAAATCCTCACCCGTTGTCTGTTGCATTCTTTGCTATAGGTGGGACCTGGTTCCTACACAGTCCCCACTCAGCATGGCTCCAAGTATCCGAGCTATGTACCGTTCTCCACGAGTACTCAGAGGGGCTTTGAAATGGAGCAGTCTTCCCATGAGGTATTGCTCAATCCATACAGGTGCACCTGCTGTTCTGCGTGTTGTCCCTGCAACTGCACCAGTTGTTGATAGCATGTTGTGCATGCTCTGAGGGGGAGGCACTCCAGATAGCCTGAGTAAAGGGACACTTGCAAAAGCCTGAGTGCACAAATGCTGCAGCCTTCCGCATTCAGCGATGCACCCAGATAGTTCCCAAGCCAATCTCTTTTCACCCAAGGGCTTTTTGGCTGCTGCAGTACAACCCTGGCCCTGGAGAGTACAACTGGACGCCAGCTAGCACCTCACAGGCCCAACATCCCAGCACATGCTTTCTGAGTAACGTCTCCAGGCTCCATGAGCGCAGGTATGCAACAGCGGCCTGCTGCTGCCCACCAGGCCTGTCATGCTTATGGCTGTAACATGCACATGCACCTTGGATGCAACCTCAGGGACCATATGAACGCTGGACACCATCGAATATTGGGCTTTGCCTCTAGCCTGCTGTGCTCAAGCTGTACAACATGCTTATGTTGTTTTACTATGCATGATGCTGCCAGCAAGAGTGCCCTCGGCAGGCTCAGCAACATTGCCCTTTAGTGAAGCCAAACATTTTGTTTGAACAGTGGCAATCTTGGCATTTACATGTTTTCGTTGTTATCTTTGTGGGTATACCATATTCATGAACAAATGGCTGTCAAGTATTCCCAAGCTGGCCCTCAAGGCAGTGGTCACGGCTGGTCTGCATGACAGTCAGTGACACAGGCTGACAAGCTTCTGGCTAAACAGCCAAGGACTGCTTGTGACAGAAGCGCTGTACAACAGCAGATGTACGGCTGCAGCAAGGACGTGCAAGCAGTCAGGACCCCTGCAACCATTCATCACACTTTTACATTCTTCAGCCCATAGCCCATAGCTTAAGCCCTATAGCTAGCCCATGCAGCTAGTTATAAAGGCGCTAGATAACCAAGTGGTTCTGCTTCCAGCACTGTCACACTTTCCATGGTCCAGTAGATACAAGTGCCGTTTGACACAAGCAACCACAGCACCACATGAGCATCAGACATGCAGCACAGATCACAGCAATTGTTCTCACATGAAACAGCATGCAAACAGCAGATCTTTGGATCATCAAGGCTCAGACGCTATGCAGCTCAGTGTGAACCCACATCAAACAAATGTTGCAGCGTCAGGCCTCACATCTGTGAACACTGTGGAACAGCAGAGGTTTGAGCAAAGCCCGGGCAACACAGCATGATAGCAAACACCAATACACAGCAAGGCTTGCATGACTACTTTCCCAGCGCTATGCAGCTACAGATCATTCTGCAAGACTAATGTGTAAGTTTGAACCAAATGTGCATAGTACAAAGACTTATTGCTACCTAACAGCTTGCTCAGTGTCTAAGAGCCTGCTCAGGACTAGACATACCTGACCCTTGTGAGAGACATCTGTCGAGTGAAAGAATGAATGAATGAGTGAATGACTAGTACTGAGATTTGGGGCATGTCAGAGTGGTGCATGAAGCCTGCAGTAGTGCAGGGACACTCCAGGCCCTGGTGCCTACAAGGCTCCCACTGGCTTTAGTAGGCGGCCCTTTCGGCTGAATGGGCACAAGCAGGGCCACCAGAAGGCAAAGCTGCCTGTCCACCACACGCACCTACCACCGTCTGTGCCATCTAAGGCTCAGAGCTATGGGTGAGCTCAGCTCTCAAAGTGCACCAAGCACAGCTCAGCTCGGTTGCAGACTCAGCATGCAAAGCACGCATCATGCTTGTCGTCAGAATGAGTCATTGCTTCCTTCTACCACATATATTATCAAAGCAATCTGCAGGCGATAATGCTTGGCTGCTGCTAGCTTGCAAATGCAGGTGATCAGCATGACATCCAAGCCAGAGCGCAAGCTTCCTGCTGGCACGTCTGCTGCATTGGCAAAGGGACTCTGCCCAAGTCTGTGTCTGAAACCCTAAGTCTGTGTCTGCAACCCTCAGGTATGAGGAGACTCCAGAGGGGCACTTGCAGGCACAGCCCCCTCCAGAGGGCACAGTCTTCACAGGGGAAAGGAACAGCCGTGTGGGGCCGGGGCAATATGACCCCACAGTCGCAGGCGTCAGACCCCACCCCAAAGCTGCCATCTTTGGAAGAGGGCCTGAGATCAACAGGACAGCTTTTCTGTTGAGCTCCAGCGTTGCACCAGGTACTTCATGTACCACATGAGCAAGCTGGGCAAGGTAGTGACAAGCTTGATTTATGAGGGTCAAAGCTGAGACCAGCACACGGTCACCAGGCTGGCAGAGGGACACAAGGCACAAGGTGTGCATTGTGGCAAGGGACCTTGAGACGGATGTCTGCATTGTTGGGTTTAGCGTTTAGGGTTTTAGGGCGGCCTCAGCACTTAGTTAGAGGCGCCTTGGATGGTTACAGTCATCCAGTGAGGTCATTGGCTTAGACGTCACAACCCCAGTAGCACTCAGTCAGCTGAATGTAGTCTCACAGAACCGTGTCCTGGTGCAGCAGGGTCCTTTTCTGCAGGGCCCTGGGTGTTCTGTTTGTTACAGTGAGCCTGGAACTCTAACAACAACACAACGTCTAACTGAATATTTGAATACTTGAAAAATGCAAGTAATTGTGTTTACTGAGATGGCTCTCTTGTGGCGTCCAGGTGACGCTCTGGGTGCACTCTGGGTGCGCTCTGGATGCACATCTGTCTATTGACTGTATGGCATGTATCTAAAGATCAGGTCCCAGTCAGCACAGTAATTGTCAGTACATTGACAATTTTGGAAATACCAGCTTTGTTTCTCAGGTAGGTCTACCAGCATGTGTTGTCAGCCCGCAGACTAACAACACATGCTAGACACAAAGGTAGTATTTCCAAAATTGTCAGTGTACTTGTCATGTGTTTGTCAGGGTCTTCAGGGCTTCTAATTAATAGAAGCAAACAAAAGAAGCTTTGAGGGAAGGAAGTTCTCCTGCAGATTCTGATGCTTTGAAGTCTAAAAGTCTTAATGTATGCATGTGCTGCCCATCAGCTATGCAAGCCTGAGGGCTTTTCCCCCCCAGGAAGCCCTGAGCCCCATCTTTAGAGCCCCACAGATATCACTGCCTTCGCACAACACTGTTTACTTCCTTTCAGCTTGAATGAGTGCTGATCTTCGTGTCATTGCCTGTTCAGGCCCAGGGGCATATACCCCCCAGGAGCCCCAGAACCCCAGCAAGAAGCACAGAGCCCCAGAGGTGAGCAACCCCACCGCCACCACTGCCATTGCAGCACTGCAAGCCAAGCTGCGTTCCTCTCGGCGGGCAGCGTGCATTGAGGCAAGTGCTGTGGAGGAGGTTGTGCGTGCCAGTCTGAAGCACGGCACTGTTGAGGTCGGATCCAATACTGCTGTTATGCCTATATATGTTTATTTTAGTATATATCTGTTTATTGTGTTTGTTCAAGTATATTCTTGATTGTTATCTTATTATGTATGTTTATTTGTGGGTCAGCATATCAAAGTATAAAGGTTTCTGGACAGTAGATGAAGCGTCATCGATGCCATGAGATGACTCTGCAATGAACAAGTTGACAAGCGGTGTTGTTAGGTCTTTGTGACCTTTGCACCAGTTGCTGTGAGGTCCAGCGTATCACATCGTTTGTGTTCTGGCAGAGCTGCATGGCCAGCTGCAGCTGGTTCAAAGCTTGCAACACCTTGCATGTGCAAAGAGCATGTGGTAGACGGCTTGTGTGCATGGACAGCTACAGACATGAGGCAGTCACAGCAAGTGTACACAGACATGCCAGATTGTTTGCACTTGCATCACCATTTGTTGCAAACACTGCTGCTTCGGTCGCTGGTTCAGTTGCCGGAGACAGGACTGCAGTATCGGGCTCCTTGCATGCTACATCTTGCGCACACCTTGCAGCCACCAGTCATCAGTATGGCTGAGCTAATGCATACGTGTTGCAGCTATCAGTCAGCAGTATGGCCAGGCTAATGCATACATGTTGCAGCTATCAGTCATCAGTACGGCCGGGCTAACGCATATGTGTTGCAGCCATCAGTCATCAGGCTGGCCGGGGTAACGCAGCCTTGCAGCAATGCCTTGACATGCTTGCGCCGGGCTCATGTAGCTGCGTTTGACAGTCAAAGCTGCCAGCGTCTCATGACCAAGCAGTTTCTTGTCATCACAGATTACAGACTGTACATACATACTGTACGGCACAGCAGAGGAACAACTGCCATTTCATGCTGGCAGCAAATTGGTGTATTCACAGGGCCTGCGCATCAACCTAAATAATGCTTTTCCTTGCTTTCCTTCACTGCTGGTGAACCCAGACCTGGTGCTGGATGTGCTAGACAGGGCAGACAGCAGATTTTATTCTGTCTACCAATGTCTGCCATTGTCTACCAGTTGTCTACCATTGCCTACATTGCAACATGTAGACAAGTTTGTGGCCGTTAACGCTGTGCGCTGCAGGTGACTAGTAGCAACAAGGTGCTGCAGACAGAGAGCCCCATAGGGCCAGGCTACTACACCAATCTGCCCACAGCCTTTGACAACGTCCTCAAGAAACCGGCTTCCAGGGTGTTTGGTAGGAGCCCTTCTCCTCTCATGGCTCATCATTGATACCTCATGGATCCAGGTGTTAGGATCAGGCTTGTTTGCCATTTGCTTTTGGACAACTTTATGATCGGTTGTTTCCCTGAGGATCAGAAACAGCTTTGCTGAGGCAATTGCCTTTGTGCACCTGAGTGCCCCTTGAGCAAATGCTGACCTTCCAATGGGTTTTGCCCTCTGCACTTGTACTGGATGTGGGCATCTGTTATATGTTATCCAGCGCCTTGCACTTGTAGGCTGCTGACCCAGCCCAGCTCTAGTTTCTTTCATCAAGGCTACACCCTAACCCATCAACCCTAAACACTTCTTGCCTCAGGTGGAAAGTCTACCAGGCCAGGTATGGCTGACCCTTCAGCAGGGGACATGCCCGGCCCTGGGGCCTACGGGGGTAGCCTCACAGAAAGTTGGCTTGCTGCATCACAGCCTTCTGAAAGTTTGGCACCAGGGTTTGGCTCCAGCATTGCCAGGTCAGCTGCGTGATGAGTGATACACGCATGCATCAGAGGCTAAAACGACACAGCATGTGCAGGATGACATAGTGATGCTGCACCTAGTGCAAAAGTGGACACAGAAAGTGTCAGCAGCTAGTATGTCTTATGTGTTACAGTATTAACACCACAGCAACATCCTTCTGCCGACAAGGGTGACTAACTGCAAGCACACCACCCACAGGGCACAGAGTGAGCCAAAACACTTTGTGACTGCTGATGTAACAAAACCATGTACATGGGGAAACAAGCACATTCAGCTCTTTGTATAATGAGCATCAGCACAAAACTAATTGACGGTGACACCCACACTGTCAATGCTGTCATCAACAGCCTGTCCTGTCAGACTGCAAACACCAAACAAACACACAAACCAGAGTCGGTCAGCACAATGTGGCTGTTCCACAGGTGGGGCAGTTCCGACACAAGTGCCCCAGGGCCTGGGGCATATGACCAGTCAACAATGTCCATGCAGACAGAGGTGGAGAAGAGGACCACCAACACAGCAAGGCATGGTGCCCTTGGGGTGGGGGAGAGATTTGCCCAACCTAAGGCTCCTGACTCGGCAGCAGTGAGTATGACCTACTCAGCTCTGAGTCAATTTGCTCCTGAGCCACAATCACAGACAGGACATAACACAGCGGCGCAGAGTACAATTTTTCTTTTTGCTCTGCTGGGCTGTAACTGTGCATGTTGCATCATGATTTATGGCTCAACAAGAACCGCCACAGTCTGATGTGCAGCTTGACACTCAGGACTGTGTTGTTGTGGGGTTTTCAGTCAATCCAAGCATGAATATTCTGGTCCACATTCAAATGAAGCTCTAGGCTGATTTTGCCCTATGATCATCCTGAACCCAGCAGGTGATCCATCCTGAATACTGAGCATCCCAGGGATGGCATCTTGGTGCAGGGCCCTGGCAGCTACAGCGCGCCCAGCACAGCCCCAGGGCGTGCCCGGCCCAGCCCTGCTTTTCAGGACAAGCAGGACCGCTTTGATCGGCCCGTGCAGACCATGGTGCCGCCGGTAAATACCTACCCCTGAGACTGAACCCTGATTGCAGACCCTAATTGCATGGTTGCAGACCCTAAAATGTGATAGAAAAACCTCTGGAAGATTAACATTGAGTCTTTGCCATTCAACCTAAAGTTTTTATAGAAGAGCCCTTGGAAGCTCAACATTTTAGATTTTCGATCAAACAGATAGCCCTGTTGTGGTATTGATAGCAATCTCAGCCCAAGGCGTATATCTTGATGAAAGAGCCAAGTAAGTAAGGGACTGCATTTCGCTGAGCAGCAGTATGTCATCTTAGGCCTGCTTGTCATGCTACCACTTATGGCACACGTACTTGTGCTGCATATTTCAAACAATGCTTGTGTGGTTGTGATGCTACCTAACATGGTTTGCAAAAGCTGTTGCAACAACCCCAGTGATGATATCGTAATAAGGTTCAGCTTGAGGCTGCACTGTGTTGTCTGCTGTCCTTTGCCTCAAAATGTCCATGCTTGCAGGGCAGACAGTCTTGGAACAACAGCAGTCTATGACGTACAAACATCCCAGTGGTTCCAGCAAAGCTGATGCAGGATAGTGGCTTGTACAGAGTGTCTGCGTCAGCCATGTGACAAATGTTGACATGAATGCTGAGCGTACCCTATATTGAATGACTGGTTTCAGTCAAACGTTTCAGAGCTTTCGGTCATTGTCTGACGAATCCCCTAATGAGTCCCAAAGACAGTACATGAATTGATGGATGGATGGATGGATGGATGGATGGATGGATGGATGGATGGATGGATGGATGGATGGATGGATGGATGGATGGATTGATTGATTTATTGATTTATTGATGTTGCTTGAACACAGGCTCACTGCAGAGCGTTGCTGGAGGCTGAAGGCACCTTGCAAAGCGTGCCCAGCGCAGCGGCTGCAAACCAGCTGGGTCCAGGTGACAACCCCTACCTATTGGAGTGACGACTGACCAGATCGATAAACTCATAGCTGCACGACAAAAGCTGGCTGAAACTCCTTTGGGTTCCAGGGTTTAGCCCTGTGGTTAGCCCTGTGTGTAGCCCTGTGGAGACTTGCCAGTATTGTCATGAAGGCTTTGACTTTGGAGTGGATAAAAAGCTGTACAGAGGATGTGATTGCCTACATGCTTTGACTACCCTGTGGGTGTCATATGCAGGCAGCTACAATGTGGCTGAGTCCACCAGCATACAGCATGAGCTGCAGGAGAAGGTCAGACGGTGTCGCGGCAAACAGGGCCTCATTTTCACATCTGCAGGCCGCCTCAGCCCTGGAGTCAAAGGTAATGTCTTGTTGCATTGCATGCCTCCATGCTGTGCTTGTATGACCATTGAACCTTACACACGACAAACTCAGCTGCCCTGCCGATGGCATGTTACATGTCGGGGTGCAGTCAGAGTCCTGGGGTTTGTGAAAACCCTTCTGGGTGGACATCATAGTGTGCAAATCTGTTCTGTGTAGCGCCGCATGTTGACACACTGTGATATGGCATGCTTGCACTCAATAAGTGTGATCTGGAACGTAATGTGCTTCATTGCATGCAGTGTTGAATTCACTGACTGCACCAAAGCTATTGCACATTGCTTGTCCTAGTGCTGTGAACAGCATCAATTGCAGTCACAATTGATGCTACAAAAGGCGCCACCCTAGCAAGCGCAAAATGCATGCTTCATAACAGCATGGCAGAGCAACAAATGGATCTGCAGTTGGTCACGTAGCATTGCTGTGCAGGTGATATTGTACCGGGACCCGGCACCTACAGCAATGCAGGGAGGGACTTGCAGCACGTCTTCAAGCCTTTCACTCGCATCAAGGCAGGCTTTGCAGCAGGCACAGACAGATCCAAGTCCTCCACCAGAGGTGTTGCGCCAGGCCCAGGGGCCTATGATGGGGTGCAAGCTTCTACTCTAGGGAAAGCAAGTTTTAACATCACCTATGATGACCACAAGTTCAACAAGCTGCTATGACATAATGAACATATACTTGTGCAAGGTATGCTGTACAAAATGGGTCTGGCTTTGCCACTGGTGATATGACGTTTTAGGCTGAATGGCCAGGTGTTAAAGTTTGCAACAGTGCACATTTCTGTCCAAAACTGCTCATGATACGCTGTTATGCAGTGAGCCTCAAGACTCAACAATGGGTCTGACATATATACATACAGCTCAGTCTAACATATGCCAAGTGCAATACAAGTCAACACATCAATCGTCATCTGCGATATTGGCAATGATCAAGCAGGTACAGCAAGCATCATAAGTACCAAATTATCAAGCAAAGTACCTTGTGAAGGGTTCATATGCTTGCACGCTCTACATTGCGCATCATGCATTGAAAGCAGTCAACAGCAGCTGACCAATAGAAAGCCTGAAAGCTGTTATGCATGCATGCACAGAGCTTTTGCTTGTCACAAGCTGGCAGTGCCTAGGAAATGGTTGCAGACCGCTGTAACTTTTGCTGACAAGCAACAGTCACAAAAACTTAGTCTGCAAGACATTGCCCAGTAACTATATGTATAGCCAACTGATGAAACAAAATAAATATACAAAGATAAAAAGCAGCATTGGCTCAATAAACTAGTCCAACAAAGGCCCCTTTGCACAGTGCCACAGCGTTGACAACGACGGGCTGCCACTGGCAATGGCAATAGGAATAAGTGTACAAAAATACAAGCAACAGCAAACAGCATATAGCTACTGGAACATTGCTGCTATTGAAAGTCTGTGCAAAAGCTGTTGAAAAGGTGTACAACCAGTTTGTTGCAGCAGGGCATACCACCGGGCTTGGTCTGGGCGTCTTTAGCCATCACAGCTTTGCCAGCATCAGAGCCAGGCCAGAGGTTGCAGCACACAACAACAACAGTATGGTAGGCCAGCTGAGCAAATTCTCGTGATACCAAAAGGCCTCGGGATAACGTTTGTGAGTCTCTTGCAGCCATGCAGCTGCATTTACAAGGCAAGGCTCCTCTGGGTACCATTTGAGCAGCTCTTGTGCTACGTCAGCCTTATTCGAACTCCATCTGGTGACCTTGTTCGGCCACTCTCGCAACTCATCGGGCCATGTATCATCTTGACCCGCCAGGTGACGAGGAACTAGGAAGGTACAGTTGTGTTCTCTTTGTTTTTGCACATACCACCTGCCCAAGCTCGATCTCCGCTTGCCTTGTTCCACCAAAGGTGGCGGTCTGGCAGTCAACCTGACAAGTCTCAGGGAAGGTGGCCTCAACCAGAGCTGCGCATGTACTGGGTGACAGGCTTGTGCCATCGCGCTGCGTACAAGCATGCTCGACGCTCGCTACATTCAGGAAGCTGCAGCTCTTCTCAATCCCGAAACGTTCATAATTTTACAGAAACATGCGGAAATCTACACTCAGAAGCATGGATTGACGCATGTACAGCTGCCGTCAAAAGTCTGCTTACAGTAATGGCACTGCTTCAGCAGAAACCTTAGAGTGAATGCTGTGCGCAATGCAAATGGCGATGAGGCCAGCCAGTGTTAGCAGACGAGCCTGCGCACTTGCTGCTGTGACCGTTGCCGTTGAAAACGCTTGTGCCGCAAGCTGCAAGGCTTTGGCTAAAGCAGGTGAGTGAGGCAAGAAAGCTGGTGTCAGCCAACACTCAGGTTCGAGGCTGCCCAGCAGGCAAGATTCATAGGAAGCAATACCCTGTGAAGGTCAAACCTTCTGGCAAAACAGGCCAGCTGTCTTGCCTAGTATCTACTTTCTCAGCAAAGCAGCAAGCAGGGAGCAGTGGCTGTTTACACAAGGGGTAGCAAAGGCTTGCTGCCTGGACAAGCTTGCCTCTGACAGAGGCGAGCCTGATCAGTCAGCAAACCTTTGTTTTCAGTGCAACCACTTACAGAGGCTCACCTAGCACATTGCGCAGCCTGTGCAGAAAGAATTGCCAGAGTTTAGCCCCTGGTTCCTAATGACTTCGACTTCGACTGCTGACTGCGTCAGCCTTTTGCCAACAGTTTATACCGTGCTTGGCTGGAAATTTGAATCTGGCTAGGGTTTGCAGGAATCTGAACAGCTGGGGTTGCAGAGTTGGGTGTGCAATCCCTGATGGTAGGGTGACTGATGTTCATATGTCAGTTGGGGATGCACAACAATGTTCAAGGCCACAGATGTGCAAATGTGTGTAAGCAGACTTATGATGCCAGCTGTACCCTGGTCAGCAGAACCTAGGACTTTCACTCACAACCGAAACAACCTTCAACAGGAAACCGAGGGCTGTTTTGGTGAACCCTACCTCTTCAAGACTCATTCTGTCAAATGATTGATTCCGACATAGGCGACACCCTTCATTGGCCAGTCAGGCAACATCAAATCGAAGTACACATATGTGCAGGTGAGAGATGATGTCGTATGATTACTTCGATGTCGGCCCATGGCTTTGCTACCTCTAAACCTCCAAGCTCGACAGTGTGTTTGCAATGACCTATGCTCATGGCTGTCTGATGCACCAGCTCAAACAACTTGATTCAAGGGACCTGCATAATGTCATGATCATGGTTTCGGATACAGCCTGAGCATACGTGTGTGTGACGCGTACAGGCGTCACTATGCAAACAAGTGCAAAGCGCGCAAGATTTTCGAGCGTGTATGGGTGGTTACAAGTGGGAAGACTAGAGAGATCTCAAGTCAAGAGAGGTGAATTCTTCAGGTCTGGCAGTTTGGTGTGCTTATATAGCCAGCCTTGGAATCTAAAACTGAGCTTCCTTCCATCTAATATCAATCAGCCCCATGATTACAACCGTCTGGCCCTAATCACACTTATCAGCCCTGAATTAAGGTGGTTCAGCCCAGGGCCTGAGGCAAAAGCCTTGCAATCAGTCCAAGCAGCCCTTAATCACTTCAATCAGCCCTAATCAGAGGTGGTTCCGCCCAGGGCTTCACGTATGAGCCCTGAATCTAGTCCCATTAGTCTCCAATTATAACAAGTAGCCCTAATTCAAAGTGATTTCATCCTATAGCCCTGGAAATTAGCTAATAGTCCTCTAATTTCAACTTATCCCTGAATTAGTCCTGGGATAATCCAATCATTGCCTAATTGACCAGAACTTACTAATGACGTGCTTTTACTAATAGCGTGCTAGACGAACCATCAGTGTTAGAGACGAATGACCATATTCCTAGCAGCTAAGTGCTGCGGATACATGATTAACTGCAAATTCAATGCTTTGTCTCATGTGCATGCAAGATAATAGTTGCTGCATGCATAGTAAATGCCACTCACAGAATTGTGGCCTGTTGTCCTGCTCAACATGCCTTTGCAATTGCCATCATGTCGCCACTTCATCATATCACTTTCTGTTGCTGCAACTTCACTATGGCAGCATCGTCCAACTTCAGTTGCTCTCTGAGCACCTCTTCAGTGTGATGACCCAGGTTTGGTCCTGCCCATTTGGTGCGGCCTGGCGTGCCTGTCATCACCGGCAACATTGCTGGAAGTGTGACTTCCTCTCCACCTGCATGCAGTGTTGAAACTCCATTGTCTTCACTGCCACACACTAGCAGCACACAAGTTCTGCAGCCACTTGCAGATGCAACTTTTGGGCAGGCAAAAGCCAGTGCATGCAGGCCTGAATGCCACACTCTTCAGCTGAGCTGAGCGAGCAAGCGAGCGAATGAGCCAGTGAATGAGATGGTAAGCACCTCCAGGGGGTGCAGCAGTCTCAAACATGTTACGCTGGCGGTACTGCTCCTCATGGTAAATGTCTGCGGTGCTCAAAATGGGACCTGCCACATACACACACAGAGAATCTGTTTTGCTGTCGGGTCAATGCTGGGATTCTTGAATTATTAGGAAAGCGGCTGCTTGGCAGCAAGCTCTGGTGCCCATGACTCCAGCAGCAGAGCAGATGCAGTTTACGGTGTGCAATTGTGACCATGGAAGTATGGGTGGAGCGCATGCACTAAAAGCAGGTGAAACAAGATGCCTTCTATGCGCCATGCTGCACTGCTTTGAGAACTGTTTCAATATAAATCCTGACAGTCTGACCTGAGGGCACTCTGGCTTCTGCCATGGCTGCCAGCACCTCCTCATGTGTGTGCAAAGCCACCCAGTCCCCTATCACCTGTATCAGCAGCACAAGCTGCGTCAGTGTGCCATTGCTGAACATAATTGAATGATGTGCATCGTGCAAAGCCTAAAGAATTCACCACACTGCACGCTGCAACAGCAAATTTCCAGATCTGTCTGGAGACTAAACGCCAATAGCCTGATGCAGACCATACCCACCTAGCAACTGCACCGTGAATGCTCTGCAAACTGTCCATGGATGAACCTGACAATCTGCTTCTGCAACAAACACGCATGTAATTGTCTCAAGGAGACCCAGCCACACCTGTAACATGAGTGTGGCTGGGTCTACAATTGTGCAAAACGGGTGCAAAACCAGGGGTTTGCATAGGCCACAAACTGAACAGATTTTGCATTTTTTGCAGCCACCTTCAACAAAGCAAGACTGAGAGAACTGCTGTTCAACATCTTAGAGAATGTCAGACCTTGTAGATCTCATCTGCTCTTTGGCACCTGTGGGTGTTGGTGGCATACAAGGGGTTGGCAGAGCTCATGTCAGGCCGGCCAACAGCAGCCATGAGCCTGCTGTACACAGAGTCTCCATTGCCCCCACTGATCACATACTTGCCATCCTTGCTCTGCATTGTTGCTGATGGCACCACACCTGTGCACACACCGCACACAAGCTGGGTCTTTCCTTGTCTTGCCCTGCATCTTGTCCCCCTCTTCGTGTTTTCTTTTTGCAACATACACAAGCTGGGGCATTTTCGCTTTTGTCTTTCATCATTTTTTGTGCCTTGGTTGTTTTCTGTTCTTCTTCAAACAGCACACACAACCTGGGGTGTCTTCTGTTTACTTCCTGCCTCTCTCACTTTCCTTTGTCTTTTCTTTTTGTACCATACACAAGCTGGGGTACAGGACAGTGTTTGGAAACTTTAGGTAATTCGCTTGTTAGATCTGATAGTCAGTGCTGGTTGAGGCATTTCTGCTTGCAAGATCACAGCCTTATGCGAGACTGACAGATGGCACAAGCAGGTGACTTTGCACTGTAGAGATGTGATCAGCTGACATGCAATCCCTGAGATTCAACATTTGGAGCCCGTGGCATCTTCGCATTGAGTCTATGAGCTGAAGGGCAGTCAACCATCTGTGAAGGGCAGTCAACCAGCTGTGACGGGCAATCAAGTATCTGTGAAAGGCATTTCAAACATCTGTGAAGGGCAGTCAACCAGCTGTGACAGGCAGTCAACTAATTGTGAAGGGGAGTCAGCCATCTGTGAAGGGCAGTCGACTTTTGGTGAAGGGCAGTCAGCCAATTGTGAAGGGCAGTCGACTATTGGTGAAGGGCAGGCCTACCTGAAATGGTGGAGCCTGAAGGGGGCCGGTCATGGCCATTGTAGGCATACTCCGGTATGCACCCTTCCATCATGTTGAACATGGACTCACTGATGGCAGCGTCCACCACCTGCACTACAGCTCAGATTGCGCTGCCTGCCAACATCAATTGTGTGTTAACTTTGCTCTTGTAATGGATTGTCTATTTGGTATTTGCGTTCAAGCTGTTCACAATTCATCACGCAACTTGTTACCCTACTTTGATCACTGACGCAAGAATATAGGTTGTCTGCGTACAAACACAAATATGCTTGTAATTTGACTGTTTGTCCAACCTGAATGAGCTGTTTGGGAACAGACAGCCCCCACTAAGTAGCTTGCTGGCTGGGCAGTTCATTGCCAGCTGGGCACACTCTGCAACAGCAGCAGGACAGCAAAAGCAAGCAGCAGCAGCAGCAACAAAAAGAAAAGTGCGGGATTGAGCAACTTTGGACCACAGTAGGTTGCACCAGCTGGATCTCTAGCTAGGATTTGATAAGGGCCAGGAAAACCAGAAGGGAAGGGTTTAGAGTTTAGGGCACATACCTGACCAGGGGCCTTATTATCATGACGCTGGCGATGCAGCAAAGCCATGACAATGCCGAAAGCTGCATGCAGGCCAGCTAGGGTGTCCCCCAGGGACATGTTGGGGCGCACAGGGGGTCGGTCAGCAAAGCCATTCAGATGCCTGCCACAACACTGCAAACACAGTGTGAGCGTCAAATGCTGTGAATGTGAGCATGCAAGGCCTTCTTCATTCACTTATTAGTGATGTGTCTTCCCCTAGGGTCAGGTACATACCATCCTAAGTAATTCCCTGTATGAGGTCATGTTAAGTCATAGCCGTCAGCGTATCGACAACAATATTTTGTGAGGCTAGGAATGGTGTTAACAAAAATGCAGATGGCTTTCATATAGATGCTTTGCTTGGACTTATCTGTAAGCATCCAAGTACAACATAGTAATTAAGAACCATGCTACAAGCCTTTCTTCTGCAAGTTTGCAAGTGAAAACCGTGTGCAACAGTTTCTGTGGGCATCATAAGGTAAGTCAGCATGATGAGTGTAACAAATGCAGCAGGCTGGCAAATGTTGCGCACTTCACTGGTATTTGGCAGTGTCATTGCGGTCATGGCAGAGCTTACCTGAAGCCGCCATAAGCTTCACACACACTAGCATAGCCTGCCAGCTGTGCTTTGGGACCTGTCTGTCCGTAGCCTGATATACGAGCAAACACTAAGTCTGGCTTCAAGTCCTATGCATCATGAGTGATTGTCAGTCGTTGTTTGTTGCATGCAACAGTGACAAACCAGACTGCAGGGGGTCCCATATTGTATTGCGTATATATGCAGGCAGCTAAGATGCACGCATGCAGTAAATGCAGGCAGCCGACTTCAGCATCCAGTGCAGTGTTGATATACAGGGTCAGGCTTAATTTGAGGTTTTACCTTTGGCCCCAAATTCCATTTCTCCATGACCCCAGGCCTGAAGTTCTCTACCAGTACATCCACTTTGTTTGAAAGCTCCTTGATGATTTGACGCCCTTCCTCCTGTCTCATGTCGACAGTGATGCATCTCCTGTTGCGGCCCTGCACGTGACAATCGATAGTCACTGACAATGACATTCAGCGCATGTCTGGTGCCTGCGCTGATTACCTGCCAGGTGCATGACTTTGCTCATTGGGGCATGACATGGCATTGTACAATGCTGACACTGAAATTGACAACAGACCTCATAATGTTAAAAATCCAGCTGTTTGGTACAAGTGCAATGCCATGTCTGATTGCTTGTCATTGCAAATAGGGTTATGTACAGTAATGCAGCTGCATGCCAAACCTACAAGCGCACAAGACAGACTGCTCCAGCAGATGGGCTGCGCAACGCCACGAAAAAACATGTTGCTGATGACCTGTGCGTACAACTTGAACAACTGTTTCTGAAGGTAAGCACTTACATAGGAGCGCCACCATAAGCTTGTCCCAGAGGTATCAGCTGTGCGTAATGACCGTAGTGCGTCTCCAGCTCCCGGAGGCTCGACTTTGATCACGTCGGCCCCGAAGTAAGCGAGTGCAGCCCCACAGAAGTTGCCAGCCACAACCTGACCAAGATCAAGCACCTACACAATTCGCACAGCCACTCAGGAAGCGCGGCAAGTATGCAAAAAGGCCGCGATCTCGTCGCTAGCTTTCGCGCATCGCGACGAACGCCAACGGTGCCTGACCTTGATGCCTTGCAGAGGGCCGTGTAGTTGACTGCCAGCTTCCTCAAAACCAAGTGCACTGTGCTGCAAACGGGCCAGACCAGGCAATCGAGCGGGGACTGGCGAGTCTGCACAAAGCGAGAATTGACGACAGCTGCGTGACAGAAAGCGCAACATCACAGTCGTTGTGTTTCACGCTTGCTGTCAAAAGCAATCAAGGGATTTGTGTGCAAGTACACGGTAATGTGCCGGAGCCTGACCTCAATCACAGCGCATGCGGGCCGCAACTCAGACTGTAAACTCGACATCAAAGGGATCAGATAAGGTGATGAACAAGTTTTGACATTTTTAGCAAAAAACCGTCTGTTCATCTCCGCGTTAGTCTAGCTGGTTAGCTCTCACCCGAGAGACCCGGGTTCAAGTCCCGGACGCGGAACATCTTTCGTTTTGGATTGCCAACAGTTGAATGGAGTCAGCTAAGAGGCGGATCGTCATTCCAAAGAAGGAAGCACGAAACTCAAACGAAATTGCATTTATGTGTTAGATAAAACATTTCCATTGCGAGCAAAGGGGTTGTGAGCAAAGGTAAAGGGGTTGCGCGAGACAAGCCATTACGCTGGAAAAATGTTTACTGCTTCTCACACCGCAAGCTATAGATTCATATGGCAAGACTTTGCATTTGACATTCTGCCGCACTGCTGTCAATAGTACAATGAAATTGATGCAGATCTTACATGTGTGCAAATTAAGGCACAGGTTTCAAAAGCTGCAAGTTAACAGCACGCAAGGCAAAGTTTGGGCTTCCGGTTCAATTTATTGATGGTGCTCTGGAGCTTACTTCACAGTGAGAGCAAAAAGCTGAACTTGAGTAAGCAAAATTCATATGACACAGCAAAGACATCAGGTGTGTTCTTCATACACAAGCTTGACATGACAGCCCTGATGACAACATTTCAGAAACATTGTTTCCGTTTGAACCTTTTGTAGGCGCATGCTGGCTGACATTTGTCATGCTGCTTGGCAGCCTTCGAGGGAGCCATGTCTGTCGTCTTATGTTGTTGGGTGCCAACTGCTCTTGAGCTGTCTCTGATAGTGGCACAGGCAGAATCTCCATCGTTGCTACTGCAGCTGCATCTCTGTTGGCATAGCACACTGCTACTTCGCCATGCTGGCCACATCATCACTGTCATCACAGCGCAGCAGCACAGCAATGTCAGCTTGTGACACCCAGTACAGCATATGCTCTGGCATGATGCCGCTTATTCGTTTCCTTGGAGCTCTTCTGCCTCCTTTTGCCCCAACTTCTGGCTGTGTAAGCAGATTTGATGGTACGTCAGCAACTTGGGCTGCAGTCTCAATAGCTAGCAGACCTGCAGGAACAAGTACACTGTCAAAACCAAACATCAGCATCAGGGCTGTTTAAGACAGCAACCGGACAGCTTGCAGCAGTGTACACAAACACAGGTCTGCCCCTAGGGACACTTATGCACAGCCCTGGGTAGCTTCCTGTACCAGGTCCTGTTTTGGCTCATAACATCCCAATCAACAGCGTGGACCCAATGCAGTCTGCACTATGTACAACTATGCTGTTGGGCTTATGAGATCCACACAGCTGACCAAAGCTGATCTGTTGATTACCTGGGCCAGGTGGAGGCTATTGACCAAGCAGGGGTGAAGCGGCATGGTGCAGGGTCCATCCACCACAGGCTGCCTCCACCTGTTGTATGCATGTGGGCATTCAGGAAGTGGCGCTTTGCACAGACAGATGTGGCTGCCAAGAGATCAGATAGCAGCAGCCTTGACTGAAGGAGCTGCATGACACTGCACGCTCTGACGGAGCTGCATGACACTGCACGCTCTGAAGCCCACCCAATGCTAACTCAAACCTGTGCACGGTGCAGTCAAGACTGCTGTCATGTACGCCGACAAGTCAGTCAATACTCAGCTTGCTGCAGTCCACAGCGTCTGCGGCACCATGACAACAGTAACAAAGTTGCTGACGGGCACATGGAAAGGCAGGATGAGGCAAATGACCAGGATGCTTGCACACAACTTGCTGCGTGTAGTGATGAAACAGGCAACATGATCGCAGTGTTGAGTATGGTGAGCGCGATGGCGGAGCACAACTGGACAAAAAAGGCTCGGAGAGACACCCTGAAGGTGTGAGGATGTTCACTCTCCATGGCTAAATGCAACAGCATCGCCTCCTGCTCATTGCCTTCGCAGCTGCCGCAGAAGCTTCTTGCCCCTGCTTATCAACCCCCTCTTTCCACTAGTGTACTGGTCCCTTCAGGGCTCCTTCAAAGCAACAAGACGATCAGTGATGTTGACATGGTCACGCTTGCGCACACAGGTTCAGTCAGACACAGTTGTCTCAACAGATTAGTAGCAGCATTCCAGCATCAACACGCAACACTGTAAAGTTACAGGTATATACAGCACAGCATGTAACACATCCACAACGAGTGCGACACTGCAGCAAACCCAAACACTGTCAGGCAAGCGTTGCAATCCGCCATGCAAACAGCACCAGGTGGTGTACATCCAGCAGCTTCAGTAGACAACAGTGGTTACCTGATGCTCTCTGCAGGTTGCCCCTCTGCTGGCTGCTGCAGCTGCTTTTCACCGCTGCTGTGTTTCCTCACTGCTGCCTTGTGATCTGTGAGCAGTTCCTCCCTCTCAACTCTGCTGAAGCAGCTGCCAGGTTAGCACTGGCTGACCTGGCAACTGCTACAGTGACCGAGATGACTGCGCTAGCAGGGGTCATGGGCCGTATTTATGCTCTGCGCCAGGGAGAGCAGCCTGAGTTGGCTCAGGCTGTTTTTGAAAGTGTACGGCCCAGGTGCTGCCATGCTTTTGCCTTCAGAATCATCTTGAGTGCATGACAGCAAAATCATGATTGCATGACACTTCATAGCAAAGTGTATTGCATTTTGTGAACAAAGATGAGGTTGTGGCTGCTTGACTGACGCTGATCCATGCTGACATGTACAGAACAGTGGCATAAGTATGCATCTCATCTGACCATCTCTTCTCATTTTATCATCTCTGACTGCATGTGATGCCATCAT
>JAABUP010003084.1_pt1 | contig 30217 bp, 27 predicted proteins | sample 5559201 | NCBI WGS metagenome assembly JAABUP01 (sample SAMN10711887, study PRJNA513373) | rock metagenome | isolation source: Antarctica rocks | place: Antarctica | reverse complement strand
AGAAGGAGGGCATGACGGTCGAGGTCGCGCTCTGGTGGAACGACAGCTACCACGAGAACGTGCTGCCGTTCACCAACAACATCCCGCAACGTGACGGCGGCACCCATATGGCGGGCTTCCGCGGCGCCCTCACCCGCCAGGTGACGGGCTACGCCGAGCGCTCCGGCATCTCCAAGAAGGAGAAGGTCGACGTCACGGGCGACGATTGCCGCGAGGGGCTGACCTGCGTGCTCTCGGTCAAGGTGCCGGACCCCAAGTTCTCGTCGCAGACCAAGGACAAGCTCGTATCCTCGGAGGTGCGGCCGATCGTCGAGAGCATCGTCAACGAGACGCTCGGCCGCTGGTTGGAGGAGCACCCGGCCGATGCCAAGGTCATAGCCGGCAAGGTGACGGAAGCTGCGGCGGCCCGCGAGGCGGCTCGCAAGGCCCGCGAACTCACGCGGCGCAAGGGCGCGCTCGACGTCGCGAACCTCCCCGGCAAGCTCGCCGACTGCCAGGAGCGCGACCCGGCCCTGGCCGAGATCTTTCTGGTGGAGGGCGATTCGGCCGGCGGCTCGGCCAAGCAGGGACGCAATCGCGAGTTCCAGGCGGTCTTGCCCCTTCGGGGCAAGATCTTGAACGTCGAGCGGGCTCGCTTCGACAAGATGCTGTCGAGCCAGGAGATCGGCACGCTGATCACGGCGCTCGGCACCGGCATCGGCCGCGACGATTTCAATGCCGACAAGCTGCGCTACCACAAGATCATCATCATGACGGATGCCGATGTCGACGGATCGCATATCCGGACGTTGTTATTGACCTTCTTCTTTCGGCAGATGCCGCAGCTGATCGAGCGCGGCCACATCTTCATCGCTCAGCCGCCACTCTACAAGGTGAAGCGCGGCAAGTCCGAGCAATATCTCAAGGACGAGCGTGCCAGGGAGGATTACCTCACGGATTCGGGCATCGACGGGGCCGTGCTGCGGTTGGGCTCGGGCGAGGAGCGGGCCAGCAACGACCTGCGTACCGCCATCGAGCAGGCGCGCCTCGTCCGCGCCGTACTGGCGCAGCTCCACGGTCGATACAACCGCGGCATCGTGGAGCAGGCCGCCATTGCGGGCGCCTTGAAACCGCTCTCGGTCTTGGGCGACGAACAGGCCGCGACGCTGGCCGAAGACATCGCGCGCCGCCTCAATGCGCTGGCCGAGGAGACCGAGCGCGGCTGGGAGGGTGCGATCGGCCACGAGGGTTTCGTGTTCGCCCGCACGGTGCGGGGCGTGCGCGAGGCCGCGGTGCTCGACGGCGGGCTCTTGGCCTCGGCCGAAGCGCGGCGGCTCGACGAGATCGGACCGAGCCTGGGCGAGATCTACGACCGTCCCGCGGCGTTCGTGCGAGGCAGCGATGCCGTCCCGGTCGCGGGCCCGACCGCGCTCGTCGAAGCCGTGATGGCGGCGGGCGGCAAGGGCATCACCCAGATTCAGCGCTACAAGGGCCTGGGTGAGATGAACCCCGAGCAACTCTGGGAGACGACGCTGGACCGCAACGCCCGCTCGCTGCTCCAGGTCAAGATCAAGGAGGTCGACGAGGCCGACGATATGTTCGTCAAGCTTATGGGTGACGTCGTCGAGCCCCGCCGCGAGTTCATCCAGGAGAACGCCCTGTCGGTGGCGAACCTCGACGTGTGAGCGGTCTTCGACCCAGGCCAGAATTACGTCGGCGAAAGTCTCACTGAGACCATTTATCATCTGCCTTGGTTTGCTCAGAAGCCCCAAGTCATGGTCCGGGACCTCGGGTTCTGCCAGCCACAAGCGCGGCCCGAGACATGTCTCCACTAGAATATTGTAGAAGCGATCGCCACGTCAGCAAGTGGCTTGGAGTTCGCCTGTTCCAGCACGCGATGCCGACGCTGATCATTGAATCCGGGTCCAAGCCTGTGGTCCGATGTGTTCGCTTGCGGCCCGGATCGTCGACCTGCCAATGCGCGACTCCGTGATACCGACGACTTCTCTGATGAGGGAGCTTCGACTCGCATGCGAGGGGAGCAAGCTCCAGCTTCACTATCAGCCGATCCGCGACGCCCTGGACCTGTCCCTCGTAGCGTTCGAGTCCCTGGTCCGCTGGCCGCATCCGATCCGAGGCATGGTGCCGCCCTCCGAATTCATACCGCAGGCAGAGCAGAGCGCTCTAATCCACGATCTCGGCGCATGGGTGCTTCGACAAGCGTGTCGCGAACTGCCGAGCCTCGGCACCCGCTTCGTCGGCGTGAACGTGTCGGCGGCGCAACTGCGCCGGGTCGACTTCGCGAAGCGCTACGCCCGCATCGTCAGGGAGGAAGGGATCGAAATCGGCCAGGTGACCATCGAGATCACCGAAACGTTGGCGCTCCATGACAACGAGGCCGAGCGTCGGAACTTGAAGGCGTTGCGGGATCTCGGTTGCTGGCTCGCCATTGACGATTGCGGCACCGGCCATGCGAGCGCCGACTTCCTCGACAAGTTCCCGTTCAATGCCCTGAAGATCGACAGAACCTTCGTCCGAGAGCTTGGACGATCCGACGCGGCCTTCTGCCGTCGAGGATCTGTGCGATCTCGGTCGCCGACGCGATGTCGTGATCATCGCGGAAGGCGTCGAGACGCCGGAGCAACTGGACCTCCTGCGGCAAGCCGGCTGCCCGCGTGTCCAGGGATTTCTCCTCGGCCGGCCCGCGCCGGTCGACTCCTGGCCCAACGCGCGCGCGGGCGGTATCGCGACCCCGGCCTAGTGCGGAGGCGAGCAAGGCCGAGCTGCCGCACAACAAGCGGGATTGAGCTTTCCCGCCTGATCCCGCGTTGCGGCGCCCGGCCGCCGCCGGTCGCGTGCGGCGCAGTGCGACGTTCAGCCTTGATATGCCTGGTCACTCCCGGTAACGGAAGGCCGTCTGGATCGGGTCTTTGTGAGGGGTCGCGAGGATCGCAGTCGCGGGCCGGTCCCGACACATGAGCGGAGGCGACGTGCTGACGAGCCCAAGGTCGGAACTGCTGCACGGCACAACGGGTCGCGACCACCCTGACGGAGCCGCCCGCGTCGGCCCGGCCGGGGGTGGCGTGGCGGTCCTGATCCCCTGTTACAACGAGGCTCTGACGGTCGCGAACGTGGTGGCGGGCTTCAGGGCTGCACTGCCGGACGCCAGGATCTACGTCTACGACAACAATTCACGGGATGGGACAGCCGACATCGCCCGGGCGGCGGGCGCGATCGTGCGCGTCGAACTGCGGCAGGGCAAGGGCAACGTCGTTCGGCGCATGTTCTCCGACATCGATGCGGACTGTTACGTCATGGTGGACGGCGACGACACCTACAGCCCATCGATCGCCAGCCGCGGAGTCGAACTGGTCCTCGACGAGGGTTACGACTTCGTCAACGTCGCGCGCCTGTCGACCGCCACCGAAGCCTACCGTCGCGGGCACAAGCTCGGCAATGTCGCCCTGACCCAGATCGTTCGGACCTTCTTCGGGCGCCAGACGACCGACATGCTGTCGGGCTACAAGTTGCTGTCGCGACGCTTCGTGAAATCCTTCCCCGCCATGTCGGGCGGCTTCGAGACGGAAACTGAACTCACGGTTCATGCGCTCGAGATGCGCATGCCGATGACGGAACTGTCGGCGGACTACAAGGAGCGCCCGGACGGGTCGACCAGCAAGCTGCGGACTTACCACGACGGCGCCAAGATCCTGATGCTGATCTCCCGCCTCGTCAAGGACGAGCGGCCGCTCCAGTTCTTCACCTCGATCGGCATCGCGTTCGGCGCCGTCGGCCTGGCTCTCGGGCTGCCGATCGTGCTCACCTTCTTCGAGACTGGGCTCGTGCCGCGCCTGCCGACCGCCGTGCTGAGCGTCGGGTTCGAGGTGCTGGCGTGCCTCAGCGTTTTTGCCGGCCTCATCCTCGACGTCGTCACGAAATCGCGGCAGGAGTTGAAGCGGCTCGTCTACCTGTCGATCGGACCCCGGTGACGGATGCACCCGGCGCCGCGATCCTGGCAGGGCGGCGCCTTCGAGCCCTCCGCTTCCTGCGATTCTGCGTGGTCGGCGGGGTCGGCTTCTGCGTCGATGCCGCCATCCTCCTGACGCTCATCCATCTCTTCGGCGCCGGTCCGATGTGGGGCCGGATCGGCTCCTTCTCGGTCGCGGTGCTGGCCACCTTCGAAATGAACCGGGCCTGGGCCTTTCGCGGGTCTGCCACGCGGGGCTTCTGGCATGCCTTCTCCCGCTACCTCGTGGTCCAGGGTTTCGGTTTTTGCTGCAATTTCCTGATCTATGCGGCCCTCTACGTCGCCTTGCCGTCTCCGTTCAACGACCCGCTGCTCTGCCTCGTCGCGGCCTCAGGCTGCGCACTGCTGATCAATTATGCGGGCACCAGCCACCTCGTCTTCCGGGTTGCCGGCCGGCCCACCAATGCGGTCACCCATAGTAGCGATGAAGGATCGTCATCGGGACGACCCAAAGGTCGATGAGGCCGACACACCCGCAGAGTGCGAGCCGCAGACCTTCGGTCCGATCTCCTGCCGACGAGGACGCCACCGAGGCCCGGCCGACGGCCGGGACCGTGATGGCGAGCAGCATCGCCGGTACTAGCAGGTAGCGGCCCTGGACACCGTCCACCAGGGTAGCGCCGACCGGCGTCCACGCGAGATAAAGCGCGCCGAAGACCGCCGCGGCCGAGACAATGGCGGCCGCTGCTCCGATCCAGTGCCAGGGATTGCCGAGTCCACGCTCGGGCGACAGCGCGTCGATCGTCAAGGCCGCTGCCAGGCAGAAGACGATCCAGAGATAGAAGCTCCCGGGGAGGTCGGTGTCGAGCCAGCCCAGGACACCGACCATTTGGCGGAGATTCCCGGCACCGGTCTGAACCAGCGTGTCCATGGCGACGTGAGCGGCCGCTGTCGGATGCGAGACGATCCATCGCATCTGGGCCGCGGGGGAGACGTTCTCACCTACCCTGAACGTAACCTTTGCGATTTGCGCACCGACGATGCCGTAGACCACCGGCAACAGGCCCAATGCGGCCGCCGCGAGATCGCTCCTGCCAAGCCAGTCGCGGCTGAAAAGCCGATGACGTCCACTGGTCGGAACGAGAGCCAGGACGTAGACGGGAAAGAAAGGAAGACGGGCCGCGATGACTGCGCCGAGCAGCAGCGTGCCGAGCACCCGGATCCGCGGCGGCATATCGGCGTCTCGAGCGGCATAATGTGACCACAACGCGACCGCAAGGGCAGCGAAAGACAGCGAGAGCGCATCCTGCGAGACCGAGGCGAACAGGCTCAGCACCATGGGAAAGCATAGGACGACAAAGAGCGTTGTGCGCCCCTTGCCGCAAAGGGCCAGCGCCAATGCGCTGAGCGCCACGGCAACCAACGCCGTCGCCAAGCGCCCGAGGTAGAAGCTGTCGAGCACGGACATTCCCGCGGCTCTCGCTGCCGACAGGGCGACAGCGGCCGGCAAATAGAAGAAGGCGGGGTAGATGGCCGTATTCGCGAATCCGACGGGTTGGGGCGGACCCGCGCTCCATCTTAGGGCAGCAACATTGCCGTAGAGGCTCGTGTCGAGCTTGACCTTGGGATGGAATTTCAGCCCATCCAAGGCATGTGCGGCCTCGTTCGCGGCAGCATCGATGATGCCGCCCGCCCCTCCATCACCGAACTTCTGGCTGAACAGGTGTCCACCCGCGATCTGAACGGCGCGCAGGAAATGGTTCTCCTCGTCCGCGACCTGGAACGGAGGCGTCGCGTAGACCTGCAGGACGACGACAGGAAGCGAGACGATGAGGAACAGCACAGCCAGGGATCGAGGTGGGCGGACGGAGAACGGCATACGCGGAATAGGACCTGCTGGTGGAATGGATGCACCGGCGGCGGGGTGCGCCGACCTTATGCCGGCTTACCATGCGGCGAACAAGGCACGGGACCGACCGGTATGGCGGCACCGCTCCAACGCCGACCCTGGCGGGCGGTGGCATGGCGCCGAGCGCGGCCCCCTCGCGAGACGCGCTCAAAATAGCATCGTGTCCAGGAGTGGCCGCTCTGTACCCATCCTCACGTCTGTGGAACAACGAGGTTCATGAGAATAGCTCTTTTCCTCGGCCTGCTGGCCCTCGTGTCCCTCAGCGTCACGCTAGCCTCTCGGTCCCTCGCCGTCACGAACGCAGCGTTGGAATTGCTGCAAACCGTGCGGGCTCGGCAGGTCAGCTTTGCCACTCTGTTCCTGCTTTACGGCCTCGTCGCGGTCTTCCCCCTCGCCTTGCTGATGCCGCCCTATCAGGTGGCGGACGAAGGTGCTCACTTCCTCCGAGCCGATGACGTGGAACTCGGCCATCCGCTCGGCTACCGCTCCGGCGCCAACAGCGGCGGCACCGTGGATCAAGGCATAGCCGCCTCTTACAGTATCTTCTATCCCCTCGTCCTGCATCCGGAGAACAAGGCAACAGCGGCGATGTTCGACCGAGCCGCGGTGATTGGTTGGAAAAGCAACAAATCCTTTTCGGACTTCTCCAACACCTCCGTATATCCACCGATCTTTTATAGCGTATCGGCGCTCGCCATCGCGATCGGGAAGTTGGCCGATCTGCCGGTGACCAGCACGCTGACCCTGGCGCGCATGTTCAACGGCGTCGTCGGGGTCGGGCTCGGCGCTTCGTCGATCGCCCTGGCGGGCGTGGCAGGACCGTGGTTCTTCGTGCTGCTGACTCTGCCGATGACCTTGGCCCAGATGGCCTCGGCCTCGCAGGATGCGCTTCTGTTTCCCACGGCGGCCGTGGCGGCGGCACTCTTCATTCGGCTGCTGAGGGGGGAAAGCTCCGATATCGGCGGCTTCGCGCTGCTGTGCGTCCTTCTCGCAGTTATTTCGACGGGCCGCGTCACCTATGGGACGCTCGCGCTGCTGCCCCTCACTCTATATGGCATCAGCCTGCTATACCGCGTTCTCGGTGCCGTGGCCGTGGCTGCGGCGGCGATCGGCTGGTCCTGGATCGCCTCGAGCTTCGCGCTCGTCCAATTTGGTCTAACCGGAGCGAGCGCGTCGGGGCAGGTTCAGCACATCTTGGCGCACCCTTGGAGCGTCTTCGGCTTGGCCGTCAACACGATCAAGTACCAGTACGATCTCTACCTGGAGAGCTTCGTCGGCAAACTCGGATGGCTCGACGTGCGGCTGCCGTGGCTCTACCTGGCGCTGGCCTGGGGTGTCATTCTGCTCGGGATCCTCACCTCGGTGACGGTCGGCGCTCTGACCAGGCGAGCCGGTGCCGTGACCGGGATCGTCAGCTTGGCGCTTCTCGCGAGTGTGGCGGCGCTGTTCGCGGCTCTCTATATTTCCTGGACACCGGTCGGCAACTTCATTGTGGATGGTGTGCAAGGGCGTTACTTCATTCCACTGGCTTTCTTCGTGCCTGCCTTGCTGGCGACCGGCCCCCGCTCCCTGCTCGGGCGGTCCGGCGGAGCTTCCAAGATCGTCATCGCGAGCTTCCCTCTCCTGACGATCCCAGTCCTGATCACAAGCATCGTCATGCGATACTATCAGGGCTAGCCGCTCTTCATGTTCGGTGCGCTCCACAGCTGGGGGACGTCGACGAAGCCTCGGCCTGCAGATCGCAGCTCGGGCAGTCCACGAATCGACGGTCTCATATCTCGGCTTCGGCGCAGCCGGCGTCAGAAGCCGACTTTGTCGGCGCCCTTGAGGTGTAGTATCCGGCGCGCCTCGTCGGGCGTCGCAATCTCGAGCCCGAGTCCTTCGAGGATGGTGCGGATGCGCGTGACCTGCCCGGCGTTGGTCTCGGCATAACGGCCCGGCCCGATCCACAGGCTGTCTTCGAGCCCGACCCGGACGTTGGCCCCCATCGCGGCCGCCATGGTGGCGACCGGCATCTGGTTGCGGCCCGCGCCGAGCACGGACCATCGATAATCATCGCCGAAGAGCCGGTCGGCCGTGCGCCGCATGTGCATGACGTCGTCGGGATGGGCGCCGATGCCTCCCTGCAGCCCGAACACCGTCTGAATGAACAACGGCCTCTTCACCAAGCCTCGATCGAAAAAATACTTCAGGTTGTAGAGATGGGCGGTGTCGTAACACTCGAACTCGAAGCGAGTCCCGTTCTCGGCACAGGCGTCGAGGATATATTCGATCTGCCCGAACGTGTTGCGGAAGATGATGTCCTTGTTGGCGAGATAGCTGCGCTCCCAGTCATGCTTCAGGCTGTCGCCGAAGCGGCCCAGCATGCCGAACAGTCCGAAATTCATCGAGCCGAGATTGAGGGAGGCCAGTTCCGGCCTGAAGGTCGCGGCCGGCCGCACCCGCTCCTCGATCGTCATGGTGGGGGCGCCGCCCGTCGTGATGTTGACCACGCAGTTCGAGCGCGCCTTGATGCGGGGCAGGAACCGGGCAAAACCCTCCGGCGTCTGATCCGGCGCCCCGGTTTCCGGATCGCGGGCATGAAGGTGGACGATGGCGGCGCCGGCCTCAGCGGCCCCGACCGCGGCCTCGACGATCTGATCCGGCGTCACCGGCAGGTGAGGCGACATGGACGGCGTGTGGATGGCGCCCGTCACGGCGCAGGAGATGATGACCTTCTTGGGTTGAGCCATGGGCGTAGTTCCTCAATGTCCGAAGTCTCGGTGGCGGAGCGCCGATGGGCGAGCAGGGCCATGGGCCGCGTGCGGTCGGGTTCGTCGGGCCATCACAGCGACTCGACATTGCCGTCGACCCCGAGCGACTGACCCGAAAGGTTGCGCCCCGCCGGCGAGACCAGGAACACCACCATGAGGGCAACGTCCTCGGGATCCGTCATGCGGCGCATCGAGATGCGGTCGAGATACTGCCGCTCCATGGCGTCGTAGGCCACCCCGACCTGGGCGGCGCGGTCGCGGATGACGCCTTCCATGCGCGGCCCCTTGATGATGCCGGGCAAGATGGCGTTGACGCGGATGTTCGACGGACCGAGCTCCTTGGCGAGGCTCTGGGTGAAGCCGATGACGCCCCATTTGGCCGCCGCATAGGGCGTGCGGAACGCGTAGCCGAAGCGGCCGGCCGCGGACGACATGTTGACGATCGCGCCGCCGCCGGCCGCCTTGATCAACGGCACCGCACGTCTCGCGCAGAGGAACTGCCCGGTCAGGTCGATGTCGATGCAGCGGCGCCAGTCCGCCACCGTGATGTCCTCGACGGCACCGGTCGGCCCCGCGATGCCGGCGTTGTTGACCAGGACATCGAGTCCGCCGAGCCCCGACCGAACCTCATCGAACAATCGGTCGACCGCGACCTCGTCCGATACGTCGGCCAGGGTCGTGCCGACATCGGGCATGGCGAGGCGGCAGTCGGCCAGGACACCCTCGGAGACGTCGCAGACGTGCACCTTGGCCCCGGCCGCGACGAGGGCCGCCGTGACGGCGCGGCCGATGCCGGCGCCTCCCGCCGTCACCAGCACCCTGAGCCCTTCCGCCTGCCCCCCAACCATATCGTCTCTCCTCGTTCCGCATCCTTTGCTTCCCCGGGCGACCCAGGTTCGGGCCGCCCGGAGGTAGGAGCGGGGGGCGGCCTTGTTCAGCGCGGCATCGACCAGGTCGCGATCGCTACTGAATGGCCTGCACGATCCCGAGGTTTGCTTCGGGGCCAAGTAGACCTATGACGATCATTCTCCGCAAACAACAGCAGGTGTCGAGGTGGAAGGTTCGGTTCTGGTGACCGGTGTGGAAGGAATGATCGGCTACGCCGTGGCCCTGCATCTCCGTGAGGCTGGTGTTCCCGTGGTGGGCCTCGATCAAAGGGTCGCCGACTCGGCGGATCTCGGCGTCCCGGTGCTGCAAGCCGACCTCGATAACACGCATGCGCTCTACGGTGCGCTCGTGGAGCACCGTTGCACGGCCGTCGTGCATTGTGGGGCCGTGTCCGGGCCCATGCTGGCCCGCGACGATCCGGAATTCCTGTTCCGCACCAACGTCACCGGCACGCTGAACGTGCTCGAAGCCGCGCGACGGCTGCACCTGCGTCGCGTCGTCTTCTGCTCGTCCCTGATGGTCTACGGCGCGAATGACGGGTCCTTGCTCACGGAGGACAGCCCGCTCCGGCCAAGCGACGCCTATGGGTTCAGCAAGGTCGCGGCGGAGGCTATTGTCGAGGCCTATGCGGCCCACCACGGGGTCGACGCGGTGTCGGCCCGGCTGGCCTGGGTCTATGGCCCGCGCCGGCGGACTGCCTGCGTGATCCGGACACTGCTGAGCGACGCCATGGCGGGCCGCCCGACCCGCATCTCCACGGGCGCGGCCGCCATGCGGCAGTACGTCCACGTGGACGACATCGCCGAGGCCCTGACGGCGCTGCTGCGGGCCGAGCGCATCGAGCGCCGTGCCTACAATCTGTCCGGTGGCGATTATCGGCCCTTCGGCGAGATCGTCGATCTCATACGCGAGCTGTGTCCCGGGGCCGATGCCGTGGTCGAGGACACGCCCGATCCCGAAGACCCTCACATGGGGCCGCTCTCGATCGCGGCGATCGAACGCGACCTCGGCTGGACGCCGAAACTCTCGCTAGCCGACGGCCTGCGCCACTATCGGGACTGGCTCGGCCCGGCGGGGTGATGGGCCATCCAGTGCTGGGCGATCTCGACTCGCCGACAGATCCACGCCTTCTCGTGCCCCTGCACGTAATCCATGAAGCGGGCGAGGGCATTGGCGCGCGCCGGGCGTCCCGTCAGGCGGGCATGCAGGCCGACCGACATCATCTTCGGTTCATGCTCGCCCTCCTTGTAAAGCTGGTCGAAGGCTGATTTCAGATAGGCGAAGAAATCCTCGCCCGACATCCAGCCGGGGTTCGTGGCGAACTTGAAATCATTGGTGTCGAGCGCATAGGGCACGATCAGCCGGGACTTGCCGGCGACGTCGGTCCAATAGGGCAGGTCGTCGTTGTAGGAATCCGAGTCGTATAGGGTTTCGGTCTCCTCCATGACGAGGCGACGCGTGTTGAGGCTGCCGCGTCCGGTGTACCAGCCCAGAGGCGGCCGACCGGCGATCTCGGCGATGGTGCGGACGGTCTTGCGGATGTCGTCGCGCTCCTCATCCTCCGGCATGCCCGCATAGTCGATCCAGCGCCAGGAATGGCTCGCGACCTCATGACCAGCCTCGGCCATGGCGCGGCCGGCCTCGGGGTTCCGTGAGAGCGCGAGCCCGACGGCCCAGCAGGTGAAGGGCAGGCGCCGCTCCTCGAACAGCTTCAGGATCCGCCAGAAACCAGCCCGGCTGCCGTATTCGAAGGCGTCCTCGACGAAGCCGTTCCGCCGCGGCTGGGGCGCCGGGCCGACGATGTCGGGCACGAGATAGATCTCGGAATGCGGGTCGCCGTCGGCAACGCTGCGCTCGCCGCCTTCCTCGTAGTTGAGCACGAAGCTGACCGCGATGCGCGCGCCGCCGGGCCAGCGCGCGTCGGGCCTGGAGCCGCCGTAGCCGATGAGGTCGCGCGGGGGGAGGATGTCCATGTGATCCGATCCACGGTCATTGCGGCGCTGCGCTGGAGATTTCGGCGATCATCTGGTCCGCCGTGCGCGTGCGGCAGTAGTGGCCGCGCATCGATTCGATCGAGCCGGCGTGGTTCTCGGGCGTGTCGGCCGCGCAGCAATCCTCCATCTGGGTGACCAGGAACCCGCGATCCGCCGCGTCTCGGATCGCGGACTCCACGCACTGGTCCGTGACGATGCCGTAGATCACCAGAAATTCGATGCCGAGGTTCCGCAGCACATAATCGATGTTGGTGGCGTTGAAGATCCCGGACGCCGTCTTGGGAATCACGATCTCGTCGTCCCGCGGACCCACGGCGTCGATCACCTTGGCGCCCCAGGACCCTTTGGCGAAGTGGAGGCTCGAGATTTTGTGGTCGAGGCTGCGGTCGCGCCCATCGCGGGTCAGGCTCTCGATCACGGTGTAGACGACCTCGATGCCCGCGTCCCGCGCGGCCGCCTGCAGCCGGACCTGATTGGGGATCACCACATGGGCGACCCGGTCGTAGAAGGCGCGCTTCTTGGCTTCCGGCGCACCCGGGGCTTTCGCGCGCTCCATGAGATCCGCGCTGAACTCACCGTTCTGCATATCGACGCTGAGCAGGGCCGTGCGGGACCGCACGATCGGCCGCTCGCGATAGGCGCCGTTGGGGGCTTCGATGGCAGTCTGGGGCATGGCGGCTCCGGGTCCCTATATGGCGGCGTCCCGTTCGGAGCGGAGGCGCCGAGGCGAGTTGATCGAGGCTGGACGCGCGCCCCGCATGCACCAAGGAAGCACGGGCGAAAATCGCGGTCCCGAGCTCAAGCTCGATCCAGGCGGTCCATCGTCCGATCCCATAGGGCAGAATGACAGCACACCCCGGTTGCTGTCCATATTGTAAGTTTCTGAGCGTCCGGCTAGCCTTCGAGGCAAGCTCAGGAGGCCCTGCGTGTCCACCGATCGAGAGACCCGCGCGTGAGCGAAGCGATAGCCAGCCTGCCGATCGTGCGGGACCGCATCGTTGCCATCGCGTGCAGCGACATCGCCGGACAGATCCGCGGCAAGGCCTTCCCGGCCGATCAGCTGGAAGAGCGGCGGCGTTTCGGGGTCGGCTGGACACCCACGAATGTCATGATCAACTGCTTCGGTCGCATCCCGGCGACGCCCTTCGGTTCGAGCGGCGATCTCATGCTCGTACCGGCCCCGGACGGCGACATCAGGCTCGATTTCGGCGACGGCACCGTAGAGCACACGATCCTCGGTGACATCGTCACGACCGGCGGTGCGCCCTGGGATTGCTGCCTCCGCAGCTTCCTCAAGCGGGCGCTACAGGATCTGGAGGTCGAAGCCGGGCTTCGATTGGTCGCCAGCTTCGAACACGAGTTCTGGCTCGACAACGCAGAAGAGCGACCGGGCGACGCTTACGCGATCAGCACCCTGCGCGGTCTCGAGCCCTTCATCGGCGACATCCTGGGCGCACTTCGGGCGAACGGCATTCAGCCCGACACGTTCCTGCCCGAATACGGACCGCGCCAGTTCGAAGTCACGATCGATCCGGCGCCGGGTCTCCCGGCGGCCGACCAGGCCGTCAAGCTGCGCGAGATCTGCCGCTCGGTCGCGCGCCGGCATGGCCACCACCTGAGCTTCTCGCCGGTGGTCACGCGAGGCATCGTCGGCAACGGCGTCCACATCCATTTCAGCCTGATCGATCGAGAAGGGCGGCCGGTGTCCTACGCGCCAGACACCCCCGGGAAGCTGAGCCACGTCCAGGCATCGTTTGCGGCCGGCATTCTCGAACATGCGCGCGCGCTCTGCGCCCTCACGGCCCCGAGCGTGATCTCCTACGAGCGGCTGAAGCCTCATTCCTGGTCGGCGCATTACACCAACATCGCCGACCGCGACCGGGAGGCCATGTTGCGGATCTGTCCCTATCCGGACGTCGAGGGCGTCGATGTCGCCAGGCGCTTCAACGTCGAGTACCGCGCCGCCGACGCCACCGCGAGCCCGTACCTGCAGCTTGGCGCCATGGTGCGGGCGGGCCTCGACGGGATCCGTCGCAAGCTTCCGCCACCCCGGATCTCGTCCGGCGATCCGGGCGACCTGACGCCCCAAGAACGGGCCGCGCACGGCATCGGCGAGCTTCCGGCGAGCCTCGGCGAAGCGCTCGATGCCTTGGAGGCCGATCGGATCGCCATGGGCTGGCTCGGGCCGAGCCTCTCGACGGCGTATCTCATGCACAAGCGCGGTGAGATCGCCATGACCGAGGGGCAGGAAGTCGACGAGCTTTGCAGCACTTATGCGAGGGCCTATTGATGGCCGAGGCCGCAACCCTCGCGGACCCCTTGCTTCAGTCAGGCGATCCGGAACCGGTCGGCCTCCGCAATGCCGAGGCCTCATCGCCGTTCCTTCTCATCTGCGACCATGCCGGGAACGCAGTGCCGGCGGTGCTCGACGGGCTCGGGCTTGGCCCCGCGGATCTCGCGCGGCATATCGCCTTCGATATCGGCATCCTCGGCGTTTCGGAGCGCTTGGCGGACCGGATCGGCGCGCCTCTCGTGTTCCAGCGCTATTCCCGCCTCGTCGTCGAATGCAACCGGCTATTTTCGTCCGACCAATCGATCGCGCTTACGTCCGACGGAACCCCGATCCCCGGCAACCGCCGGCTCGACCCCGCGGCGCGCGCAAGGCGCATCGCCGAGATCGCCCAGCCCTATCACGCCGAGATCGCGCGGCGGCTCGATCGGCGTCGCGACCGGAACCTGCCGACGATCCTGGTGTCCATGCACAGCTTCACGCCTTCGCTGCTGTCGCGGCCCTTCGCCCGGCCCTGGCAGGTCGCGCTCTGCTGGGGCGCGGACGACCGGTTCACCCGCAGGGTGCTGGCAGTCCTCGAAGAGGAGGACGGGCTCGTGATCGGGCGCAACGAACCCTACAGCGTCGATACGGAGAACGATTATTCCATTCCCGTCCATGGCGAAGGCCGCCGCTGTCCTTATGCGGAGTTCGAGATCCGTCAGGATCTGATCGCGACCAGGAGCGGGCAGGCCGAATGGAGCGAGCGCCTGGCCCGGGTGCTGGAACGGGCGCGCAGATCCTTCGTGATCGCTCCGGCACCGGCGCGAACGATTCCGAGGCAGCCCTGATGAAGAGCGAGACCGAAGCCGTCCTGGCCCAGATCGATCGCGACCAGGATTACCTGATCGACCTGACGCGCCGCCTGGTCCGCATCCCGACCGTCAATCCGAAATTCGAGGCCGATCCGGAGATCAACCGCGAGCACGACCTCCAGCAACTGCTGCAGGGGGAGTTCGAGTCGATCGGGCTCGCGACCGAGATGACCGAAGTCTTTCCTGGACGTCCCAACCTCACCGGCACGCTGGCAGGCTCGGAAGAGCGCAGTCTGATCCTGAATGGCCACGTCGATGTGGTTCCGGTCGGGGATCGCGCGCTTTGGAGCGTCGACCCTTTCGCGGCCGACATGCGCGACGGACGGATCTATGGCCGCGGCGCGCTCGACATGAAGAGCGGCGTCGCGATCAACCTCGCGGTCGTCAAAGCGTTGCACGACCTCGGGCTGACGCTCGATGGGCGTCTCGAACTGCACGCCGTGGTGGACGAGGAGGCGGGCGGCTTCGGTTCGATCGACCTCGTCAGGCGCGGTCGCCTCGCCAGGGCGATCGTGGTCACCGAGCCGACCTGGAACGCCGTGCACCCCGCGGAGGGCGGTCTCGATTGGGTGCGGGTCACCATCAAGGGCCGCAACGCCCATTCGGGGTGGCGCTACAACGAAATCTATCCGCAGCGCGATGCCCCCGGCCGGTTGCAGCCCGGCGTCAATGCGCTCGAGATCGCGACCCGCTTCGTCGCCGCCGTGCAGGCCTATGAACGCGATGGCGCAAGCCGCAAACGCGCTCACCCGCTGTTGCCCCCGGGCGTCAACACCATTGCGCCGGGCGTGATGCTCGCCGGATCGGGCCTCGGACCGGACGGACTGCCCAAGCTCCTGACCAACCCGGCGATCACGCCCGACATCGCGGTGATCGACTTCGACCTCAAATTCCTGCCCAACGAAAACCCTGCGGAAGTCCGTCGGAACTTCGAGGCGCTGGTCCACGCCTTTGCCCAACTCGACAGCTGGACACGCGACAACCCGCCGACCATCCAATGGGACCTCCACGGGCTTCATTTTCCGCCGATGGACACGCCGCTCGACCATCGGCTCGTGACCGCGATGGTCGAGACCCGCGCCGCCATGGGGCTGCAGACGACGATCGAAGGCTTCGTCGCAGTCTCGGACATCGCTCATTACGCGGGCGCCGGCGTGCCGGGCGTGCTGCACGGCCCGAGCGGAGCCGGTCTTCACGGCGCCGATGAATACGTCGATGTCGCCTCGATGGTCGAGGCGGCGAAAGTGGTCGCAGTCACGGCCGTGGCGATGTGCGGACTGCGCCGATGAGCCGAACCAGGAGAACACCAATGTCGTTTCGTCTGACACGCCGCCTGATGCTCAGCGCATCACTCCTACTCTGCGGAGTCGGCTCCGCATCGGCCGCCGAGGTCATCAAGCTCGGTGTGCTCGCCCCGCTGAGCGGCAATGCGGCCGCTGACGGGCAGGAGATGGTCCGCGGCGCGCAACTCGCGGTCGACGAACTCAATGCCGCGGGTGGCGTCGGCGGCTACACTTTCGAGGTGGTGGTCGGCGACACCAAGGATCAGGACTCCAATGCGGTCATGGCCGCTTTCGAGCGGCTCAGCGGCGACAAGCAGGTGCACGCCATGATGACAGCCTATGCGAGCGGGTCGAACTTCGAGATCCAGAGCATGGCTGAAAACAGCATGCCATATTTGATCTCGGCCAATTCGGCCCAGACCCGAGACATCATCTCGAAGGACCCCGCCAGCTATCCGACCGTTTGGTCGCTTACCCCCTCCTACGACGCCTACGAGACGGGCGTGCTGCCCTTCCTGCAAAAGCTCGCAACGGACGGCAATGTCGCGTTCAAGTCGAAGAAGCTCGCATTGATCGGGTCCGACAATCCCTATTCCAAGACCATCTACAACGGCATCAAGAAGAGCTTCACCGGCGCGGGCTGGACCGTGACGGTCGATGAGATGGTGCCGTTCGGCCAAGTCAACGACTGGCGCGCCATCCTGGCCAAGGTGCGTAGCGATCCGCCCGACGTCATCGTCAACACCGATTACCTGCCTGCGAACGAAGCGACTTTCCTGCAGCAGTTCATCGAAGCCCCGACCAACAGCCTGCTCTTCTTACAATACGCGCCGTCGGTTCCGGAATTCGTGAAACTCACCGCCGACAAGTCGACGGGCGTTCTCTACAACCTGCTGGCTGGCCCGATCCTCAGCGCCAAGGCCACGAAGGCGAAGGAGATCGAAGACAAGTTCAAGACGAAATTCGGCGTGGAGCCCGGGAGCGCCGGCGTGGCGCTCTATGAGGAGGTGATGATCTACCGCGATGCGCTGAAGAAAGTCGGCAAGCCAGATGATCACATCGCGATCGGTGCGGCGCTCGGCGCCACTGACAAGCAGACCTCGTTGGGAACGATCGCCTTCGATCCGGCGACCCATTTGGCCAAGCAGGGCGATGATTTCGTGCCGCTTCAATTCTACCAGCTCTGGAAGGGGGACCGGGTGATGCTGTCTCCGCAGCAATTCGCGACCGGCACCTTCCAGTTGCCGCCGTGGATGAAGAAATAGACTCGGATGGCGCTGGCCCAAGCTGCTTCCGCGTCCGCAACGGCTGGGAGCAGCGTGCCGCCGCTCCTGTCCGCCGTTGGGCTGAGGAAATCCTTCGGTGCCCTGACGGCCGTGAACGATGTCTCGTTCGACGTGCTGCCCGGACAAATCTTCGGCATCGCCGGACCGAACGGCAGTGGCAAAAGCACCTTGTTCAACATCCTGAGCGGTGTGCCGTTCGGTCCCGATGCCGGCACCATCACGTTCGCGGACCGAAACATCGCTGGGCTCCCGCCCCATAAGGTGGCGGTCGCGGGCCTTGTACGGTCCTTCCAGAAGGATGCGACCTTCGGCACGCTTTCCGCCAGCCAGACGGTCGAAGTGTCGGCCGCCTATGGCGGTCATGCGTCCCGGACGACGGCACCCGCTGAGGTCCGCCGGCTTCTCGACCTCGTCGGTTTCCCGTCCAACCGACGTCACGACGTATCGGGCGCGCTTCCGATCCTCGATAAAAAGCGGCTCGCGGTCGCCTCCGCGCTGGCGCTCGATCCCAGGCTGCTTCTGCTGGACGAGCCGGCGTCCGGGCTGACGAAGCCCGAGATCGAGCACCTCGCACGGCTGATCCGGACGGTGCGCGACGGCGGCGTCACCGTCATGCTGGTCGAGCATGTGCTGCCGCTTCTCCTGTCGGTGTCCGACACGCTGTTCGTCATGAACCAGGGGACCGTCATCGCCCACGGCCTGCCGGAGGCCGTGTTCCGCGATCCGAAGGTCGTCGAGGCCTATCTCGGACGGAGGGCGCCGTCGTGACGGAGGGCTTGCTCGAGATATCCGGCCTCGACGCCGGCTACGGCCAGACACAGGTGCTGCGCGCCATCGATCTGACCATCGCGCCGCGAGCCCGGGTCGGCCTGTTCGGGCCGAATGGCCACGGCAAGACGACTCTGCTTCGGGCAGTGTCCGGCCTTTTGCGGCCGATGGCCGGAACCATCACGTTCGATGGGCAGCGGGTAGACGGATTGAAGCCCGGCCGCATCGTCGAACGCGGCATCGTCCATGTGCCGCAGGGCAATCTCCTGTTCCCGCGCCTGAGCGTCGCTGAGGCGCTGTCGCTCGGAACTTATGCGAAGCGCGCCCGGGCGGGCGCGAAACGCAACCTCGACCGGGTTCTCACCCTGTTTCCCCGCCTCGCCGAGCGACGGCCGCAGGCATGCGGCACCCTGTCGGGCGGCGAGCGGCAGATGCTGTCGATCGCCCTCGGCGTGCTCACTGCCCCCCGCCTCCTCATCCTCGACGAGCCGACGCTGGGTCTCGCGCCCCGCATCAAGGACGAACTCTGCGATGCGGTCCGCATCCTGTCGGAAGACGACATGGCGCTGATCGTGGTCGAGCAGGACGTCGAGTTCCTGATGGGCCTCACCGATACGCTGTTCATGATGGAGCACGGCTCGATCGTGCTCGAGATCCCGCCGGGCGGGCATCTCGAGCAGGCCGAGATCATGGCCCTCTATTTCGGGCAGGGCAGCACTTCCGAAGTCTCGGCCGCGACGCCGGGCGCCCCGTCACCTCGCATCTAGGCCGAAAACGCATGGGCGCTTCCGAATTCGCCTCGGTCCTGGTCAGCGGGCTGATCCTCGGCTCCATCTACGCCCTTATGGCGAGCGGGCTGTCGCTCGTTTGGACGACGCTCGGTATCTTCAATTTCGCCCACGGCGCCTTCATGATGCTCGGCGCTTATGCGGCCTGGACGATCGGCGCGCAGGAAGGCCTGGGGCTCGGCCCGACGCTCGGTATCTTGGCCGCGGCGGTCCTTCTCGCGGCTCTCGGCTGCGTCGTCGAACTCTTGCTGCTACGGCCGTTCTATCCACGTCACAACCTCGTGATGCTGACTGTGATCACCACGCTGAGCGGCATGATCTTCATGGAAAACTCCGCCCTGCTGACTTGGGGCCCCCGCATCAAACAGTTGCAGCCGCTCGCCGCCGGCGACGTGACCATCCTCGGCGTCACCATCTCGGCCCAGGAGGCGCTGATCCTCGTCGTGTCGCCGCTGCTCATCCTGAGCCTGTGGCTCTGGCTGAGGTTCAGCCGGATCGGGCGGGCCATTCGCGCCGTCGGACAGAACCAGGATGCGGCGCAACTGCTGGGCATGAACGTGTCGGCGCTTTACATGACGGCCTTCGGCCTGTCGGCGTTCTTGGCCGCGGTAGCGGGCGTGCTGCTCGGTTCGATCCGGTTCCTGTCGCCCGGCATGGGCGGCGAGCCCCTGACCAAGGCCCTCATCGTGGCCATCTTCGGTGGGCTCGGGAGCGTCCTCGGCACGGTCGTCGGCGCTTATGTGATCGGGCTCCTCGAAGCCTTCAGCGATTACGTCGTCGGACTCTATTGGGCGCCGGCCATCCTGTTCGGGGTGATGATCGTGACACTGATGATCCGTCCTTCCGGCCTGTTCGGCCGCTCATGACGAGATTTCTCGACCAGCGCTGGGCTGGCCCTGCCTTGATGGCAGCTTGGCTCGCGCTCCTTCTCATCGCGCCCTTGGTCCTCACCGGCTCCTATCCGCGCCATCTCCTGATCGCCAGCCTGATCTACGCTGTCGTGGCCGCGAATTGGGACATCAGTCTCGGCTTCGGCGGCCTCTTCAACTTCGCCCATCTGGCGTTCTTCGGGATCGGGCTCTACGTCTCGGCCATCCTGAGCAAGCTGCTGGGGCTCGATCCCTGGCTTGCGATCCTCCTGGCCGGCGCCGTCGCGACCGCGGCAGCGGCCCTCGTCAGCCTTCCGATCGTGCGGCTTCGGGGCATCTATGTCGTGCTCGTCACCTTTGCGTTCGGTCAACTCGTCCAGCAACTCGTGCTGAGCCAAGCCGACGTCACGGGCGGCTCGCAAGGCATGGTCATGGTGCCGCCGCTCAGGATCGGCAGCTACAATTTCGCCCGCGACGGCAAGCTCGCCTATTGCTACGCCGCCATCGCGCTGTTCGCCTTGAGCGTCCTCCTCCTCCGCTCCCTCGTGCGCTCGCCACTCGGCATTGCAATCCAGGCCGTGCGTGACGACGAGGATTATGCGGCCGCCCGAGGCATCTCGGCCGCACGGACGCATTTCCTGGCGATCGTGACGAGCGCGCCGCTCACGGGCATCGCGGGCGGATTTCTCGGCGCTTATTCCAGGGTAGCCTCGACCGATGTGTTCGGCTTCGGCACCTTGTCGCTCGTGCTCAGCATGGTGCTGCTCGGGGGCGCCGGCACGCTCTATGGCCCGCTTGCCGCGGCCTTCGTGCTGACCTTCGTGTCCGAAGCCCTGGTTGGCCTCGGCATCTGGCGCTTCCTGATCATCTCGGCCGGCATGGTCCTGGTGCTGATCGTCTTTCCGGGCGGCCTTGCAAGCATGTTCAAGTCTCCGCGAAGGGCGGCATCGGCGGAGCCATCGTGACTTTCCACACCCTCCGAGCCAGGGGGATCACGGTGACGCTGGACCTCACCGTCGGCCATATCCGATCGATGTCGGTCGTGCGCGACGGTCGCGATACGGCGCTGCTTCACACCGCGCCCTGGATCGATGAGGCTTCGGTCGGGGCGGACGACCCGATTCCCGCCCATCTCCGGCGCCTCTCCGGCGATTTTTTCTGCGCTCCCTTCGCGGCGAGCGATATCGACGATGGGCCACCGCACGGCTGGACCGCCAATGGCGAATGGACCCACATCGACACTCGGGCAGTGCAAGGCGGCATCACGGCGCGCTACCGCCTCGGCCGAGCCGTCATGGGTGCCGCCGTCGAGAAGCGTTTCAAGCTACTGGATGGTCATCCCTTCCTCTACCAGACTCACGTCTTCGTCGGAGGGAACGGCTGTTTGCCGGTCGCCAATCACGCCATGGTGCGGCTTCCATCGGGTGGGCGCCTCGCCTTCTCTCGAAAATCCACGTTCGAGACGCCCGACGCTCCCATCGAGCCTGATCCCGCGCGGGGACGGTCCCATCTCGCCTATCCGGCCCAGTCGCGTGACCCGGCGCGGTTCCCGACGGCGGCCGGCGGGTTCGTGGACCTCACCCACTATCCCGTCGCCCAAGGGCACGAAGACGTCGTCGCGCTGGTGGAGGAGCGAGGAATCCGACTGGGCTGGCTTACGGTATCGCGGGCCGTGGAGCGGGACGCCTTCATCAGCCTGAAGAACCCTGACGAGTTCCCCACCACGGTGCTGTGGTTCTCGAACGGCGGCCGCCATTACCGGCCTTGGGACGGCAGGCACACCGGGGTCCTTGGGGTCGAGGAGGCCTGCGCCTTGTCGGTGCATGGACATCGGGCGTCCATTGCCCCGAATGCCCTGTCGGACCGCGGCATCGCGACCTCCGTGACCCTCGATCCTCTAGGCTCCATCTCGGCCCGCAACGTGATCGGGTTCCTGAGCTTGCCAGGCGACGGTTCCTCGATCTCCGACGTGGCGGTCGGGACCGAAGGCCTTGTGGTCCAGCACGAGAACGGGACCGAGGTCGAGGTCCAATTCGATCCCGCCTTTCTGGCGTCAGCGGATCGGTCGACCTTCGGCGGACCTCGCCGAGGACGGTGATGGTGGCCTGGCGCGCGGCGGGGAACGGCCTCGACGACGCTCCAGGACCCTCGCGCCGCCTCGCGCCCACGCCGAGTTGAGCCATCGGTCCATCGCGGCGCTCCGACGGGCTCACTGCGGCAGGACTGGACCGGCTCTGACCGTTGTTTCTGCCCGCCACCGGAGTTCAAGCCGCCCGGATGAGACCGACGAGGTGGAGCACCGCCGCCTGCGCCAGCAAGACGGCGATCCAGTGCCCGCTGTCGAGCAAGGCCATCGCGAGCGATAGGCCGCGGAACAGGTGTGTCACCATGAGCACCGGGACGATGAAGCCGATCCAGATCACCACCGCGCTGCCGAGCGCCATGACCCAGGGATCCGCCTGCTGTGGTGCGAGGATCAGGGCGCCGGCCAGGATCGAACACAGCCAGAACTCGGCCACGAAGGCCGTGATCACCAGGGAGACCGGTAGCCTGCCTCCGTGCCCTTCCAGCCGGTTCACTTGCTGACCTGCGAACATGCGGTAGCCGACGCCGACGACGAGGCCCGCGCAGGTGGCGAGCAGGATCGCGACCACGTTGACGATGATGTAGCTCACGCCTTGCCCTCTTCTCGACCGTGCCTGTATCGCGGGTGATACCTCCGCGTCCGAAAGCCTTTCAACGACTGTCTGCGCTTCCCCCGAGCGCCTGCCGCGGCATGCGCGTCGCCTTGGCCGTGATCGCCATCAATGCGGGCAGGGCTCCCGCAGCGCTGCTCGCCGCGGCCTGGCCCCAGGGCCGCACCAGCGCTCGACTGACCCATGTGGCCCGACCCACTTGGCGCCCGACATCGCGGGCCAGTGCCCGCTGGTAAGCGTCGGCCGTGGCGCCCGACAGCATGGCTTCGGCCGCCAGCCTGCCGCTGTGGAGCGCGATCGATATGCCCTCACCGGCCAGGGAAGGGACCACGGCCGCCTGATCGCCGAGCCGCCACAGCCCGTCTCCTCTTCGCCGCACATGGCCGTAGGGAATGGAGGCGATCGCGAACGGCTTGAGGGTCTCCGGCTCGGCGCCGCGGAGGCGTGCTTCGAAGGCTGGGCTGGCCGCAGCGAGCGCCGTCAATAGCCTGGCCCAGCTCCGCCCCGCCGCCGCGAAAGCGGCGCCGCGCACCACCAAGCACAAGTTGGCCATGCCGTTCGCGGTCGGCTGTAGCCCGGCGTAGCCCCCCGGGAACAGGTGCAGTTCCACGCTGCCATGGAGGGCGGCTGCCTCCCCCGGCGCGAGGCGCCAATGTTGCTTGAAGCCGATCAGGTCGGGCTGCAGACCCGGCGGGCGACGCCAGCCGCGCAGGTCGTGCTTGCCAGTGGCCAGGACCACGCGCGCCGCGTCGATCGTCTCGCCGCCGACAAGCCGGACGCACCATCCCGACCCCGTGCGCTCCAGCCCCGCAGCGCGCCGACCGTAGGACACGATGGCGCCGGCATCGGCGGCGGCCGAAAGAAGGGCCGCGTCCATCACGCGGCGCGAAAGGCTCAGGGCGCGGAACGGAAGCGCGGCCGAAGCCCGTCTGGCCCCATGGCACAGCGCCATCGTGTCGACCATTGTGGCGCCGAGCGCCAAGGGGTCGACGCCGACCTCGCCGAGGTAGCGCTCGGCCTCGAAGCTCAGGAACTCGCCACACACCTTCTCGTGCGGGCCGGTCTGCGCCTCGATCAGCCGCACCCGCCGCCCCGCCGCGGCGAGGCGAACCGCAAGGGATGCGCCGGCCGGTCCTCCGCCGATGATCAGGGTCTCGTCCAAGCCTCACCCTTTCACGCGCGCCACACAGATCCGGAACGGGAAAGCGCGGCTGACCCGCACCGCAGCCGGATCGAGCCCGGCGTGGTCGACGAGATGGGTCCAATCGGCCGGCGTGAAGGCGCGCGCGATCGACACCGGGCCGTCATGCTGCACGAACCGGTGCCAGCGCATGACGCGCGACAGCAGCGTGAAGCCGGCGTGGGGCAGGGCGTGACGGTGGAGGTCGTTGACGAACCACCCGGAGACGGCGCGCGCCTCCATATGCCGGAGCAGGCGCACCACCGCTTCGTCGGCCAGGTGGTGGGCGAACAGGCCGCTTACGAACACGTCGGCGGGCCGGTCGTCGCTGAAAACATCGGCCGTCACCCAGCGCAGCGGACGGCCGGGCGGGGTGGCTTCGGCAGCGGCGCGCGCCGACCAGGGGTTCAGATCGACCCCCACGGCCTCGAGCGGGAGTCTGTGTCGCGCCGCCCAACGATCGACGGCCCGCAAGGCATCGCCGTAGCCGCTGCCGAGATCGACGAGCCGTAGCGGTCTGTCCCGCCTCCAGAGGCCGCGTCGCACGAGATCGGCCAGGAACGCCAGGGTCGGGCGATGCGCCAGGGTCAGCTGGTTGACGGCCGCGAGGTCGATGAGGCAGGCCCGAAAGGTCTGGTAATTGGTCGTTGGATCGTCCATCAGCTCGGCCCGGCCCGAGCGCCGGGAAAAGTCGGTTCCCCTCATCGCACGGCACGGAACAGCAGAGTCTCGGCCGTCAGGCCCGGTCCGAAGGCCATGCCGCAGCCGCGCATGCCGGGCTCGGCGCGCTCCATCAGCGCCTTCAGAACGAACAGGATCGTCGCCGACGACATATTGCCGTTCTCCCGCAGCACTTCTCGCGAGACTGCCAGGGCGGTCTCATCGAGCTGGAGCGCGGTTTCGACGGCGTCGAGCACCGAGCGCCCGCCTGGATGCACGGCCCAAAGGTCGATATCGCGGACGGAGGCGTCCTCCAGCATGACATCCTGGCCCGCCCGGAGCGCCGCACCGACCGAGGCCGGCACGCCACCGGACAGCACCATGTCGAAGCCCTGGTCGCGGATGTTCCAGGTGATCTGGTCGGCGTTGTAGGGCGCCAGCAGGGCCTTGAATCCGTCGAGCGCCAGCCCTCGGGGCTCGGCCGATACGATCGCGGCCGCGCAGCCGTCCCCGAAGACCAGGAAGCTCAGGAGCTGTTCGAGGTCCGTGCTCTCCTGAAGATGCAGGGTGCACAGCTCGATCGACACGACGAGGACCTTCGAGGCCGGCTCGGACCGCACGATATGGCGGGCGAGCTTCAGGGCGTTCACGGCCGCGTAACAGCCCATGAAGCCCACCACTGTGCGCTCCACCGACGGGCGCAGTCCCAGCCGCTCGACAAGGTGAAGATCGATTCCCGGCGCCGACAGCCCCGTGCAGGAGGTGACGACCACGTGGGTGATGCCCTGCGCCGCGTTCCCGAGGTCGAGCCCGCTCGCGGCCTCGACCGCCAGGCCCGGCGCAGTCGCCTCGAAGCGTTCCATACGATCCGCGGTGCTGGGGAAGTCGCCCAGGCGGTAGAAGCCATCCCGATCGAGCGCACCGTCGGAGCCGATCGAGATCGGCTCCACGAACGACCAGCGGCGCTCGATCTGGCTTCGCGCCGCCATGCGCTCGAACAAGGCGAGCCGGCGATCCCCCGCGAGGAAGTGGCGGCCGATGCCCACGAAGGCGCGATGCACGTCCACCGGTGGGACCGCGGTTGCGATGCGGTTGATATGGGCGATACTCATGCGACCATGACCTCGCCGCAGATCCCGTATGCCCGCGGCCTGGGCCTCTCTGAGCTGTGGCGTGCGGGGAAAAGCGCCAGTGGGGCGAGCCGGATATGGGGTCCTGAAGGTCTCGGACGTCACATAAGCCGCACCCCGCGAAGCCTGCGCCCAAACGTCGGGCTGCCGATTTCGTCGAGCGCCCGGACGCCACGTCGGACAAGGGATGAGATCGGGTCACGCGACCTGCACGAGCATGAACGAACCCAGATCCCCGGCAGCGGGACGGCGCAGGAACCGTAGATGCGGGCCAGAAGGGACGCGCTCACAGTGTCGGCACCGCCAAGCCAAGCGGCCCACGTCCGATCGCATCCCGCCATGGTCTTTGCGCGTTGTCTTCCGAGAGGGAGAAACGCCATGCCACAGCCGAACGCTTCTGCGGACCACGACGTCGAACGGTCAATCTCGAATGGGCCGAACGCCCGACCTCGCGACGAACCGATTGGACAGACGGAGCACGGGCTGCCCGACGATTCCAGCAAGCCCGTCGATATCTCGCCCGAAGAGGAAGCCCAGATCGCGGACAAGATCCTGAACAGGTGAGCCCACGCCGTTCATTTCTAATCCGCGGTGCCTCACAATGGTCCTCTGGCGGACCAAGAAGTCCTGCTCGCGACAGGCCGTGACCGGCACCGGGAACAACGGCGAGCCGCGGAGCCTCAAGGAGACTCGAAAGCTTCGACGGCTTGCTTCACGAGACTCATCGCGTCCTCGGCGTCGCTTCTCCGGACGGGGTGGAATTCCTTTCCCGCCAGCCTGTTGTAGTGTTCGAAGAAGGCCTCGATCTCCGCGACCATCTGCGGCCGGAGGTCGGACAGGGATGTGACGTGCCCGTGCGTGTGGGCCTGGGTGGCGACGCCGATCAGGCGGTCGTTGCGCTCCTGCCTGCCGTCCCGTTCGGTCTGCCTCGCCTCGATAGCCCCGATCACCCTGACCTTGATGACGCAGCCCGGAAACGCGGGGGCGTCCATGACGACGAGGATGTCGAGCGGATCGCCGTCGCCGCCCTTTGTCGAGGGAACATATCCGTAATCGTGCGGGAACGACGTTCCCTCCGGCAACACGCCCTTCAGCTCGAAGACCCCGAGCTGCCCGTCGTAGGCGTATTTGTTGCGGCTGCCTTTGGGCGTCTCGATGACGACCATGACCTCGCCGGTTTCCGCAAAGGCCGGCAACCGGCTCAATGGCTCCGTTTCGACCGTCAAATCGGCTGCTCCTCGGTTCTCGTCCATCTGCGGCGCAGCGCCTGCGCGCCTTCAGGTCGGGCCGGCCAGCACACCCTGCCATCCCGTATTCGCGGCGAAGTGAAACCGCCTTCGGACCGAGCGGGTTGTCCGGGTAACTCCGCGATCACCAGCAAGCGATGACGCGGCCGAGAGCCAACGGCGTGCACGGCCGAGGCCTGGGCGAACGATAAGGCAGCGTACTCGCGCGGCGCCTTCTCGCCGGCACGGCCGGCCGATGATGCTGGCCGAGAAGATCGAACAGGCACTTACGTCATCTCCCCTCACGAACGGTGTCCGCCGCTTAGCATCTGGAGCAGGCCATCGATCAGTTTCGTCGCGGTCGGATCGGCCTCGGGCGGATCCCTGAATAGGCGAAGCGTCGACGTGAGCACACAGCCCTTGCCGTAGGGCCGTTCCACGATGAGCGCCGCCGGCCGGTGAATCCAGCCGACCACCACGCCCGCATGGACCCGTGAATGGAAGTCGAGGAGGTTGCATCCGGTGATGATGAGGCTGGGAAGGACGCGATCGACGGTCTCGTCGAGCAAAGGCCCTCCAGGAAATCCCGCGAAGACCCCGGATCTGCGCAACCAGGAAAAGGAGGAGGCCCAGTCGCCCTGCCACAAGCTTCCTTCCCTTTTCTGCACGCGAACATTTTGCCAGTGCGGGAAGAACGGCTGCAGGTGACACCGCGAGCGGGGAAGGAGGAGCACCTTGCCGCCCTGGCGCACGTAGGAGGCGAGCTGATCGTCGGGCTTGGTCGCAATCACGACGTCGGCCCCTTCGGGACTGAACCCGGGACGGTATCCAAGTGCCTTCAGATATGCGCGAACGTCCGCGTCCGAGCTCCAGACCGTGGTCCTCCCCCGGTCGCCCGCCTTCGGCCGCCGATGGACGGCGAGGTCTATCACGTTGCTGGCCAGAAACGTCCCGTCGGACCGCTGAAGATCGAAGGCGATGCGTTGGGAGGACGCCGCCATCCCGTCGCATGTCGCCTCTACCTCGACCATGCCCAGATCGAGAACCTGTCCGGCCTCGACGCGTGGCACCGCGAGGCTGCGAGTCCGGCCCGATGTGACGGCCAGCGTCGCACCGGCTATCGCTTCGGTCCCGTGATGCGCTACGACGAGATCAATCCTGGCCTTCTCGCCGGCCCAGTACGACAGGCGCTCCCACGTGGGAACGATGACGGTGTCGGCGTTGATCGTGCGGAACACGTGGTGGAAGGCGCGCTCGTTCCGGCGCATGTCGAGGAGGCCATTCGACTCCCAGTGGACATCCGTCAACTCCGTGATGACGTAGCCCGCCAGTTCCGGTCGCCGCCGCATGGCCTGGATCTGGTACTTGAGGGCCCGGAACTGCTGCCACTGCGCCGCAACGACGAAGGCCTTCAGCGAACCGAAGACGCGGTCCAGGACCCAGTCGTCGAAGCGCTGCTCGATGCCGTGGGGGTACATGACCCCATCGCCCCAGTCGTGCCCGGATTCGAACCACCAGGGCTCCCGCCCGTCGTCGCCCCTAAGGGCCTCGGGATCGGGCAGCCCCCAGTTGCCGAATTCGGAGCAAAGTCGTGGTTCGTCTCCCGTAACGACGGCGTCGCCGTCCGGGCTGAACAGCCAGGAGGTGCTGCTCGCGAGCCGATCGACGAACTCGTCCCAAGCGGCCCGGTGATCCGGGATCGCGGCGTAGAAATGGTAGTCGGCGATGTCGCTTTGCACATGGAAGCTGGGTGCCAGCGGCGAATTGTCGACGACGAGCCGGCTCGGATCGTAGCCTTTCAACCAAATGAAGGTGCGCTTCAGCCAAGCCCGATGCTCGGGGTCGTGGACGAGGTCGATGCCCCAGTTCTCGTTGACGATCGTCCAGATGCCGATGGAGGGGTGGTTTCCGTCCCGGTCGACGATGCCCTTGAGCAGGCGCTCCTTGCGTTTGCGCGAGCGCTCGGTCGACAGACCCCCATTGGGGAGTTCCGTCCAGATCACCAGCCCCACGCGGTCGGCGACGTCGTAATAGCGCGGGTCGGGGACCTTGATGTGAAGGCGAAGACAGTTCAGCCCCAGGTCCCTCGCCTTTCGGAACTGATCTTCGATGAAGACCGTCGATGGCGTCGTGCAGATCGTGTCGGGGTAATAGTCCTGGTCCAGAGCACCGCGCAGGTAGAACCTTTCGCCGTTCAAGAAGAAAGCACCCTGGCGTGCCTCGAAGGTCCGAAACCCGAAGTGCTCGGTGCGTTGATCGACGTCCCGCGAATCTTCCGTCAGCGTGGCCCGGATCGCGTAGAGGTGCGGGTGATCAGGTGCCCAGAGGAGGACTGCGTCGAGGGCAATCCGAATCGGAACGGAATAGGTCTCGCGCGAAACCTCACGCCTGGTCCGCGCCACCGTCCTCCCATCGGGAGCGATGATCGCGACATCGAGGGCGAGGTTCCGCGACAATGCTGCACGGAAAGCGACCTCGGCCTCGACCACTCCGGACAGCGACGCCGAGCGGACGTGGACACGCTCGACATGGTCGGGGTTTCGCCATTCGAGCCAGACCGACTGCCATATGCCCGATAGCGGGCCGTACCAGCTTTGTTTGCCGAAGGGGATCTCTCCGAAGGGAGCTTCCGGATAAAGCGCGATGTCGTCGGAAGGCGTCAGGGCCTGGACCGTGATCTCGTTGAGACCGGCCCGCAGATAGGCCGTCACGTCGAAGCTGAAGGGCAGGAAGCCGCCTTCATGTCCGCCCACCCTGTCGTCGTTGATCGAGACCGACGTGTGATGGAATACGGCACCGAAATGCAGGTAGATGTGGCGGCCATCGAACGCGTGCTGCGGCAGGTCGACCTGTCGCCAATAGGTTCCGAGCCCGACCTTCATGCGAAGGTCGGCGAACTGGGCTTGCCAGGGTCCCGGAACCACGATGTTTCGAAGTTCGGTGGGGGCGGCGCGCTCGTCGATGCGATGCACGAAGGTCCAAGTGCCGTCCAGGCTGATGCGGGACAATGTCATGGCTTTCCCGTGCGCTTCCATGCCTTACTCAAGCCAGGAGTGGGTCCGACACGACGCCCCGCACCAGCGGTCCTGGGGAGCCGTGCCTTCCGGCGCAGTCTTTCATGGTCCACGTTCCGGCACCGCGCTCCCGCTGTTTCCGGGCCGGCCAGCCAGGACTCACGGGGTCTCGTAAGGGTCGAGGGTGGCTCGGCTTTCGTCGCTCGAGCCGAGGCAAGCGTCGAACATGATCCGCCACTTGATGCTCCTGGCCGCCACGGCCCGAGCCCCGGCCGCATAGGACCTGTCGTCCCGAAGCCACATGCCGTCCCCCGATCGCTCGGTGATGCAGGTGACGAGGTCATCGGGCATCGGGTTCCGGTCCGCTTCGAGCGCCGCGGTCACCCTGTCGAGCAGCAATTCCAGTTCGTGGCCATGGTCAGCCCCGCGGACCGCGTCCTCTTCGGGCCATTGCACGAGGTCGCGGAAGGCGGCCTCGATCCGGCAGATGATCTTTCTGTCCAGCGCAGCCTCGATGTCGTCGATGTGTGTCATGTCGTGCCCCGGAGGTCTGTGCGCGAGGGAGCCCTGTGTGTGCGTTTCACGGGCCCGATTCCAGTGCGACTTCGCCTTCGCGTTCGCGCTGGGTGGGCGAGCGGGTCGGGTTGGCGGGTTGGCGGGTGGGGGGCGGGAGGGCGGCGTGG